>Ga0247815_10001206_pt1 | contig 20028 bp, 12 predicted proteins | sample UWRJL194509B1_FD_181014 | JGI IMG/M metagenome (GOLD analysis project Ga0247815, IMG submission 181014) | Plant litter microbial communities from Arlington Agricultural Research Station in Wisconsin, United States - UWRJ-L194-509B-1 | ecosystem: Environmental > Terrestrial > Plant litter >...
AAATTTATAGATTTGCAACCTATCATGCAAGTTATTTAACACAAAAAGCATTCCAAACAGTTATGAGCAAAGGTATTACAAGTAAGAACGAGGATTATTCCCAGTGGTATAACGACATTGTTATAAAGGCCGACCTGGCGGAACATTCAGCTGTGAAAGGGTGTATGGTTATAAAGCCTTATGGCTATTCTATTTGGGAAAAAATGCAAGCGGTTTTGGACCAGAAATTTAAAGATACAGGGCACAGTAATGCCTACTTTCCCTTGTTCATCCCGAAGTCATTTTTTTCCAAGGAAGCGGCGCATGTTGAAGGATTTGCGACAGAATGTGCAGTTGTGACACATTACCGTTTGAAAAATGACGGGGAAGGAAACATCATAGTGGATCCTGATGCTAAATTAGAAGAGGAACTGATTGTAAGGCCAACCTCGGAAACTATTATATGGAATACTTTTAGAGGATGGGTACAGTCGTACCGCGACCTTCCATTACTAATTAATCAATGGGCAAATGTAGTAAGGTGGGAAATGCGCACGCGCCTGTTCCTTCGTACAGCAGAATTCCTGTGGCAGGAAGGTCATACCGCACATGCAACCTCGCAGGAAGCAATCGAGGAAACTGAAAGGATGTTGGATGTATATGCTGATTTTGCTGAAAACTGGATGGCGCTGCCGGTAGTGAAAGGCAGAAAAACTGCTAATGAACGTTTCGCCGGGGCATTGGACACCTATTGTATTGAGGCTTTGATGCAAGACGGGAAAGCCCTCCAGGCAGGTACTTCTCATTTCCTTGGGCAGAACTTTGCAAAAGCATTTGACGTGAAGTTTACCAGCAAAGAAGGTAAGCAGGAGCATGTCTGGGCGAGCTCATGGGGTGTTTCAACAAGAATGATTGGCGCGCTGATTATGGCGCACAGTGATGATCAGGGACTTGTGCTTCCACCAATGCTGGCTCCGATTCAGGTAGTGATTGTTCCAATCTATAAAAATGATGAGGACCTCAAAAACATATCTTCATTTGTCCATGAGCTGATGCCTAAGCTGAAAAGACTGGGTATTTCTGTAAAATATGATGACAGAGACACACAGCGTCCGGGATTTAAATTTGCGGAATATGAACTAAAAGGTGTACCTGTACGTCTGGCTATTGGCGGAAGGGACATGGAAAACCGTACTGTAGAGTTGGCGAGAAGGGATACAAGAGAAAAAAGTACAGTTGGACAGGAGGGACTTGATACCTATATCTTCCAATTGCTTGAAGACATTCAGCAGAATATCTACAAAAAGGCAGCGGATTTCAGGACTGAGCATATTACTCCTGCAAATTCTTATGAAGAGTTTAAAGAATTGCTTGACACCAAAGCAGGTTTCATCACAGCACACTGGGATGGCACACCTGAGACAGAACAAAAAATAAAAGAAGAAACTAAGGCTACAATCAGATGTATACCGTTAGATAATCCTTTGGAGGATGGTGTTTGTATCTATTCAGGTAAACCGTCAATTCAGAGAGTTTTATTTGCCCGTGCATACTAAGCATTTGGCTACACTTAAAAAACAGGAACATGAAATTTGCAACTAAAGCTATACATGCAGGTCAGGAACCAGATCCGTCAACCGGAGCGGTAATGACCCCTATTTATCAAACTTCTACCTACTGGCAAAAAGCCCCTGGCGATAACCAGGGATTTGAATATTCAAGAGGTACCAATCCTACCAGAAAAGCTTTGGAAAACTGTCTTGCAGCATTGGAAAATGCAAAATACGGTCTGGCTTTTTCTTCTGGAATGGGAGCTACAGATGCAGTAATGAAGTTGCTGCAACCTGGTGATGAGGTGATAACAGGAAATGATTTATACGGTGGATCTTATCGTATGTTCACCAAAATTTATACCAAATATGGTATTAAGTTCCATTTTCTGGACCTTTCCAAACCTGAGAATATCCTTCCGTATATCAATGAAAAAACTAAACAGGTTTGGATAGAAACACCTACCAATCCAACTATGCAAATCGTTGACATTGAGGGGATAGCGAAGATCACTAAAGAAAAAGGATTGATTTTAACTGTTGATAATACCTTCGCTTCACCATATCTTCAAAACCCTATCGATCTAGGTGCCGATATCGTAATGCATTCTGTGACCAAGTATATTGGCGGTCACTCTGATGTGGTAATGGGGGCGTTACTGACAAACAATGAAAGCTTATACAAAGAACTCTGGTTTATATACAATGCCTGTGGTGCAACCCCGGGACCTCAGGATTCGTTTCTTGTTTTAAGAGGAATCAAAACACTGCACCTCCGTATGAAAGCACATTGCGAAAACGGCGAGAAGGTAGCCCATTATTTGAAGAACCATCCTAAGATTGATAAAATCTACTGGCCTGGTTTTGAAGATCACCCTAACCATGACATCGCTAAAAAACAAATGCGTGGTTTTGGTGGAATGGTATCTGTTACGTTGAAAGATGCCGATCTCGCAGAGACATTCAGAATAGCATCTTCTTTCAAAGTATTTACCCTGGCAGAGTCGCTTGGTGGCGTAGAATCGCTGATTAATCATCCTACCACCATGACCCACGGATCTATCCCTAAAGAGGAGCGTGAAAAAGTCGGTGTAACGGATAATCTTTTACGCCTGAGTGTTGGAGTAGAGGATATTGATGATTTACTTGCTGACCTGGAACAAGCCCTTAAATAAACAAATTGGAATTTTTAGAATTAAAAGATTTTCTGGATCTCAAAGTTGATCAATATAACAGGCCAGCGTTTATTACCAACGATCCAATATGTATTCCCCACAGGTTTTCTAAAAAACAGGATATCGAAATTGCCGCATTTTTTGCGGCAATTTTGGCTTGGGGCCAACGAAAAACGATCATTAACAAATGCACGGACCTGTTCAACCGCATGGATAATGATCCCTATAATTTTATGCTCCTGCATTCGGATGACGACCTGAAAGGCCTGCTTAATTTTAAACACAGGACGTTTAATGATACCGACCTGCTCTATTTCGTGTCTTTTTTCAAAAGCCATTACGATTTATCAGATACCCTTGAAACAGCATTCCTACCCTCAGATTTTGCAGATCACGACAATTTTACAGCGGAGCATGCTTTAAACCACTTCAGATCCTACTTTTTTAGTCTGCCAGATTCACCACGCAGAACTGTAAAACACATTTCTTCTCCCCTTCAAAAATCCACCTGCAAGCGGCTCAATATGTTCCTGCGATGGATGGTGCGAAAAGACAAAATGGGGGTCGATTTCGGGGTCTGGAATTCCATCCTGCCGTCCGACCTGATCTGTCCTTGCGACGTTCACGTAGACCGTGTTGCCCGCCGTCTGGGTATGATATCACGAAAACAAACGGATTGGCGTACTGCAGTGGAACTAACGGAGGAGCTTAGGAAATTCGATCCTGCAGATCCGGTGAAGTATGATTTTGCGCTGTTTGGCCTAGGAGTGGAAGAGAAGTTTTAAAAAAGGGTAGTAGTTTTCAAGCTGGAACCTTTGCGCGCTGCGCTTGCAAAATTCCTAGGCTTGAAAACTACTACCCTTTTTTAAATGGGAGGGGGAAATCCAGGGATTTTGCAAGACTTGGGTGTTTTGCGATTTCCATTTATCAATCGCCCCTCATCAGGACAATCACCCCTCATCAGGACAATCACTCCATTTCAAAACAATCACCCCATTTCAAAACAATCGCCCGAATTCAAAATACCATTTTTGACAGATGAGTTCCAGTATAACGAAGCAGATGCTGTGCGGTTGCAAGGGAGGATTACCCCAGGATAAACGTTATTTAAAAAAAGTATACATTACATGACGGCCTAGGCGTCGTGCAAGCGCAGCGCAGCATTATGCCAGCCGGAATGTAATTGTATACTTTTTTAACATTAGAAGATCCTTTTAAAAGATGCCAGCCGGAATGTAATTGTATACTTTTTTAACATTAGAAGATCCTTTTAAAAGATGCCAGTTGGAATGTAATTGTATACTTTTTTAACATTAGCAGATCCTTTTAAAAGATGCCAGTTGGAATGTAATTGTATACTGTAAATTCTATGATGAGATAATATCAGAAAATCTTAACTTAGTACTTAATGGTAGTATTTAAAGCTGAAATAGAACGGTTTGAAAAAATGGGAGAAAAAACCGGATGGACTTTTGTTTTCATCCCATTTGACGTAGCCAATCAAATAAAGCCCGACTGCAAAAAAAGCTATCGCGTAAAGGGTAAACTTGATAATGTTGCCATTCGCGGTGTTGCCCTTACCCCGATGGGAGAGGGGAACTTTATCATTCCTCTGAAAGCCAGTTTAAGAAAGGAACTCAAAAAAGCAAAAGGTGCGTTATTACATTTGGAACTGGAAGAAGATACCGAGTTTAAAATAGAAATGCCTCATGATCTTGAACTATGCCTTTTAGAAGATAAACAATGCATGGAAAACTTTATGAAGTTGCCAAAATCACACCAGAATTACTATATCAACTGGCTGAATACTGCTAAAACCGACCAAACACGGATCAAAAGGCTTACCCAGATTGTCATTGCTATGGATAAACAGATGGATTTTGGAGAAATGATAAGGGCAAATAAGTAGCAGGATGTAATCGATCTGCATACGCAATCATGTTATTTGCGATCGTATTTTCTGAACCAGCTGGCAACTTTCATCTGTATTACGCCTAAAAAGGCCTCTCTAAAGATTTTTGTACTCATCTTTGAAGTTCCTTCTGTGCGGTCTGTGAAAATGATAGGAACCTCTACCACTTTAAACCCATACTTCAGGGCCGTAAATTTCATTTCGATCTGAAAAGCATAACCTACAAACTTCACTTTATCCAGGGGAATCGTTTCCAATACAATTCTGCGGTAACACTTGAAACCTGCAGTTGCATCTTGTATGTCGATCCTCGTAATCAGGCGCACGTACATTGACGCAAAATAAGACATCAATACCCTGCTCATTGGCCAGTTTACTACGTTAACCCCTTGCACATAACGTGAGCCAATGGCAACATCAGCACCGGTCACACAGGCCTGATAAAGTTTATACAGGTCTTCCGGATTATGCGAAAAGTCCGCATCCATTTCAAAAATATATTCGTATGAATTTCGAAGGGCCCATTTAAAACCATGAATGTAGGCAGTACCTAAGCCTAGCTTGCCAGTCCGTTGTTCCAGGTGAAGACCAGAATATTCAAGTTGTAATTTCTTTACGATATCAGCTGTTCCATCGGGGGATCCATCATCAATAATTAAAACTTCAAAGGGATAGTTGAGATTAAATACCTTACGTATAATCTTTTCTATATTTTCCTTCTCATTATAGGTGGGGATGATGACGATGCTGTCTGACACTTTTTTTAATATATTCTGGTAAAACTTTTGCGAAAGTATAGATTATAAATGAAAGGTGATATGTAATAAAGGAATTTAACAGCATTTTAATCCTTTTCCCGTAGCATTATTACACAAAGAACCCGCCTAACTTTTAAGTTTGCGGGTTCTGTGATATCAGGTAATCTTTATGAAAGCTAAGTTTAAACCGTAGCGTTCATTGTTCTCTGCAGCCACTTAGTGAGGGCAAAAAGAATAATGGAAGCGGTACCAGCCATAAAAACAAACAGCATGAAGAACTCATGCAGGTTGTGCATTTGGTAGCCCATAAACTCCGTGGTTTTAGTGCCGTCAGGATATAAAGCACTCAGTTTTCCACTCAAAACATTCGCTCCTGCATTTGCAAGAAACCAAACTGCCATAAGCAATGATGCAAGTTTTAGCGGAGCAAGTTTATTTACAAGCGATAGACCAATTGGCGACAAACACAGTTCTCCCCAGGTATGGAAGGCATACATTCCTATCAGCCACATCATGCTTACCTTTACACCCGCTCCTACATTATCAACCCCAATTCCAATCACGTAATAACCAATGGCAAGCAACATTAAGCCGATAGCCATCTTGGTAGGTGCCGAGGGCTCCCGTTTACCAAGTTTGATCCAGATCCATGCAAAAATAGGGGCGAAGGTTACAACAAAAACAGAATTCAATGAAGAAAACCAGCTTGCAGGAACAGTAAAGAAACCGAGGTCGCGCTGAGTAGACTCTGAGGCGAAGAATGTAAGCGAAGCACCCGCCTGTTCAAATGCACTCCAGAAAAAGACAACAAAAAACGAAACAATAAAAATAACCAGTACTTTCTTTTTCTCTATACCGCTTAGCTTTTTATCACCAAAAATCATAAATGCAATCCCCAATACCGCAACCATCATGAGGTAACTCAGGTAACTGTAAACACGGGCGTCAATGTAAAGCAAGGCAACACACAGACCTGCGAACAGTAGTAAAGCAATGTAAACCAATACAGGTGAAATGGCACTTCCGGTTTGTTCAGGTTTCATACCCAGGGGTACTCCCTCAGGGTCTCTGATATATTTATCCTTTAAGTTGATAAATACAATCACACTTAATGCCATCGCAACGGCAGCGGCAAGAAAGGCCCATTTAAAGTCGGCGGGGTTGCCAGTATCACCAAAGTATCCGCAGATAAAGGGCCCCAGAGCCCCACCCACGTTTATACCCATGTAAAAAATTGTATAGGCTGCGTCCAGTCTCTTATCCTTTGCCGGATACAACTGGCCCACCATCGATGAAATGTTCGGTTTAAAGAAACCATTACCCGCAATCATAAAACCGAGTCCCGAAAAGAAAAGGAACGCGGAAACATCAGCATTTGTCTGATATAGTGAGGCACAGGCAAACATTAAAAGCTCGCCCAGCGACATCAATATACCACCAGTGATGATCGAACGCCGGTTTCCCCAGTACCGGTCGGCAACAAAACCGCCAATAAGCGGAGTAAGGAAAACTAGTCCGGTATAACTTCCATAAAGGTTTGAGGCGAACGCTTTATCGAACAATAATGCTTTAGTCATGAAAAGCACCAGTATTGCACGCATACCGTAATAGTTGAAACGTTCCCACATCTCGGTAGCGAACAGTACATATAATCCTTTTGGATGGCCTTTTGGAGAGTCGTGAATAAGCTCCGGCTTAAGGATTTCAGATTGATCCATAATGTTGAATTTGTGTTATAGTTTTTAAATTAAAAGTTTCGCAAAGTAATTCTAATTATTTATTAATCCCTGAAATCGAATGAAATTAGAATTTTTTTGTGACAGGTATATTTTTACTTTTTGGATCAATATATCGTTCGTCCTGCTCATTAGGGTCATTTTTTAACTCTATATTCTCAATAAGTTTCAGTTTGTTACCTACAAGGCGGTATCCATCAAAACTAGAGTCCGAGGCGTAATATTCGTAATTTCCGGTCATCGTTGAGTCAATAGGGGCAAGGTGGTCAAAAGCAATCAACTGTTCCTTTTTATCAAGGCGCAGTGTCATCGAATTGAGTCTGTTGTATTCAAAAACGATCCTGTTTTTCAGAGCTGCGTTTTTATTGTTTTCGAAGACAGGCTTACCAAAAATTACTGTGTCTCCGTTGAAAGACAGGATTTCGATCACTTTTTTAGAAGTTTTGTTGTTTTTCCCTTTCCAGCCCAATAGTGCATAAGTTGTTTTCTGGCCGGCAGTTATCAGTGGGATAACTTCGTAGTAACGCGCACCATACCATTGTTTATTGGTCGTTATCTGATTATCATCCTTAAAATTGTCTGTATCATCAATAAGCGGAAACAGTTTTAATGCACCGTTTTTTGTTGCCATTTGGATCGATCCAAAGAAGCGATAGGTACCATCTTCTGCAGGGATGTACCAGGAGAAGATTCGGAAGGAATTATCGGGAGACTTTACCAGCGAGATATTTTTTAACGAATCAAATGCAAAATTGTAGGAGAAAGGGGTTTTCAGAGCATTTACCAGTAATTTAATAAATCTGGCATTTTGTTCAAACCGCTGGATATTTGTTTGCTCAGTATACATTTGATTAGCGCTACGTACCAGGGAGTCCTGGAGCTTGTTTAGCAAATCCATATCTACCTTACTTGCGTTAACTTGCGCCAGAACGTGATTTGGCGTACAGCAATAACACATCAAACTGATCAAAAAGGATAGGTAAGCCTTATTCATTAATCTAATTTTTCAACTACAAGGGCGCTTGCGCCACCTCCGCCATTGCAAATCCCAGCTACACCAATCTTCCCATTGTTTTGGTTCAGGACCGCAAGAAGGGTAACCACAATGCGTGCGCCGGAAGCACCGAGAGGATGGCCCATGGCAACAGCGCCACCATTTACATTGACTTGCGCTTCGCTGAGCCCCAACTCTTTATTATTTGCTAGTGAAACTACAGAAAAAGCTTCATTAATTTCAAAAAAATCCACTTCATTTAACTCTTTTCCGGCTCTCTGGAGGGCAAGCGGAATCGCCTTTGATGGTGCAGTGGTAAACCATTCCGGTGCCTGTTGCGCATCTGCGTAACTCAAAATCCTAACAAGCGGTTTAATACCCAATTCGGCTGCTTTATCAGCACTCATTAAGACCAGCGCAGCTGCACCATCATTTAAGGTTGAAGCGTTCGCGGCAGTAACGGTACCATCTTTTTTAAATACTGGCTTTAGACCAGGTATCTTCTCGAAATTTACAGTGTATGCTTCTTCATCCTTGTTAATTGTAGTTACGTTTCCTTTGCGGTCAACGACATCCACCGGAATAATTTCAGCTGCAAATTTACCACTCTCCTGCGCTGCCTGCGTTCTTTTGTATGAACTGATAGCGTACCGGTCCTGCTCGTCGCGACTGATGTCGCACGTGGAGGCACAAAGTTCTGCAGCAGAGCCCATATGGTAATCGTTGTATACATCCCAGAGACCATCTTTTACCAGACCGTCGGTCATTTGGCCATGACCTAATCTGTATCCCGTCCTGGCTTTATCGAGGTAATAAGGGACGTTGCTCATGCTTTCCATTCCGCCTGCTACTACAATATCATTCTGTCCCAGTGCGATACTCTGTGCAGCGAGCATGATTGCCTTAGTGCCCGATGCACATACTTTATTAACTGTTGTTGCTGGGACATCGGGTAAACCTGCAAACTTAGCTGCCTGCGTTGCCGGAGCCTGTCCCAGGTTTGCTGAAAGTACATTGCCCATAAAAACTTCCTGAACCTGTTCTGGTTTGATGCCTGACTGCTCAACAGCGGCTTTGATGGCAATGCCCCCTAATTGGGTAGCTGAAAATCCTGCCAGCGATCCGCCGAAACTTCCGATTGGCGTTCTGAGTGCAGAAACAATTACTACTTCTCTCATTTGTGTTTATAAATTTGGTTGAGACAAAGCTAGTAATTTTTAGCGATGGTTATTCTGTTTTGCCCACCAGTTCTTTTAAGTCTGCCACCTGCGCGTCCCTCACTCCGCCAGCGTTGCCGGTGCCTCCAATAACCATCAGATGGTTATAAAGAACTACCGCACCAGAATGACTCCTGTCGGCAAAGTTTGATTTAATCATTGAAAACTTCCGGGTTTTTGTAGCAAAGTAGCCGCTGAAATCCTTGTCACTATAATCTCCGGTGATAAAAATAAAACTCCCCGAAGTAGAGATACCATTTGTTGCGATTCTTGCAGGCAGCTTGCTAAAAATCAGTCCTCATCCCCTTGTTCCGGATATACTGGCAGAGAAAATATATCGACAGAAAGTTACTGATTCTTTTAGGTATTAAAAAATTAAAATCTGCACAGTTCAAAATAAATTAAAAAAGAAATTTTTCTATGCAACGTGGTATAGCATTCTGTGTCTCTTACCCAAAATGCTATTGTCGCGGACTATAAGAAAGCTGCAGATTATTATACCAAACCTTATTTATTTCACATGATTAAAGGCTATCATTTCTCATTCTTTGTAGCAGGTTTGCTCAATTTTTATTCTTTTTTTGCCTCTGCGCAAATGTCTGTTGGAACAGTAAGTGGTAAGGTGATTGACTCCATTTCAAAAACTCCTGTAGAGTTTATGACTATTGCCCTGAAAAAAGACAAGGTTACTTTGAAAACTACAATAACGGATGCAGCAGGAAATTTCATTATCGCCAATACGCCAATGGGCAAGCTGACCATTCAGGCTGTGGCTATTGGTTATGCCCCAAAAACAATTCAAGTTGAGGTGCTGGGAAAAACGCTGGATGTTGGAAATATATCAGTGGTTCCTCAATCCAACAACTTAAAAGAAATTTCAATAAAAGCCGATCGCCCGCTAATTAAACAGGAAGTGGACCGCATTAGTTATGATATCCAGGCAGATCCTGAAAGTAAAGTGCTAACGGCCCTCGATATGATGCGCAAGGTGCCATTGTTATCATTAGATGCTGATGATAATATTAAGCTGAAAGGCAGCGGAAAGTATAAGATACTGATAAACGGCAAGCCATCAGGAATGATAAACCAAAGTCCGAAGGATGTGCTGCGGAGCATGCCAGCTTCATCCATTCAAAAAATAGAAGTGATTACTACTCCGCCGGCAAAATATGACAGTGAAGGACTATCTGGAATTATCAATATTATCACCTCAAAAAAAATTGATAACGGATATAATGGGAATATCAATATTCGGGAAAACGGACCGGTTGGTGGGCCAGGTATCGGTGGAAGGTTCACCCTTAAACAGAATAAACTTGGTGTAGCCGCATATGGCGGTACGGGCTGGTTTATTTCTCCCGAGGCCACCAATGAGAGCAGAAGGGTTACCACAGGCGACCAGTCAACATCATTATTGCTCAGCGGTACCCGGAAAATGGAAAACAACTGGCGTTACGGCGGGGCCGAGCTTAGCTATGAACTTGACAGTTTGAATTTAATTACGGCAGAGCTAAATCCTTATAGTGGATATAACGACCAGACACTGGATCAGGTCTCAAATCTGCAACAGGCGGGCGCTCAGCAAATTGCCTATCATCAACTGACTAAAAATAACTATACCTGGAGCGGCCTTGAAGCTTCTTTTAATTACCAGCTAGGCTTTAAACGTAATACAGAAAGGCTGCTTACTTTCTCCTACAAATACAGCAACTTCAGCAATCCCGTAGAAAATATGCTGAGTTTTACCGAAAGGATGAATTTCGCGAACCCGGATTATGTTCAGAATAATGACAGCCGCTCGAAAGAACAGACTTTCCAGCTTGATTATGTACATCCGATAAAGAAAATAAATATCGAAGCCGGCCTTAAGGGCATCCTGCGTGATAACAACAGTGACTATCGCTACGAAACAGTAAATGCAAACGGGCAACTGGAGACTGATCCGGAAAGGACAAACAAGTTTGATAATAACCAAAATATATTTGGCGCTTATAATTCTTATGGTATTAACCTAAGCAACTGGAGCTTTAAGGCAGGTGTGCGTTTGGAGGGAACTCAGGTAAAGGCTGATTTTATCAGCAGTGGCTCTAACGTAAACACTGATTACTTTAATGTGATACCAACGCTATCAATTAACAGGAAATTTAAAGACGAAAGTAACCTCAATTTTGGATATACACAACGGATAGAGCGGCCTGGTATCAGTTACCTCAATCCATTTGTAGACCGTTCGGTGCCTAACCTTGAATCTACTGGAAATCCCGATCTTAAAGCGGTACTGAGCAATAATCTGGAACTGACTTATAGCAAAGCGAAAAAGGGCTCTGTGAATGTGGGTATCAGTTATAATTTTGCCAATAACACTATCCAAAGCATCTCTGTTTATAATGAAGCGGATCAGATCACACGTACCACCTACCTAAACGTAGGAAAGGATAAGTTGCTGGCCAGCAGCATGAATATAAATTATCCTATAACCTCCAAATGGGATCTGAGTATCAGCGGTAATCTGGGGTATAAATGGCTGGAGGGATCAATTGATGGTACAATTACAAAAAACAGCGGGATTACAGGAAATGGAAACTTAAACACCTCATACAAATTTGAGCATGAATGGAAAGCTACTGGCTCCTTTAGTTACAGTGCTCCCGAATTGTTGCTACAGGGAAATTCGAGTTCGTATTATTTCAGCTCATTTGGTGGAAGTAAAGAAATTGTGAAGGGTAAACTGACACTTTCGGCTGCTGTGAATAACCCGTTTTCTAAGTTCAGGTATTATACGTTTCTCACTGAAGGAACAAATTTTGTTCAGACTTACAGGTCGCAAAACTATTACAGGTCTTTTCGGGTAAGTCTGAACTGGAACTTCGGTAAGCTATCTGATGAGATCAAAAAAAGTAAGCGGAAAATCAAAAATGACGATGTCAAAAGCAATGCGAATTAAATCTTATCACCAGTGGATGTCCCTCTTAGTGTTCGTCGGTTTGCAGGTCTCCTAAATTATTAACTTCTTAATTTTAACTTTTTTAGTACGATCATTTTCATGCAGTATAGCTGATTGGCAACTTTTATGATGCGGTGGGTATTAACTCCCTCTTTCTCCCGTATCGCTATTAGTACATCTACGTAATGGAGGTCTGTGCTTATTTTTTCCAGGTGGCTTTCCAGGTTTTTGCCAAGCATCACATCAGCCCATAAGTCTGCATAGGCACTTATAATATTTTTTAAAATGGGCGACTGTAGTTCTTTGTGTTTCGTATTCATAATGCAAGATTTGTAATCATAATAGCAATTGCGGTACCCGATAAGAGAATCCCCGTATTAGATGCTTTGATTGATGTATGAGTAGGTTTGATAGTAAGTTTTTTATTTTTAGGTCGCCAAAATGGTAAGGTATATTATCAATTTGATAGCCTTCGCGGAATAGTTCGCTGCTAAAATGTAGCCTTGATTTGTCCTGCAGTTCTCCGATTGTATTGCCGGCCTGTTCTGATACGGTGGTTCTTCATTGCCCCAAACCGGTAACCGGCGTAGAATAATAATAGTCGATGACTGAACTGCGGCTATAGTATATGTGGTGCAGTTGTCAATCGAGATTGTAAGGAACTCCTGTCGTTTTGTAAAACAGAATTGTCTGATATTGTCTGATGCTTCAACTATATTAATATTAACATGGTTAATTTATAATTCTTTAATATATATGTAGATAGAAATCAACCAACTAAGCATGAAAACCAGGAATACGTCTTTCATTTTTGTTCTTTTTTTAATAGTTACCGGTCTTATTGATCCGCAATTTGCTACAGCCCAAAGTGGTGCCTGTACCATAGATCATGATCATGAAGCCGAAGATATGGTGGAGCCGTTTTTTATCAGGCCTGCCAATAGTGCCAGACTGGAAGGTGCAGCAGAATTGCCGCTAAAAGGCGCAAGGAGTATTAAAATTAACACCACGGAAGGTACCTGGCTGGCTTTGGATGTTAGTCCGGATGGTAAAAAAATCGTATTTGCAATGTTGGGCGATATTTATGAAATGCCTTTTACTGGTGGAAAAGCTAAACAACTTACTTCCGGGATTGCATTTGATTGCCAACCGAAATATAGTCCTGATGGAAAATCTATCGCTTTTATCTCAGACCGGGATGGTGCAGAGAATGCCTACATCATGAATGCTGAAACTGCAGCGGTAGGCAAGCAAATTACTAAAAGCCGGGACGAATACTTTCAGGGGCTGGAATGGTCGCCAGATGGACAATACATCGTAGTGGCAAAGGGCGTAGGCACACCTAAATTAAACTTGTATAATATAGGAGGTGGCACAGGATCCTTACTTACTCCTACACCAGACGACCTTAAAACAATAGAACCGGCATTTAGTAAGGATGGAGGAAAGATCTGGTTTTCACGTCGTAAAGGCATGTGGGACTACAATGCGCAACTTCCACAGTATAACCTTGCCACCTTTGACCGTAAAACAGGGGAGATGGATAACATCGTTTCCCGCTATGGTTCTGCGTTTTCCCCCACCTTATCGCCCGATGGCAAGTGGCTGGTATACGGTACGCGTTATAATACAGAGACAGGTTTGGTCTTGCATAACCTGGCTACAGCGGAAGAAAAATGGTTAGCCTATCCGGTTCAGCACGATGAACAGGAATCGCTGGCACCTATGGGCGTGCTACCCGCTATGTCGTTTACTCCCGACAGCAAAAACGTAGTAGCTACCTATGGCGGTAAAATATATAGTATTGCAATCGATGGGTCCGGTGCAAAGGAAATACCTTTCCAGGTAGAAACGGAAATCATGATTGGCCCTAAGCTTGAATTCAAATATCCAATTAAAGATGATGCGCAGATATCTGCTAACCAAATCAGGGACTTAGCTGTCTCGCCAAATGGGAAAAAGGTGGTATTTACAGCTTTCAATAAGTTATACATAATGGATTACCCAGGTGGTACCCCAAAAAGGATGACCAGTATGGAGCTAACCGAAGCACAGCCTACATGGTCGCCCGACGGAAAAACCATTGCCTATGTTACCTGGGACGATCAGAATGGGGCAATTTATAAGATTGCTGCAAGTGCAGGAAGTAAACCGCAACTGCTCACAGAAAAAGGGTATTTGTTCCAGGAACCACAATGGTCTCCTGATGGGACAAAGATTGTATTTGTACAAGGCCTTGCCGTTGGTTACCGACTTGGAACAAATAACAGGGCGGCTGCAAAACAGTCCATCAGCTGGATAGCCGCAACCGGTGGAAAGCTTAACTTTATATCCAAAGCTATTGGTGCTAAACCCCATTTTTCGAATAAAGACGGACTTATCTATCTGAGTAATCTAGCAGACGGGCTATTTTCTATAGACTGGAACGGTTTAAACAAAAAAGGTGCGGTAAAATTAACGGGCATTACTACATATGATTTTAGTAATACAAATGGTGCACAGTTTAGCTTTTTCAGAAGAACAGCCACACCTTCGAAAATTATAAAATCGCCCATAGGAGATAAGGCACTTGCACTCATAGCTAATGATATTTATATCGTTACGGTTCCTGAAGCCGGAGCTGTTACGCCAGTCATTTCTGTGGCGGATGTAACTAAAGCATCTTATCCAAGCTGGAAAATTACCGAGATCGGCGCGGAGTTCCCCTCCTGGTCTGACGATGGTAAAAAGGTTTACTGGTCGTTAGGGTCAAGCATGTTTGCATACGATTTGGATAAGAAAGAAACTACCGGCTATACGGCTGAAGAAACTAAATTGACCATTAACATTGCCAGAGATATTCCTGAAGCTGAACTTTTATTGCAGGGGGCGCGTATCATTACGATGAAAGGCGATGACGTGATAGAAAATGGCGATATCCTGATCAAAAATAATCGTATCGTAGGCGTTGGGGCATCGGGTTCATTAGCTGCATCGGCAAAAGCCAAGGTGCTTGATATGAAAGGTAAAACAATCACCCCGGGATTTTTCGACCTGCATGCTCATTTAGGTGGTGCCGGTGGCATCCAGGTCGGTCAGCCTATAGCCTATTTGAGTCAGCTGGCTTACGGAGTAACTACTATTCGCGACCCACAACCGGGTACAACTGATATCTTAACTTACGGAAATATGGTTGATGCGGGTAAAATCCTAGGTCCGAGATTGTATTCCACTGGTCCGGGTTTAGCGTATTGGGCTTATAACCTGAAAAGCCTTGATCATACAAGGAATGTACTGAAACAATATTCACAATACTATAATACCAAAACACTCAAAATGTATGCTGTGGGTAACCGTCAGCAGAGGCAATGGGTGATTATGGCTGCAAAAGAACAGCAACTGATGCCTACTACTGAAGGCAACCTGGATATGAAATTGAACCTGACAGAGGTGCTGGATGGTTATCCCGGTCATGAACATGGATATCCTTTGTTCCCCTGGTATGGTGATTTTATAGATTTTGTAGCCAAATCTGGTATCACCTACTCGTCTGCTTTTGTTTTGGGATACGGCGGACCTAGCGGAGAAAGCTACTTCTATGAAAAGGAAGATATAATACACGATACCAAACTGAACCATTTTACTGCGAAGGATGAAATAGACCGCAGGGGTAGACGCAGGAAAGAATGGTTTGCTGATGATGAATATGTTTTTCCACGTCAGTCTAAAATTGTCAATGAGGTTTTCAAAGCTGGAGGTAATCCTGCGATAGGCGCCCACGGACAGCTTCAGGGCTTAGGTTACCACTGGGAACTCTGGGCAAATCAGGCAGGTGGAATGCGAAATATTGATGTGCTGAAACTGGCTACCATCAATGGGGCAAAAGGTATTGGACTGGACGGTGACCTGGGATCTATTGAAGCAGGTAAATTAGCGGATCTAGTGATCATGGATAAAAACCCGCTGGAAAATATCCGTAACACCAACACCATTAAATACGTAATGAAAAACGGCAGGCTTTACGATGGAAACACTTTGGATCAGGTAGCCCCTGCAATAGTAAAAGCTCCTAAATTTGGTTGGCAAAATGGAATGCCTGAAAACCTTCCGGGACTTAAATAAGAGAACATAAATTTTCATTTTAATATTAACTGATACCCATACACCAAAGGGCAAATTTGCCTTTTGGTGTATGGGTATATTTCTGTTTATCAGTGTTTTATGGTTCTTATTTTTCAGTTGTGTCCTGCACACTTAACTGATATTGTCCATGTTTTATACAATATTAATATCAGGCCGTCTATCTTAATATAGTTGTATATCTATGTATAACTAAACAAGATAAATTATGGAACCATATTCATTTCAAACCATTAATCTACTGCAGCTATGAGAAAAAAATTACTTTTTACTTTCATTCTTGCAGTAGCTTTTTGCTTGCAAGGATTTGCACAGCAGAAGGCAATTAAGGGCCGTGTAACGGACCCGTCAGGCAAAGAAACCTTAATCGGGGTAAGCGTAAAGCTTAAGGGTACCCCAACAGGAACAACTACCAATTCAGACGGGCAATTCTCTATGTCGGTACCCACTGGCGGTGGCGTATTGGTATTTACTTTCATTGGTTACCAAAGCAAAGAAATTGCTATTGGGAACCAATCTAATTTTGAAGTTGCACTGAGTGAATCCAATGAAGGATTAAATGAAGTCGTAGTTGTTGGTTATGGTACACAAAAAAGAAAAGAAATATCAGGCGCAATCTCCTCAGTTAAAGGATCTGAGATTGCTAACCTCGCTGTTGCAAGTGTAGACCGCGCCATTCAGGGTAAGGCTGCCGGTGTGCAGATTAACTCAAGTAACGGGCTTCCGGGTGGTGCCACCGAAGTACGGATCAGGGGTACGGGTTCTGTAAACGCAGGGAATGAGCCATTATATATTATTGACGGGGTTCAGGTTTCCTCGGGAAGCCGTACGGTGAACCTTGCTTCTTCCAACCCATTGAGTTCCCTCAATTCAAATGATATTGAATCTGTTGAAATCCTTAAAGACGCTGCAGCGGCGTCGATTTATGGTGCTCAGGCAGGTAATGGTGTAATTATTATTACTACCAAAAAAGGTAAGGCAGGTAAACAGGAAATTAATTTCAGCACGTATTACGGTGTTTCTGAATTGGTAAAAGGCATCAATTTGTTGAACGGGCCTGAATGGGTTGCCTTGAGCCGCGAATCTATTGTCAATACAGGAAACCTGGTAGGTGGTTACAATGCGGACGTTGCAAACGGCACAGCTGCCAACGCACCGACTTACGATTGGCTGGATGCAATTACCCGGAAAGGAAAAGTTCAGAATTATGAACTTTCGGTTAATGGTGGAAACGAGAAGATGCGCTATTTTATAGCCAGTTCATTCAACAATCAGGAACACCAGTTTAAAGGTTATGATTTTAAAAGAGGAACGTTCAGGGTAAACCTCGACAATAAGTTATCTGATAAATTCTCGTTAGAAACAAGAATTAACCTCAGTACTGTAACACAGAACTCTTCAGATATTCCGTCTTTCCAGAATTATAACATATTTATCACCGGCCTCGCTGGTAATCCAATTGATCCTATCTATAATGCGGATGGTTCATTAAATACTACCCTGCGTCCGGGATGGGACAACCCGCTGTTCAGTTTGGCCAATAACAAGAACCTGGGTGTGACTAATCAGGGCATCGGTAATTTTGCACTGAACTATGATATCCTTCCGGGTCTGAGGTTCAGGTCATCGTACTCGCTGGAATATACTACTACTGACGAAGAATTATTTTATGACCCAAGAAGTGCAGGTGGTATCGCTGTGAACGGGGTGGTTAGGTTTAATAAGTCAAACACAGTAAACTGGCAAACCGACCAAACTTTGACATATAACCATGTGTTCGCGGAAAAACACAGTATTACTGCATTGTTAGGTTACAACTATAGAAATGAAGTTTACAAATTGCTGAACACCCAGGGTAATGGGGTTGCTATACCAGCTTTTGGTGAAACTTTAGCAGGAACTACCCCGTCAATATTGTCATCTGTTTTCAACCAATTTAAAACAGCAGGTGTATTTGCCCGTTTGGGATATACCTATGATGATAAATATATTATCCAGGGAACATTAAGACGTGACGGTTCATCACGTTTCGGCGACAACAATAAATTTGGTTATTTTCCTGCTGTATCTGGAGCGTGGAGAGTAAACAAAGAGGATTTCCTGAAAGACTCTAAAATTATTTCTGACCTGAAAGTAAGGGCAAGTTATGGAGAAACCGGAAACAGCGAGATCTCGTTCTATCCGGGTCTTTCTTTATTCGCCTCAAATGCCAATGCTTCTTATAATGGTAAGGCAGGTATCGTGTTTAACCAATTGGGGAATTCAAATGTAGGATGGGAACGCAATGTTACCAAAAACTTTGGTCTGGACTATGGTTTATTCGGAGGCCGCATCTCGGGATCGGTTGATTATTTCATACGTACTACTAAAGACTTATTGCTAAACCGCCCATTGCCAAATACCTCTGGTTTTGCCAGTATTGCTGAAAACGTAGGTTCACTGGAGAACAAAGGTTTTGAAATTGGTCTTTCAACCATGAACCTGACAGGTGCCTTCAAATGGAATACCGACTTCAATATTACCTTCATTAAAAATAAAGTACTTTCACTACTGGTTGAAGGACAGGATCTGCCAGCAAATAATTTATGGGTAGGCAAACCCCTGGGATTGATTTATGTACCGAACTGGGCTGGTGTTAACCCTGCTGATGGGCGTCCGATGTGGTACGATGTAAATGGAAATATAACGTATACCCCAACTGCAGCGGACAGGAAATTCTCTGAAGACAATACAAAAACACCTAAATACTATGGTGGAATTACCAATAACTTCAGCTATAAAAACTTCGATCTCTCAGTTTTTTTCCAATATCAGGTCGGCACTATCCAACAGGATCAGTCGAGAGCCTGGTTGTTGAGTGATTTCCGGTATAACTTTAACCAATATGAAGAGGTGCTCAACAGATGGACTACGCCTGGGCAAGTGACAGACGTACCAAGATTGTATGCCGGGGCACAACAGCCAGGAACATCCAGCTCTGTATTTGGTGCTGGAGGTGGTACAGACCGTTTTTACTCTGATGCATCATACTTAAGGTTAAAATCTGTTTCACTTGGTTATAACCTGCCAAAACCACTTATTGCCAGAGTAGGATTAAGCAATTTAAAACTTTATGTACAGGCTTACAACTTGTGGACACTTACTAATTATACCGGACTTGATCCTGAATTTGCCGCGGGTGCCTACAACATGGGACTTGCTCCACAAGGAAAATCGTTTACTGCTGGCCTTCAGGCAAGCTTTTAATTCTTAAATCTATTGTTATGATACAGAACATAAAAAAATATATAGTTTTTACCCTTGTTGTGCTGGTCGCTTCTTCCTGTACCAAAACACTGGAAGTCACTCCAAGGACTTCCCTGGCGGCAGATGATGCGCTTACTACTTACCTGGGTGTACAAGCAGCATTAAATGGTGCTTATGCGGGATTGCGTGGTCCAGCCGGTTATACTGCTACCCCAGGTGCCGCAACTTATTATGGCAGGGAAATGACCCTGAACCCGGAGCTGCTGGCAGACAACGTAAGAAATGTTAATCCTGCTACCTGCAGTTGCAGAGGTAATACTTTGCTGATTAATGCAGTAAGTGCTCACTTGAACATCTGGAATGCTGCCTATAGCGTAATCACGAAAACCAACGTGGTA
>Ga0247815_10001207_pt1 | contig 20025 bp, 22 predicted proteins | sample UWRJL194509B1_FD_181014 | JGI IMG/M metagenome (GOLD analysis project Ga0247815, IMG submission 181014) | Plant litter microbial communities from Arlington Agricultural Research Station in Wisconsin, United States - UWRJ-L194-509B-1 | ecosystem: Environmental > Terrestrial > Plant litter >...
CCAGACTGGCGAGATCGCTTTCGGATATCGACCAGCCCGAGAACGCAAGCCGCTCAAGAGGACGTCCGCTTGTAAGCGCCCATACACTCTGAAGCAGTGAGGGAGGCAGCAACTGGTACGTGTCACCAAAGCCTTGACCTTCCGGAAGGCCGGACGAGTCAAGGATCAGCACGGCCTCAGGAAGACGGCAGCCAACGAGTTGAAACACCAGCTGCTTCAGGTTGGGAAACCTTGATCCTGCGCCGTCGCTTACTATCTCAAGAACCGATGATGCTAGCTCAACGGTCTTGGCGTGTATCTGCAGCTGTGTGATCGACTTGCCCACTCCGAGCTTGTTGAGTGCACCTCGCATCTCTGCAATTGATGCAAATGATGTCTCGATGACGAGTTGGCGGACCAGCGGCAATACTGTGGACAACGACCCGGTTCGTACTGCGCTGAACGCCAACTCGCGCGTGGAGGCGCCATCACTTCGTCGGAGTAAGAGCACGACAGGCTGTCCCACGTCTGATTGTCCAGCTATGGGATTCGCCGGCTTTATGCGCGCGTCCAGGGCAGCAGTAGCTTCAACCATCTCGTGGCCGAAGTACAGCTTGGTGATGGCATGCAACAGGTTGCCCGTGTGCTGATTGACCAATATGTTATCCTCGAGAACTGGAATCGCGATGAGGGTTCGCTGAAGGTTCCAGTGAGGGACGCTACGCAGAATTGGGAGGGCCAAACGTGGTTCTGGGACGCGCATCCAGAGTTCATGAAGGTGGCGCGTGGTGGATACGCCAGACGCATATGCACTACTTGCGTAAATTGTGGGGTAGTTTTCGCAGTACAAGCCCAGCGTCTCGAGTACCGGAGTGGAGCTGATAATGCTTGGAATGTCCAGCAATTGACGCTCTGGGTGGATGACGAGCTGGCGGACGTTGGAGAAGGCTTCTCCCTTTAGGAATGAATTTGACAAGCTTGTAGCTTTGACGCTGGTCAAAAGCGGAGCATGTTGGCCAAAAAGAGTCAAACTGGCTTTGGCTACGAGTTGGTAGTTGTAGAGCGAGTGAGGGTCCTTCAATACGAATGCCCTCAAGCGCGGAGCTGGGTTTGCGAGCACATGCGCCAGTCGTGTCGAACATGCTACGCTGAATCCTTTGCGCAGACGGAGGCTCAATGCACGAATACGAGGGATGTGTTGTACAAGGGTGTCGATGACGTCGCTCGTCGCCTTGCTAGCACCAAGACGAAGTTCGAGATCAATCTCCATCTCTCCAGACCTAGCCAGCAGCACTGCGAAAGGTATTGTCGCCGTGTCGTCATACATCGGTCGCGACCAGACGGCTGGCGTTTGTATCAGAGTCTCTCGAAGCGCGGTACATGTCGCCGAGAGGTTTACAATGTCGGATTGTCGTAGGAGATCAGTGCAGCCTACCAGAAGCTCGGTTGGTAGACGCCTGAAGGATGATCGTGACGCCGTGACACGCGCGAACGCTGCAATCTGGTCTGAAACAATAGCTTCTATTTCTAGTTTGATATTGTGGGCGAATGCAGCCTTGCTATGCGCGTGTCAGTATCCATTCGGCGCGTCGACCGTGCGTTGCAGACCTCGTGTGAGTTTCAAACCGGTTCATGGCGTCATCTAGGATGTCACGAAGAGTTTGGCGCAAGGTTTCTACAGAATCCTCGGAGAGAGCTTGTTGCGAGTCGATTGACATACTGAGCAGAACCAACAGGGATGAAGACAAGCTGCAAGACGCTCAGGGACTTGCCGTCTTCAGTCACTCTAAGAGTACCGAACCTGCCAGTGAAACGGCCGCTAAAGTAAAAGTATTTGCCACCAACTTGTTGCAGGTACCAAATAACGGACTTGCGCCTTCTACGTCACGCCACTAGATTTCAGCAGCTGTCTCAGGAGAGATCCACGCAAATGACGCGCAGCGTGCTTGACAGCGATGCCTTAAGGTATGCACTGCCAGTTCCATTGTTGCTCAGCGACGAGGCGCAACGGCCAAGGGCCAAGGCGACGGACTGTGATCAGCGCAGGATCAAGGACGTGGTTGATCGGAACAATCCGATTGCTCGCTGGCCCGACAACGTTACGCATCCAAATAGACCTATTGTCAGATGAGTGAATGTATAGTTAATGTCTTGGGATAGCCTGTATTGACCGCGATTTCTGATGGTTTACTACCAGCAAAAGATTCTACATCGTTCGAATCACGTGATGGTTTGTAGCTAACGGATTTTGCCGTTCACTTGCTGGGGCCGCGGCACGCACATTGTTACTTCACTCAAACTGAACGAAATGATCTCCCTGGCGTTTTGCGGCGTACGCATTCTCTCTTTCTCCGGCTTGGCACTGACCTTCGTATTTGTTATTCGGTGCTGCGCCGCGCTGTCGATCATATGCACCTCACGACGACAAGTACCGCCCGAGGAATTGCATCCGCAGCATGAGGCGATGTAAGTGTATAAGAGCAGGGACCACCGAGACTCTCCGCTGCTCACCAGCCCATTCGCGCCGTTCGCCTCCGCTTCTTCTTCTTTCTTCTTCTTCTTTTTCTCTTCTTTTCTTTCCTGCTTTCTTCCTTCTTTCAGCCTTTGACAACTTGAGTTGATTCTGTCATGGTGTCATTTTTTGCTGCATTTGTTACCGCTGCAACCTTGTGCTCGTCGGTATTGGCTGACGGTAAGAGATTCGTTTACGGTCTTTGCGTGTACTCACTTCCTACAAAGGAGCTCCCAACTCTATCAGAAACATCGGATACATCGTGTTTCCAGGTTTCGAAGTGTTGGACGTCTTTGGCCCCATCAGCCCTCTGAACATGCTGTCGCACAGCTTCGACGGTCTTTCGCTCAGCCTCATCAGCAAGTCTCTGGACCCTGTCAGCTCCGGGCCGGTCACACCCATGTCCCACGGCTCCTCATTCGCGCAGTCAATTATCCCGACGCACACCCTCGCCCAGCCTCCCGCGGATCTCGATGTTCTCATTGTTCCTGGCGGCCCAGGTGCACGAGCGAACGAAACCGAGCTTCAGCCGTACTTCGACTTCATCAAGCAGCAGTACCCGAACCTCAAGTATCTTATCTCTGTCTGCACCGGCTCGACATTCCTTGCTCGCGCGGGCGTACTCGACGGGCGCAAGGCGACGAGCAACAAGTTCTCTTGGAAGTTCGGCACAGGCACTGGACCGAACGTCAACTGGGTTCCTGAGGTTTGTCTTGGAGTAGCTTCATCATTGCCGGCGAGTCTTCTGACCCACTTATTCTGCAGGCCCGCTGGGTTGTGGACGGTAATATCTGGACGACCAGTGGTGTTGTTGCGGGAATGGATGGCATTTTCGCCTGGATCGCCATGCTCTGGGGCGAAGACCAGGCATCTCGCATTGCCAACATCATCGAATATGAGCGCCAGATGGACCCGAGCATCGACCCCTTTGCGGCCGTGTGGAATGTCACTCAGCCGGCAACTCCGAGCCCATCGGCACCGAGCGCTGAGCCTCCAGCTGCGACCCCGACGCAATGTAAGGCGAAGCCAGCAGCTCGCCGTCGCCGCCTCTAACTGCTGAATCTTCTCTAGAGCGTTCAACTCCGGCAGTGCCTTGTATGCGATCAAGCTTGTCAATGGTCGTTTAATTTATTTAGCTGGCAACATGAATGTGGTGCAGAACAGCGAGCAGAGCACGATACGATTAATTATATCGAGCCAAAGTGTCCTCCGCAAAAATACGAAACCAACTGGTTGATTGGGTGCAAGTCACACTGTTCAGGACAGAACAATGCAACAGCATGAGAACAGTCATACACATCGTCACCCGGTCATACACACACATTTGCAACGAACATACACCGGAGTTTTCAATATCCCGATGTGTGTGACTTAATTGACGCCATCTACTTCGGATCAAATAGAATGCGAGCCGGTTAATATGGACTGCAGCACAGGTCTCTTCAATCGTGGGAGATGCGGTAAGTTCATCAGGTTGAGCTCGGGTAGCAGATGACCAGGAAGTTCCAGAGGCCGATTATTACTAGGGACGTCGATAGAGTAGTCCTTCAGGATGCCGGCAATGCATCTAATCTCGAGAGACTCGATGGTTGAGACACACGCATCGCTTGCCAAGAGAAGCTGTGGAAGGATCGATACCGGCACCCACAAGTCACGGATTGTCGGCGCGGCCGCCAGTACGATAGCGGACCAGAACTCGCTTGCCACGCTCCGAGATCCTTCTTCAGGCAGAGCGATGCTGCGCCGCCGCCGACGGTTGCTCGTGCTGCTGAGTGCCCAGACATGAAGGTTCTGCTTGCTATTCATCTCCTGTATGGTGGAGATCGAAACATTCAATGATAGGATCTCGACAGCGGCGAAGTCCAAGTCCCGGAAGGATGCGAATAGATGCTGGGCGGCCGAACCATTTATGCCCGGCAATCGCAAAATAACCTCAAGGTTTTCAATGTGAGAAGTGTCCTGCGGAAGAACCATTTCGAGCACACGGCTAGCGCTAATTGTGAGGTGCCGCGACCGCGGGACGACACTAAGCCGCAGAGACCGAAGGCGTATCATGGTGAGGGTTGATAATGCCCAAGAGGTAAGGCCCAGAATGATGGGGAAGCAGCCCGTTTAGCGCATCGTGAACACCGAGCGCGAAGGGAAGAGGCGAGCTACGCTCCAGGAATGCCCTCAGCATGATCAGTCGGTGAATCATGATCGGTGGTTCTTTGGGCTGGCGCAGTTCTCCTACCTCGTAGAACTCGAAAGCGGTCCACAGTAGAGAGGCGGCGACGGCTCGATCGCGCCATGCCTCGCTCACATGAGAGACATGGATGCGGTCCCGTGTGGTAAGGAGTCATTCCTGCGTTCCTTTCGTGTTGACAGGTTGAGGTCCAAATCAATCGTGGCAGGAGTGGCTGCACTTGCCGGCGCTGATGAACGACCAAAGAAGCGCTTGGTATCTTTCAAAAGTGGATTTGGTTTTAGAAAGTGTCGCATTCTTGTCGCAGGTGGCGGGTTGCGCGCAAGCTGTGGCCGTGATATGCCAAGGAACAAAAGGTAATCGGCGGCTGAACTCGGGAAATCAATTGAACGGCACGAATTGGGCCGTATGTATCCGAGTCTACTAGTAGGGGGTGCAAGTACGAGTATTGAGTAGCACGTCGCAATCCCTTGGAGTACAGCAGGTCATCTTTCAGATGCCATGCCTCGCCTGATCCGGTTCAGCGTGAAATGTGATCGAAATCACTGCTTAGAAGTGATTTAAACAGAGATATCGTCGTGAAACGCATACTACTACACAGTGGTCAGTAGTGTTGTACAAACGGTCGGGTGAAAGGACTTGCTGGTCGAAATCAAGCTGTGAAGAAATGCATCCTGACGCCGAACCGTCATCTTGACATTCACTCGTCGGGAGGAATCTCATAAAATGAAGTGCATTGTAACAGAATGCACAATGCACAAGGCACGAATCGAAACGCTGAGGTCTATAAATTCAACCCAGTTGACGAAGTGCAAACCATGGCCTCGCAGTCCTGTACCGCACATTGCCACTCTCATCATCTGCTCGTTCTCGAGCACACACTCTGGTTCATGGGTAGGACGACTATTTGTGGGGATCATGGTATAGTTTGACGTAGAAGCCCGGCGACACGTAGGAATCTTGCTGGCATTATTTGGCAGACACGAGATCGAGCCGGTACCCGTGCTCCCCGAGTTGCACAGGACTTGGAAGCGCCACATGGCTCAGTCGGACAGAGCAACTACAGAAACAGATTGCAACGGTATGCGGAAGACATGCACCTCATTTGGAACCGGCACTCCAACGCGAGGCGTCACTCGTGACGCAAAGATATCTTCACTGAAGAGCAGAAGACGCGCAAGTGGGCGAGGTTCATCATGCGTTCAAGCACATAGTCCACGACTGGAAGCCTCTAGACCACACGTGAGCGCTCTGTTATGGCATAGCATTTTGTCCACTCGCAAGCCTAGCCTAGAGCATAAGAGAAAGAAGGCGCAAAAGAAGACGGGACGGGCAGGAATTTTACTCCTCGGCCTCCTCCTCCTCTTCGTCCTCCTCGAGCTCCTCGCGTTGCGCCTCGACGACGGCAGTTGCGATGCGGTCAAGATCACGCTGTCCATCCTAGAGAAAGGCGTTTCATATGAGCACGAAAATAACGAATGGAAAAAAGAAATCGAGACGAACCTGCGTAATGCGGCGGCCACCGTCTGTGCCGAGTTCCAAAACGCCGATCTTCTCGAGCGACTGGCAGACCTGTACACACGAAACAAGTCAGTCCTTCGATCCTACGCTCCGCAGCTTGCCCGACTAACCTTCCGCTGGACATTCGTGCTGGCAACACCATGGTGGCTGGGCCTGTTGCCCCTGCGGTTCTTACCGCCATGGAGCTTAGCGAGCGCACCGATGCCGACGGCCTTACGGAGGTAGATGTGGCGTGCAACAGCAGCGGCGCGGACGTAGAACCAGTCGGGGTCGTACGGGCCGAGCTCCTTGTATGCGCCAGTCTTGACGATGTCAACCCATGTAGGCACCTCGAGCTTGCCGGACCGCTTCAAGTGCGACGAGTACGCCTTGATGAAGGCATCGGCACTGTTGAGTTGGAGGAGGGATGCGAGCAGCGCGAGGTGACGAGGGAATAAACGGAAAAATAAAGCCACGGAATAAGAAACTCAAATTAAAAGGAATGTAATCAAGGGTGATGATGCAGACGCGAAGGTGAAGGCGATGATTCGGGGGAAGCGATCGGATGCGCGCGCAACGACCAGGCAGACAAAAAGATGCGAATATAAACGCGCAAATGGACACGATTAGGGACGATAATGCCAGCAAGCCAGATGAAGGTGTGCGCGAGTTCAAAGTTCGAGATAGGGAGGTGAAGCGCGTCGGTGAAGTCGGCGTCCAAATTGCGCGAGATGTCCAAGTCGCGTCCGTCGACCAATCCACACGCAACCAAGGCCATCCGAGATGTAATAGATGGACGCATAAGATCCAATCAACATATATCGAGAAAGATATGAAGAAGAAATTCAAGGTCAGAACTAGCGCAAGATCCCAACGACACTAGGGAGACCGTGTACGCACGAGACGTCACGAACACCAGGCATATTTGTTTCGGTTCAGAGAGAAAGAGGGAGGAATGGACGAGAGTAGAGGTGCGCGCGCGCGACGGCGGCAGACGGACGAGCGGGGCTGGTGGCTTTTGTTGGTGGGGGCGTGCGGACGACGAGCTGCTCTCGGATCCAAATGCACTGAGTTCCGCACCGGCTCGTGCCGGACCGTGCGTGTCCTCAACTTGATAGCCCTGCATTCGGAGATGCAGAATGTGAGACAAGCATCTGCGTTGAGGAGGGCGGGTATTTAATGTGGGGAGGTGGGGAGGGTAGAGTTGAACACTCGTCACGTCAACTTTCACCGAGACCTTCATCATGGCTTCATACACCCTCATCATCTGCTACACTGGTGACAGCCAAGCGCTGTCAAAGATTACCACCGGCGGCCAGGCTGACATATCCAATCGGCTACATTCTTTCATGTAGGGTTCCTGCTTGCAGTTATCAGTTCGTGCCTATCGCGTATCGAGTTCTCAACATCGTGTCTGACATTTATTAGCGCATCTGATGGCGTATGGGCGGCGGCGACCTCTGGGCTCAGGCGGGCGACGAGGTGTACGGGAGCCACCGGGTCCATCAGCTGACCGTCACATCAACAGTCTCAAAGAAACGTGAACAGGCAAATTCAGGGCGACCGATTTCGACTTATTCCTGCCGGTAGCCAAGATGAAGCCAAACCCAGCGCTCGACGGCCAGTGGAATCAGATTGCCAGCAAGCAATACTCCAAAAACACAAGCCGCCCTGATAACTTGCAAGTATAGGAGGATGTTGGACCCTCGCTGGATCGCTCTTCGCGGTAGATTGCAGACGTACGCGTACCTGCCGACAGACCGTACCTGCCGACGTCACTGTCTGACTCTTTTTCGCTCCGCCACAGTTATGTGGGACGACAGTCGATTCGAACTTCGAGTACCATATCTTGATGCAGCTTGCAGAAACCTTTGGTTTGTTAGGCCGGTCAAGGTCAAGAGTGCTCGCCAGTGAGAGGCACAAGTTCACGGTGTCCACATTCCTCGCAACCCAATCGTCTCACAAATGGTGGCGCGAAGCGGGCACGATTGAAGCCATCAAAACACCAGTTGGTGAGATGTGTGCATGTTCGGGCCCAAATTTCCTCCCACACCACATCCGCCTACCTCTCGCTGATGATCACTCTCACTCGCAGCACTGTCGAGCGCCTCCACTGGAGCACCTACAGTTCAATCGTCGTATAAATATGTACCACGAGTCCTACTACAAGCCGCCGTGCTGACGCTCCGGATGTCACAAACTCCCTCACTCGGCAAGATCGACGACGCCCCTATCTTCGAGTTTATCATGAATACAATAGTCAATAACCTCGTTCTACAGTGCGTTGCTCCCGCAAATGCCTCCCCGTGCACTTCGGCGAGAAACGTGTGCTCGTGGACGCATGTACCACTTATGCCCGCATTTGTCGTTCAATTGTGGCTGCGATTTCACCTGTATAATTGGAGTAGTTCAATGGGACTTTGGCCTTAAGAATGTGTGTCAGAGGGGTTGGTCACCATATTCCAGCAGAGCCCTGAAACTCAACACTAAATGTGAACAGTAAGACTCAAAACGGATAAATGGCCAGTCAGCGCGTCGGGCGGGTCCCTTCCTTGTCTCTCACTGTCCCGCAAGCCCTGCTTGTACTCATTTACCGCAAGCATACACTTGCAACGATCCTTCATCTTCGCTAACCAGATGAAAGAACCAGAGCCGCAATCCAGCACGGCGAAACACAAGCCCAAGGATCGCTTGCCTCGGCTGTCTTCCAGTCAAAACACGCCCGCCTCGTCGGCACCATCACGCCAAGGTCACCAAGAGCCTTCAATTTCTCGTGATTATGGTGGGCCGATAATAAATCCTACGACACTTCGCGCGACTAAGTCAACGGTCGCGCCAGGACCAATCGCGATGACGAGTCCCAATGCTCGAGATGCCCATGAATCGTTTGATCAGTTGCGAGCTGCAATGGAAGAAGACGACGACGTAAACCTCTTCGAACTTCTTCAGGCTGCGCTCGTCGACCTCGTCGTGGTTGGCCGCTCCTTCGAGGTACACGCTCGCCCTTTAACGCAGCAAATGATGCAACTGAACATAAACGTCCAGAGTAACCACAAAACCAAACATGGATTCACTGTGCTCGAGAACAGACTTCCTGACTTTGAGGTTGTTGCGACTGCGTCGAAGTCGGACGCCGCCACCGCTGTCGACAATGAAGACCTACAGCGACTACTTCACGCTACTGGGGTGTAGGTGTCGACGCTTTTTGGTTTCAATTTCTGCTTATCATATTCTCAGGGTGGTCCTACGCATCTGGGATGTCTTACCAGATGAAGTCAGGGATGGTATGACCGGCCAGCCACCACAGCCTGTCCAAGAGCTTGGCGAAATCAGAAGCCTGCTTACATTGCTGGAGTTGATCCTCAAGGCATTCGAGGTAGTGATTCTCAGTTTATTAGATATTATTCTCCGCTAACTGCTGTGAGCAGTGTGGCAATGGCGTGCGTGCTGACAAACGATTGGACCTTGTTCGCAAGGTAGTCAACTTGAACCTCTCTTCTACGTGGTTGCTAAATGCTCTTAGCGATTGAAATTGGCCACGTCGACAAATTCGACTGATCCTCGCGCTGTGGTACGTTTTGCTAAGCGCGTTTCCCTCTTGCAGTGTGCTCAGACTATCTTAGGCAAGCGTAGTCAATCAGAACAGCAATACCACCTTCGTCACCGGCAACGGGTCTGTCGTAAACAACAACTGGGCGATTAACATCATTCATGCGGTTACGGAACAGGTATGTAGCTCCTTCAGAATGTGCTGACATCGTACTCATCGGTTTCACGGGGAAAGGCACTCGATAAAATCACTGCTAGTGAGATACCATTCTAAACTGAAAAGATAAGAGTGAGGCTGACATTTCGCAGCACTGAAAGAACGGTTTGTGCCGCAGGCGGTTTACGATGCACAGATGAACCCCGGTTGCATGAAACAAACGCGCGTTCGCATCCTGAGCGAGACAGTAGCATGGATCAAAGATCCCGATTCCCTGCAGATCTGCTAAATCACCGAAATGGCGGGTACTGGTAAAACCTCAATCGCAAAGACTGTTTGCGAGCTGGCCAGCGCCGACGCCGAGATCATGCTCGGTGGGAGCTTCTTCTGCTCGCGGTCGACTGGCTTGGCGGCGCAGCGTGATATTCGCTGCGTGATTCCAACCCTGTCTCAGCTGTTTGCGCTGAAATCGGCCGAGTATCGCCTGACTTTGGCCGATACCATCGAATTGGGTGTCCAGCACAAAGAAGTTGCGGCGCAGGTCAAGTACCTTCTTCAAACGCCGATTTATGCTCTCAAGGACGTGCCTGTACCGATTCTGTTTGTCATTGATGCCCTTGATGAGTGTGGCGGGCAGACCACTGACGGCATGCTTGACGATGCCCAGTGTCACGCCGTTGTCATGAACATGCTCGAAGCACTTGTAAACCTGACACGTTCAGACCCCAAGCTGCCAGTCAAATTTCTTGTTACATCGCGACCCGAGACTCAGATTCGAGACACCTCTATCTCGAATGAGCAGCTCAGCCAGATCCTGCGGCTTCACACCGTGGACGTCAGAGAGGTCAATGCGGACATCAGCCGGTACATCACCGAAACTCTCAACGCCAAACTCTCTGGTAAGCCGAGGTACCGAGCCAGCATCACGGAAACTGATGTTGAGAATCTTGTCCATCTGTGTGACGGTCTGTTCATTGTTGCTGCAACCACCATCGCGCATACCTTTGGCAAGGGGGCTGATGCAGCTGTGGCCAAGTTCAAAAAGCTGCTCAACCCCTCTGGAAACGGTCTCAATAAGACAGCTGCGGCTCCGCTCGACCGCATGTACGAGATGATCTTGAATGATGCATTACAGGAGGACGAGCCCGAAGCAACAGAGCTGCTGGCACTACAGCGTCTCCTGGCCTGCCTCCTCTCCGCCCGCACAACACTATCCGTGACAGCATTGGCAGATTTTACGGATCTGGAACCGCACAATGTACGCGCGAGTCTGTCCTGGCTACATGCTGTCGTTCATGTGCCTGAGGAGGATGACATGCCTGGCGCGCGCACTGTGCACGCATCATTTGGTGACTATTTGTATAGCCGTGCGCCTAGCCACATTTGCATCCACCAGTCGCTTGGCCACGACATCCTGGCACACGGATGTCTTGATGTGATGGCCAAACAGCTTCATTTCAATGTTTCGCAGAGTGCTTCATCTTACATGTCCAACTCGCCAACACAGACAGATAGCATCACGCTCTCTCTGGAGTACGCGTGTATGCAGTGGATCTACCACGTTGCATCTGTGTCAGACACAGGTAAAATCTACGTCAAAATCGGCGTTATATTCCGTCCGCGGCTTCTATACTGGCTCGAAGTCATGTCGATCCTGCATCAAGTCTGGCGCGCCGCCAGAATGCTGTTCTTTGCAGCTGGAACAGTGGATACTCACGCAGATTCTGACCTGGCGCAATTTTTCCGTGACGCTCACTCCTTTGTGGCTTCATCTCATGAGGCAATTGAGCGGAGTGCGCCTCACATCTATCTCTCGGCTCTCCCGTTTGCAGACAGAAACTCGCTTGTCTATCAATACCTTGCCCCGCGGTGTATTGGCCTGATCACTGTTGATACAGTGGGTATTGGCCAACATCGAGGAAGCACTGTTATGACTCTCACGGGTCACGATGGTGCCGTTAGCTCAGTATCTTACTCTTCTGATGGTCGACTCCTTGCCTCTGGCTCCAACGACGGTTCGGTCCGTATATGGGATACCCGGACGGGCGAGGAAGCAATGTTTCCAATGCGGAGCGGTGATAGGAAGGTCCTGTCAGTTGACTTTGCTCGCAACGGCAAGTGGGTCGCATCTGGCACTGAATCAGGCGCCGTGTGTATCTGGGATGTCACACCAGGCCCAGCAGGCCGGAGAATACTGAGTAACCATTCTGGCTCAGTGTGGTCCGTGGTGTACTCTCCGGATAGCTCTCGTCTTGCATCGGCATCAGTGGACGGAACTGTACGCCTATGGAATTCTGAGACGTGCGAGCAGCTTGCAGTTCAGAGCGGTTACATGGCTTCTGTCCATGGGATTGCCTTTTCACCAGATGGCGAGATCCTGGAATCTACCTCTGATGACAGGAGAGCCAGACAGTGGTACATCAACACAGGGCAAGTGACATATGAACAACTGACACAGCCTGTGCTCAATTCACATGTCCGCTCTGGCTTTCGCTCTCATTCTGACTCTTACTCTTACTCTGACTATGACTATGACTCTGACTCCGACTTTCGCTTTGGTTCCAAGCTCAAAGCTCGTCCTTTTTACTCCGTTGACTTCTCGCCAGATGGGAAGATGCTTGCCCGAACGGATCATACCGGTAAAACTGTCGGATTGTTCTACTACAATACTAAGGAGAACATCACGAGCCTGCAGTGTTACAGTAGAATCAACTCCGTCCAATTTTCGCCAGATGGCCGGTCACTGGTGGCGGCGTTCGGCCGAGCTATCCGGCTTTGGACCCTGCAGCCAGACCCGCGCAATGCTTCTCGCGTCGATCTTGGCGGTCACGGAGGCGAGGTCAACTGGGTCACCTTCTCACCGGACGGGCTGCACATTGCTTCCGCCTCTGATGACGGTACAATCAGGATCTGGAACGCTGTGAGCGGCCAATCGACTGTTCAGCCACTGCCTGTGCACGACAGTGTGGTACGCTCGGTGGCAGTTTCTCATGACGACGCTTTCATTGTCAGTGGCTCTGAAGACAAATCGGTGCGGGTGTGGAATACCCGCACCGGTGATGGGACATATTTGCCATTGTGCGGGCACACAGAGCCGGTATCGTCTGCGTCGATCTCGCCAGATGGACGATTAATTGCATCGGCGTTAGCAGAAACGTTGGCCGAGGTGGAGGCGCAGGCGAAGGCGAAGGCGCTGGCGCAGTGGCAGGCACAGGGGCAGGTGAAGGCGCAGGCAAAGGCGCAGGCAAAGGCGAACGAAGCGGCACTGGGAACGGAACTGGGAAAGACGTGGGCAAATGCTCGGGCGGATCCATCGGCGACGACGCAGGCGAAGGCGCAGATGGTGGCACAGGCGTGGGCGCAGGCAGAGGCAAAGGCAGAGGCGGGGTTGCTGGCGTACAGGCGGTGGCCGCAGGTGGAGAAACAGGCGGAGTTGCTGATGAAGGCGGAGGCAAAGGCACGGCAGGCCGCTGCCGCGCAGGCGGAGGAGGTACAGAGGACTTGCATCATACGGCTGTGGGACACACAATCCGGAACAGCAGTTGGCAAACCATTGCGTGGCCACTCAAGTTGTGTCATGGCTGTATCATTCTCGCACCACGGACGTTGGCTCGCATCAGCATCGGGGGACAAGACTGTGCAAATTTGGGACGTCGCGACACAACAGGCATTAGCTGTCGGGCCACTGCGCTGTCAAAGAGGGGCAAACACCGTCGCATTTTCGCCCGACGATGGCCTTGTCGCCGCAGGAGATGACAGTGGTCGTATCTATCTCTGGCGCACAGACACGGGCAAAAAAGCGCATGAACTATTTGAAGCAGAGAGCAGCAGCGTCTTGTCCCTCCAGTGGATGAATGCGTACAGACGGGGGCTCGATCCGCCCGATGTAAGCGATACGAGAGTTTGGTCCGTTGCATTCTCATCAGACGGCGCGCGAATCGTGTCCGGTGGATACGAAAATGCAGCGCGCATATGGGACATCAAAGCAGGTCAGTGCATCCTCATTCTTCGGGGTTACACGGGCAATGTTCGATCAGTGGCGTGGTCCCTCGATGGAAGCATCATCGGCACAGGCTGCGAAGACGCCAAAGTGCGCTTGTGGGACGCGATGACAGGTACGCCTCTTGCGACCCTACGTGGACACACCAAGTCCGTTCAATCGGTGGCGTTCACGCGCGACGGGCACTTTCTCGTATCGGGCTCTTCAGACACCACGATCCGCAAGTGGGATGTCCGTGCCGCCTGCCAGCTCCTCTCAAAAGGCAGTAGCAGTCCCGTTGCAGCACTCGCGTCTGCCACTCTCAAGGACGGATGGTTGGTGGGATCATCTGGCGAGCTCATCTCGTGGGTGCCAGTCGAATATCGTGATTATTTGGCTACGATTCCCTGTACGTTTCAGTTTGCGAAGAGCTGTATCATCGTTGGAGTAGGTGACGATGGTCTGCGTGCTGGCTTGAACTGGACCTCGTGCTGGCACGGTTGAAGGATACAGCGCCTGCCAGTGGATCGGAGCTCCCAAGTCGTACTTACGGACCTTTTGCACTGTACAGTAGTTTTCTTGCTTAAGTAGCCGTTTCCAACTGTCCCTGATTCTTGAGCGTCTAACAAGAATGTGAGAGTGGAAAGGGGCGGAGTTCAAGTCAGATCCCACCGGACCGCGCCGATGAAATCGCGTTTCGTTTTTGGCAACCTAACTTGCGCTTGTTCTCCTGTCGCCAGCTGATATTTCTTCCGTCATCCAAAAGATACCAGGGGCGAGTGGCCATCAACGCCCCTTTATTCATTTGTGAGTACATGTCTGATTGCTGTGTCTGTGGTCGAGGAGGCGCTGCATGTTCGCGTGCAGCCGGCTGGGGTCTGTCGTCAACCGCGGCACGCAGATCCTAGGGAGTTTGGAAACAGTTACACAGCCCTCTTTTCTCTGCTTTAGACTGATGGATAGTTCAAATGTTCCCTGGTACGCTTGCCGCGCTGGCGGTGTTCGTGTGTGTTCTGCTCCGACCCGTGTATCTTCGTCAAGCTGTGCTGCCCAATTGAACCTCAACCCACCTTTCGTCGTCTTAAACTTGATATTAAGTGACGCCATTGCTCGCTCCCAGGACTCTGGTTGATATTGATCGTTCTTAGCCTTCGTCGCGCGCTGTTCCTAGGTCCAGTATCACCCATTCATCGCGTATCTGTCGTTCGATCGCCACGAATTCTGTCTGCTATGGCCATTATAGCATCGGCGTATTCATTCTTGTCTAATTGGGTTTCTCAGGTCGCCTGTGCGTCAGGTCCAGCTTGGACTTGCTAGACGCCTCCGTCCCATCTCGATCAGCCTGGCCCTGCTTCTCATACTAACTACTTCATCAATACTCTCTGCTCATACTGTCTCCGAGATTCTGACTGGAAGTATGACGCTACAAGACCATCTGGCCCTCGGTCGTCTCTGGTCACTTTCCTCATCAACGTCGAACGGCTTGCTTTATTCTCGTGTGTATGAAATCTGACCCAAATCACCTCCAATCCGCCCAATACCCTTCACCTACCTTTGCCTCTGGAAGGCTACGAAGATAGAACATCGCCAACCCCGCCACCCAGCGAATAAGAGCTGCTCGACAACCATCGACCGCACTTCAATGGGAATGAAGACACCTCACAAGATCGGTTAGTTACCGTTACGATGAGTGCACCAATGCGCTATAGAGCCTGATGATGGGAGTAGTAATCCGGTGAGTGTGACGAGCGAGCGGCCTCGTCTTGCTTAACGCGCCAAGTACTCTCGCCGGTACTGGTTGCAACTTGGCTGGGACATGGAGATCTTTTGGTCCCGAAAATCGGACGAAGATAGCCTATCCGCGTGCAGTTTCCTGGCTGCAAAGACTTGTCGTAAGCACTGAACTCGCGAGATCTCCGTAGCTGCTGACTCTGCAGCTGGCACCGGACGAGTCTATGCTCCTGAGGTTGCTTGCAGGCTCGTTCGTGTCATATTGAAAGTGTTCTTGACCAAGTTTAAAGGCTTCTGAAATAGCCTAGCGAAACTCAAATCAAGTGAACTGGTTATCAACTTGCGGGGAGTTGCAATCGATTCAAGCGAGAGGCGAGGCGGGACAGCAACGTCAAAGACTCTTGGGAAGTGTTGCAGACCGGTCCAGAGCGCAAATGCTGCTGGAAGTAAGATGATATCTGAGCATGATGGAGGTGGGGGTGCGGACGACGAGCTGCTCTCGGATCCAAATGCACTGAGTTCCGCACCGGCTCGTGCCGGACCGTGCGTGTCTCGGCTTGCTAGCCCTGCATTCGGAGATGCAGAATGTGAGAGACGCATCTGCGTTGAAGAGGGCGGGTATTTAAGGTGTAGAGGTGCAGAGGGTAGAGTTGGACACTCATCACGTCGACTTTCACCTTGACCTTCATCATGGCTTCATACACTCTCATCATCTGCTACACTGGTGTGCATCGCTCTTCGCGGTGGATTGCATGCGTACTTCCTGCCGATAGACCGTACCTGCCGACGTCACCGTCTGACTCTTTTTCGCTCCGCCGCAGTTATTTGGGACGACACTCGAATCGACCTTCGACTATTACATTCAGTCCTACAGCTTCAACTAGAATTGGACTACCAGGTCTGAGGCACCGGTAACGGCTCGCTATACCTGGACAGCACTGCTCGCACAGTTCTCGATTCAGTAAAACCGATCCGCGAGGGGTGGACTCAACAAGAGCGCAACATTCTCCAACCTCTCATTTGGTGTGACATCAAGCAAGTTATCAACCAGGAGACACTGGTGAGACGTCTGAAGGGAAAGGGGTACACGCGAACCTTCAGACCTGTTCAGCTCCAGGTCTACAGGATGCGACGGGAGCAGGGCGGCGGTGATGATGAGGACGAGGACGATGGCATGTAGCAATACCAGAGCACAGCGTCGCCCGACTCTGCTAATGTCTTGAATTTGATGGGTGGCGGGTGTCCGGTTGGACCTTCAATTAGTCGTCGGAGTTTGTATTGGCGGTTTGCCGGTTGCCGTTTGTTTTTACGCTCGTCCTCCCATCGTCCAGTCGGCTCACCACAACCCACCATTTTATTTCGCTGTGCGAGTAGCCCTGGCCAATCATCCATCAATATCTGAGTCTAACTACATGACCAGCAGCCGAACCATGTCCATTAATGCACCTGAGCGCACGGGTGGCAGCTCGTTGAGTACCGCCAATGAGCCATACATCGACAAAGACAACGAACTGCACGACTGCGACAGCGAGGCGATCTTGGACCCGAGTCGCAGACGGTGTGGAGTTTGATCAGTACCAGCCAGCACATGCTAAAATGAAAGTGCTCTTGGCCAAGTTTCAAGGCTTCTGAAATAGCTTAGCGAGACTCGAATGAAGTGAACTGGCTATCAGCTTGCACCAAATGGTGGGCAGAATTGCAATCGAGTCAGGCGAGAGGTGAAATGCTGCCGAACGTAAGATGATTAACAATAGCGGAGACCATCGGAATTTGAGTACAGCTGCGACTCGCAAGGCACGCCGGAATCAGCCGCCGAGCGCCGATCCGCTTTTTGTCCTCCTGAACCCATCTTGAAGCCCGTTCGTCGCCGTGAGCCCACAACATACCTGATATCTCGTTGGATATTTCTTTCATGCAGCAGTTCAAGCGCTTGCTTATGCGAAAGGCAACTCCAAGTGTCGTGCAAATGAGGTTTGTATGGCCCAAAGACCGACTTCGCCTATCCAAACGGCGACGGAAGCCGTCCGCTACGCTTCCTGACCTTCCTGCCGAATTGTGGACAACAATATGGCTCCTACTCCCAATGCGCGACCGTGTTCGCGTGTCGCATGTCAGCAAGACGTGGCGCGACCGGGCGATCGCAGCCGCGTCCCTGTGGACAGAATTCGAATATAGCGAGGTGGACAGTCAAGGAGGGAACATTCCCGAGTCTGATCGCGAGAAACAGCTCGACGTGTTCCGGACCTTTCTCGAGCGCAGCTTGTCGTGTCCTATTGCGCTCAGCCTTCACCTCAGTCCTTTCCGAGGTCCGCGGGTGAAAACTAGGACATGGACCCCCCTCATGCGCACCATCAACGAACATCGGCATCGCATATTCCAACTGTCACTGCGATGCGTGCCACCTTCTATCGTCGACCAATTGATTCGCGGTCTGCCATTCCCGATGCTTGCAGGACCAGGAGGACGGCTCGAATGGCTCAGAGACGGTCGATACATAATCTGTAGCCCGTTGGAGCTTGCGACGATGACTGGTGGACCTGGTCCTCGCTGTCTTCGGCTTTTATCAAATGTTGCATGGCCAAACGATTGGACGTACAACAGCACAGTTGAATGGCTTCCGTTACCAGGCGTCGAAGAGCTAGGACCCCTCGTCCTCAACAGTCCTGATCATATGCGCGTCGTCTTTGGCGTCTTCCACCGCATCAAGGTGCTGCATATCACGATTCATGTTGAGGAAGCGGATACGTCAGCACCGGAGAATGTGTTGTTACTGTTCTCGCACCTTCGTGCGTTGCGGCTACGTGTCATGCCCCGGTCATCCCACCCAATGTCCTGGACGTACGACGTCCTCCCAAAGGTTCTCCCAGCTACCACATGTGATATAGAGGCTCTCGAGATTGACCTCCCGGCATCGGCAACCGATGGAGAGGTTGCACGTTCCGTATTCGCACTCTTCAGTGACTTTGACTTTGCGCTAGGTCAGGACTTTTCGCTGGATGTCTCAACTCGCAGCCACAGACGGACACATGGCAGCGGAAACCTCCATGTCTGGACTCTCAGTAGCACGGCTGACCATCGTCGGCGCAGCGTCGCTTTACCCGAAAATATGTCGTCGAAGGCGGCTAACGCGTTCTGGGCAGCAATTGTTGTTTCCGCAGCACCCACCATCCGCAAACTTCGCGTTCCTGTTTCTGTATTATCACCTCTTCTCAATTCCGCCGATGCTGGTCTTTCGTCTATTGAGTCACTTGAGGTTGAATTCGTCACTGGTATCCTGACGGACCTGCTCAGGAATGCGCGACACCATCACCAGCGTCTCATATTACCACTGCACCTGGAACCTGAACTGACCCCGCGCCTCCTGCCACCTTTACCCCAGCTCAAAAAGCTTGTTCTGGGGTCTAGGTTCACGGACTCGGAACGGGTTCGTCTCAACGCAGAGAGTGTCCTGGAGATAGTACAGGCGTTCTGTCCGCAGCGGACTCTTGCGGAGCTGGATGTGTCCAGCATCAGGACAGATGGTTGGACGGTTGAACAAGTCGTCAGCGTCAAGAAAGTGACGGGGCATCTCATTTGCGCATGAATTGGTCAGGAGAATGGCGTATGTAAGTAGTGCTCCAGGAGGTCGCCGCGAAATTATAATATCCGATAGCCACAAGTAATGGACCAGATCTTCGTTGTCAGACGATTCCGCAGGAAGAGGCACATATGTAAGTGCGAATTCGCCATCCGTGGTTCCCTTTGTGCGGCTGCAATTCGGATGTCACTAATTGGGTGATTTCGGTCTGCATCGACACTGGCGTCGCGAAAGCTGTCATTGATGATCATGTATGACAATCACCCTGTAGTCAGACATACTATTGTAGCCCAATTTGACGCACGGAACTGATCATTCGGCAGCTCATGCCATAATCTCGGCTAGGGATTGGGCTTGCGACGTAGATGACCTCGCCAAACATGTCGGAATCAGCGCTGAGCGCGAATCCACTCTTTGTCCTCCCGGACCCATTTGTGCTCATTCCGCCGCCCTCAACCCGCAGGCTGCGTGGGTCCTCGCTGCATCCTTCATGCAGCACGTGAAGCGCTTTCTCGGACGCAGGACAACTCCAAGTGGCGTAGAGGCGACGCCTGCGCTTCCTGGAAGCCGACTTCGAAGATCCAAACGCCGGCGGAAGATATGTCCTGACCTTCCTGCCGAGCTATGGACAACAATCTGGCTCTTGCTTCCCGTCACGTTACGCGACCGCGTTATTGTGTCGCATGTCAGCCGGACGTGGCGCGACCGGGCTATCTCTGCTGCCTGCTTGTGGGCCGCGTTCGAGTATAGCGAGTTGGACCACCGGGGAGGACATATTCTCAATCATCGCCGTCAGTATAGGCTCGACGCTCTCCAAGCGTTCCTTGAACGCAGCCTTTCGTCTCCTTTCGCGCTC
>Ga0247815_10001208_pt1 | contig 20019 bp, 23 predicted proteins | sample UWRJL194509B1_FD_181014 | JGI IMG/M metagenome (GOLD analysis project Ga0247815, IMG submission 181014) | Plant litter microbial communities from Arlington Agricultural Research Station in Wisconsin, United States - UWRJ-L194-509B-1 | ecosystem: Environmental > Terrestrial > Plant litter >...
GGAATCTGTGACAAGTACCAGCGTGTTAGCATGCGAATAACGTGCCATGCGAGGAAAGAACGTACGAAGACTGTGCGGCGCGACTCGCATTCAAACCAGGGCGACCACTCGTCGAGCCACTCCTGCTCGGCGGTGCGCGTTTCAGGCTTGGTTCCGCCAGCGAGGAATGACCAGCTGCTTGACGAAGAAACAGACGTGGCGCTAGTGAAGATGCTGCTCGTGCTGAGCGAGGTCGTGCTGCTGCTGGTATGGGCAGTGGCGAACGACGACGTCGACTCGGACATCGGCAGCGCACTGAATGCCTTGACTGTCGCACGCTCCTCGATGACCCACGGCGTGAGCAGCTGCTCGAAGCGACTCGGACGGGTGGTTGGGCGGGCGGTCGGGCGATATGCATTGCGTTCCTCCTCGAGCTGGCGCTCGTACATGGCATCCATCCGCACCTGGGCGTCTTCGAGGATCTTCTTGCAGATATCCTTGGCCGATTCTTCAAGTCTGAGGCTCGGACGTCCACTCGGACGGTCGTCTTGCCGATTCGGGTGCAACCGCTCCATCCTGTCCTGGTGCTGGCGGCGCTCGCGGCACACTTCCGCAAAGTGCGCACGGTCTGCGTCTTGCTGAAAATACAAGAATGGTCAGCCATGGAAATCAACGTGTCTGCGAATGGTGCTTACCTTTTGGCGCTCCTTGCGGTCCTTGTATGCATTGAATCCCCACACGCTGCCGCCAACTGTGCTGCTCAGTGCGGCCACGGCGAGCACTGCAAGCTCAATGATAGGCATTGTGTTGTGTGTTGTAGTGGGAAGAGTAGTTGCGATAGGTGTGGAAGGGCTGAGTGTACGCTGGGGAAGGTCGACTCTGGCGGACGGACTGGACGATGGACGGCGTTGGCAGCAGTAAGAGGGAAAGCTGTGACCAATCCTCGCTCGCAGCCGTCGCCCCCAGTGAGCTCGTGCTTGCGTGCTCGCCGTCGGTTCTAAGAACCATCGGACGGAATTCGTGGGCAGGACGAGACTAGTGCATCCGGGATAAGCCGGGGATCCCGACTGCGACTGCGACTCCGCCATCCGTTGCACGCCCCGTGCATCATGAGAGAGCACACACTGCCACTGTGAATCTTGGCGAGCAGCGGTGCCTGATACAAACGAGAGATCCGTCGTAGGATTGGCTCTGCAGTGGTCGATGCATTCGACCGGGACCCAGAGTCCCGCGATCAACGAAGCATTCGATGTGAAACAGGGTTGGCGAGAATGCGTCCATGGTCAGCCGCTGCGCAGTGTACTACAGTGGTAGCTGGAACCAAGCGACAAGCAAGCTGCACAGCGAAAATTTGAAGTCATTTGACCTTCAGCAGACGGGCAGCGGAAGGTGCGCAGAAGCGGGCGTCGTCCACCACTCGATCGCGATCGAATGCCGACCATGTTTCGTCCGGTTACGCCAGTAGGTAGCATGGCTGGACGTTCATTCGAAGAGCAGGAGCATTGCGCGCGTAGATTGGAGTGAAGTTTGGTCTACCAGTAGGCGGAAGCGGAGGTCAAGCGACGAAGCGCAGTTCCCGGCATCTTGCGAGTTTGCGACTGGCTCACAGACGGAGTACTCGTCGTAGGATTAGCTCAATGGCGGACCGATCGGAGGAAACGCAATGCAAGGTGGAAGGGATGAACGTGTTGTAAATTTGTTGAGAAGTTGCGTGTAAAATATGTTACGCAGACTCAGGCCTTGGTGTAGCGCCACCACCAGTCGCCGCAGCATATCGCAACCGTTCAAGAACTCTCTGGCGGCCGAGGAAGTCCACAGTATCCAGAATCGGTGGCCCTTTCTGCGAGAAGCACAGCGGGTGTCAGAGTCGGGTCCGTGTTCGACAAACAGGGCACTCGCCTGCACACCCGTCAGTGCATGCCGCAGCGACGCCATAACATGCTTATTGCTAGCAGCTGTCTCGTCTTTCGTCAGTTGAACAACAGTCGGCCAACAATCTGACGCTGGTTGCGTATCTGCCAGCGCTGGCTGAGCAGCCAGATGTGTCGTCGCAGTATCACAAACGCGGACTGGAACACGGTTGCAGTCAGCGTTGGTATCAGGGCAGGAAGACGGTAACGGACTGTATGCATCGTCGCTGATAGTAGAACGAAGCTTTTGTGCTTCGTCGGTGGTGTAGTCTGGTCGTATGAAGAGGTAAGGTGCGACTTCAGGCAAGTCGCTGAGTTTGTGGATTCGTTCCTGAGACCCGAGTAAGCTCAGCGCCTGCCATCAACAGTGAAATAACGAACCGCTGCAAGGCTCAACGCTTTGACTGCGTATTCGGGTTGCGTCTCCGCGTCGCCTCTGGAGGCTATCTTCAACCACTAGACCATTTGGGAACAGATTCCAACTCACGCGGTGGGCAATCGGTTCTTGACTGTCGATGATATTCTTGCTTCAAGACCAGGATTCGACGCTGGGTCTTGTGCCTTTCGCAGTAAGTGCTGTCTGTTCAGGTTTAACAGCTTTCCACGGTCCAGGATTGAACGGTGGTTGGAGAATGACGAGATATCGAACTGCGGAATTGTCAACCACCTGAGCCGACTCGCACTCTGGCATAACTCACGCGCTGCAGCATGTCGGTCATACTGAACAGGTCGGCTTCATGCGGCTGTGTGCTGAGGCCGAGGGCGAAAAGCCAGTTAAGCACAGCCTCTGGCTCGTAGTCATCGTCCTAAAGATATGTTTGAACACTGTGTATTCGACCCGGCGGTGAGAGGCTCACTATGAGGTTGTGGACGTGCACACCCACGGCTCGCTTCGACATTTTTGTGCCATCTGCATTCAGCAAGAGAGGTAGATGACCGAAGGTGGGCGGCTTGAGCCCGAAGCAAGCATAGAGATCGAGGTGTAACGGCAGAGATGTGAGCCATTCCTGCGAAAGTGTGAACGGCGGCGTGGGTATCGTAAGTAAGGACGCGAACCTCGCCACGAATGACGTGGGTTATCCCCATTTCGTGGTCGTCCACAATAGACGCGAGATGATACGTCGGGAACATATCCGACTTGAGGAGGATCGTGTCCGTCGGGAGGGATGTGTGAACATCCTTTACTGCTCCGAACACCATGTCTTCCACTGAGGCGCGAACTGGTACAGCCGTGTCCTGCACTGACCGTTAGCCTCTGCGTATCAGATATAATATCAGCGACGTACGAGCAAACGAACAACATGCTTCTCTCCTGCACGAACTCTTCGCGCAACCTCTTCGTCAGTCAAGTGGTGACAGTGTCGATCGTACGTTGCATTGCTCGAAAACGAGCTGAGCTTTTCGCGCGTCTCCTTGAGTCTGTCTGCTGTGCAGAAGCAGCGGTAGGCGCGACCTTCCTGAGCACCATGATTCAGTAAACACCATGACCAGCAGGGACTTGCGAACCGAGAGCAGGCGGTCGGCATAGGACTTGTACAAATCTAGACGTTGGGACTACGCGTATGAAGTGAGTGACATAGAGACATGAACATCGGATGTCATGCCTGGAAGTATGGTCCATGAGGTCCTCCGTTTTGCGGCCCTGTTGATGCGCAAAAGCCTGAGATTGTGTCGGCCAGTCGCTGCCAAACGCATACGTACCATAATCTGGCAAGATACCTGCCCAATCTAGAGCCTTTATGATGCCTTCAACGGAGCCTGGAACAAATCGCGCCTGCAGTCGTGAACGGTCTCAGCGGACTGCGCATGCGATCGCGATGCATTGGAACGCACGGCATCTGTATCCTCGATGCGCAAAAGCCATTTCCCGCCGTGTTTTCGCGCAAAGAGATGATTAAACAGCGCTGTACGCAGGCCACCCAGATGCAGCGAGCCGGTCGGCGAGGGAGCGAAGCGAAGGAGCACCATGCGGCAAGCGCGACTTGGAACTCAGTCAAGCGCGCGTTGCGATCGGTTTTCAAGTCACACACACGGCATTGAAACTCTGCTAAAACTATAGTATTCAAAATTGGATTACTTGGTAGCCTTTGCAGGGGGTGTAGACTTGTTCGTAGCTGGTTTCGACGTCTTCGCAGGCTTTGTCGACGCTAGTGGCTTGGGAACAGTAGAGCGAGCCTTCACAGGTGGCGTAGTGGAAGGTGGTACTGGGCAAACAAGTGGCTCCTTCGAAGATGATGCTTGATTGCTCGCAGTGGCCGACGTTTCCGGAGAAGCTGTAGCGTTCCTGGAGGCCAATACAGCAGCCGCCTTTGCCTTCGCGGCCGCCTTGTCCCGCCTAGACTGCGCATTCTTCGTCCTCGCCGCCTTCTCCTCCACTGTCAGGCGTCGCGGACGCACCCAGCCTTCTGCCACCTTCTTGACACGAATAGTCTTCGCCCGTCTGACCTCGCGTGCTCTGATCCACCAAGAGAGTTGCGACCAGTTCTTCGAGATTGAACGTGCCCTCTCCACTTGTCGCTCACGTTGTATCTGCTCCAGCCTCCGCGCATGCCTGAGCGGGCCGTAGATTTTGGCTCTCTTCTCGCGTTTGGCCGCACTGGCTGCCGCACGTGCCTTCGCCTTGGTCCATTCCGCGTCGCCGTGCACAACTTCAAGATAGCGACGTTTCCAGGCCTCCTCGAGTTGTGACACCTCTCCCGCAACAGGCGCTTTACGAAGTGCCCCACGACCCGCAATGGCAACGATCTGTTCAAGAATTTGTGACGACTTGTAGCCAGCAATGGGGCCCTCGACTTTCTGATTGTTGTCTACGATACATCGCGCGAGGGTCAGAGATGAATACAGGGTGGGAAAAACTTGTGCGATAGACGCACTGAAGTGTATACTGAGCGTGGCGCCGTTGGTCGCAGAAACCTCGCGGCCGCGATACTTGCGCGCCGGGATGGTTTCTCGTGTCGCAGCAAGTGTCGGGTTGTAATACGCGAGCTTGACCAACTCCTCTTTCAGAAAGTGGCTAAAGAATAGCAAAAACGGGTCAGATTCCAGGCAATAATCTGACGAACCACACGCACCGTGCGCCAAAATGCGTGTTCCCCTCAGCGAAGGTGAGATGTAGTGATTTGACATGGTTCAAGTAAGGCGGTGGGCCTTTCCGAATGAGCTCGAGCAGCGTGTTGACGCGTGAGACACCAATCACGGCGTCCCTAGCCTTTTGACTGAGGCCCATGGCGGCAGCGCGTCGACAACGAGAAAGCAAAGAACGAGGCACGGCCTAACGGTAAATCCCGGCGCGCCATTCAGCTTGCACTCTCACAATCTACATGGAGGACTCGTTCGTCGCTCAACGCCCGCGAAAAGGTGGTTCTGGGAATCGGTCGGTCTGTCGGCACCCACGCGCATGATCTTGAGCCAATTGCCGCGATTTAGATTGCAGGCGGCCCTGCCAGAGTCAACTCGCGAGAGCCCGAAGCAAACAAAATTGACATCTCCGTCGCCAAAGAAGACGGTCGGTTGGATCATTCTATGTTGTTGCTTTTCTGATATATCGCAGGAAATGTTGGTGTTTAGAAATTAGACTTCCAGACCGCTAATAATTTCCAGACGCCACTAGCAGGCTTGGGAGCGCCGTCAGAAGCGAGTGAGACGTTTATTTATTATCGGCGTTGCAATCACTCAAGTTATTGCACAGACTGGGAGCGCAAATACACCAGCGCGTGCTGTGTGGCAGCCGGACCAAGCAACCTGGGTCATGCCACAGATGCCACTAAACGCGTCTCGCCGTCGCCAACGCGAATTCGAATCTCAACCAGAGCTCATCCACGCCACTTTAGACCGCGAGGATGTCAACAAGCTTCGCAACACGCTTTCTTCACAACGAGGAGGGGCGTCGCAGACGTGACCGGCGTCGTCGTGCGAGCCGAGCGCGACAATGTGCGATGCCTCTGCACGGATATGTTGCCATCTGGCGCGGTAACTTGACAGGATCCTCGCTATTATTGTTCCTATCACCACATTTGCCCGACCCTGGAGCACCCAGGCTTGGTTTACTAGCTCAATATCTCGTATTTGGTCCGGCTCCACTGTCAACACAGTTAAAGGCAACCTACCCGACCTGCGATCAGCACCAGCACCTGGATTACACAATGCCAGCCTTGGAAGCCAACAAGCCTAGCGCGATGCGAACCGTTTTGGACGCGAAGTTGCCAGTGGCAAGTGGTCCACGCGCAGAACTGCAGCTCTTCCCAGATTGTTCCAACTCCAACTCCAACTCCAACTCCAACTCCAACGTCTGCGCCGGTTCACCCTCAAATCTACTCCCCAGTGGAGCCAAATGGAAGCTACCTGTCATTCGAGGCGTTCCTGCGAACTTGCACTAGGCGCCGCAAGCACACCACCAAGCAGACGCTCTGCCTAACTCCCTTCGTCCTCGTCACAGTCCTGTGGCGAAGACGTTCGTTGGCATCGTAGTCGAAGCCAGTCTGGAAGGCGATGACCCAAACACCAATGACGTAGCAACGCGGGACGTCAGAGGGCGTGCGGCCTTCGGCACGCGGCATTACGACTACGAAGAGGCGAAAGTGTACGCACAAGACAAGGCGAAGATGCGAACTGTGAGCCGCATATAATGATCCAGGCATTGTAGGCCAACTAGAACACGGACGCGTTGCAGAACGAGTCCAGCCGCCACGTCCGATAACCGGGCGACCTGCGCCATATCGCGGTCCGAAGGTAGACGCTGTTTGCTGTTGTGGTTGCATTTCGGGTGCTTCAATGGACGCTGAGCACAAATATATCTGGAGCGACGCTCTGGGCACCTTTGTCGATGTATAGCACGCGACAGACTGGATCTAAACTACGACCACAGCGTGCCTTGCCGTAACGTCGACCTTGGATGTTCTGCCTCGTTTCCCTTTCCGCACCTTCCCTGGCCAATCCTATGCTTCTGTGTACTTTGTTGCTTGATCAGCGTGGCATCTCGCGAATCGTGCCGCTTAACGCCTTCTGTTAATGGCAGAGTTCCGACATATGCGCTCAAACATCGGTTCGCCGAGGCGGCCATCACCGCTCGAGGCTTCCAACCCTTAAGTCGCACATGCTCGCGCACGCCGCGAGTCCCAAGCCCTCTTGGCCTTGTGCGACTTCAGCTCCCCGCCTTTCCAGGCGGTCGCTCGTTGACGATGCCACAGCAGACGACCAGTTACAGCTTGGTTAGTTTTGTTCCCCATAAGTTTTATCGCCCACGGTCAGACTGATACGCGGAGGCAGACAATCCCGCACTCAAGCAACATGGTGCACTACAAGAACTTTCTGCTCGACTGCCCGCCAGACAGCACTCTTCCCGGCGCTGTTCGATGCAAAGCGAGCGCAAGTGACAGCAAGGACGCGGGATGGCATTACACGAACCCCGATGCTGAAGACTTTGTTATGGTGATGAGGTTCACTGGTGCGTCGCGAAGCCACTGCCTCTGCTCAGCCACGTTCTGAGCGGTCGTGAACAGGCACCTCGTTTTATTTGTATGGCTCCGTCGTCGAAGGTATCGAGGTAAGCTCGGCTTCTGCACTTCGTTGAGTGCGTCGGCAGTCATTGAACTAGAGGCAGTATCATTACCTTGTTGAGACCATTGCTGCCCCCGAGGCAGTATGGGAAGGTGTCGGAAAGCTAGACGGCGACTTGTTGCTCAAGATTGAGGGCATGTCATTGGGTCCTCGAGATGTTACAGTCACAGCAAAGCGAAGAACTGATGCGGGCAAACTCAGTTTCAGCCACGCGGTCGTAGAAGTTGACACCAAGTCAAAGTGTGTCCTCGATTCATTCAATGTTGCTTTGACCCCGCCACTGTTGACACTATATCATTCCTGCAGAGAGGATCTAGCGACAGCCACCTACAGCCTGGATGATCCCACGGTTGTAAATCTATCCGCTGGCTGGAAGAAGAATGGCTCTTACTGGGTGGCGGACGCTGACAACAGTATCTCCTTCAATTGGATTGGTAAGTACTCATGGCCTGCGCTATCTCAACCGGATGTTAATTTCCATCTTATTTCTCACCATTCAGGTCACTCCATTGCTGTATACGGCCAGTGCACGTCCGCAGACGAATTCATCGGCACCTGGCCCCGTATTGACGGCTTGATCTCGCTCGGACCCGATATCGACCGAAAAATTGGGCAGTACATCGTCGACGACTGCCTGATGCACTACTTTACGTGGAAACTCCTGGTTCCGACATCGCACAACTATACCTGGCCCACCGGTGGACGACCTCTTCGCTTGAACCGTATTGTTGTCACAGAGTTCGGGGCGCTGCTGCCTTTTGACGAACAACTTTCTCACGATGACAAGACGCTTTCCGCTGGAGAGATTGCGGGCATCGCTGTGGGGTCCGCGTTTCTGGTCGCACTGGTCACCCTGATCGTATTTTGGCTCCGGCGCAGGAATCTCCTCGCGGCGAACCGCAGCTCCCGGACCATACCAGTCGAGCCAACTCCACTACAAATCAATGCCTCCGAAACGCCACGCGAACTCAAATCCGCTGCTCAATTCATGCCCAGTCTTGCTGCAGAGCCGGGCTCCCCCAGTTCGCCATCATATGATCCTTACGCGGAATTCCAGCCCTCGTCACAGGGACGCTGAATGAAAGATGCGAGAACGCATGGATTTCTGCGCTGCAACCAGCCATGCGTCTCATCCTCTGATCCACGATTAAAGGCATCGCCTGTTTGCGGGTAGCTGCGAGGGATCAGCTCAGTACCAATTCGCTTCGCTGCGAAACAGGCTCAGACTCGACGGGCGACACCATTCTCAGGCCTTTACGCTCTCGGCCCGCATAAATCCGATGTACTTCGCACATCAGAATCATCCTAATTGCCACGCCGCCTAGACCAGAAGCAGCTTGCGCGGAGATCTTTTGTTTTCTTAATAAGGCAATTGCGCATATGCGGCTTGAAACTTAATGCTTATGCTGCTGATATAGTGATCGCATTCCTTACAGCATGCACAAATCCCCCGTTTCGCATGCACTGGACGTTGACATTCTTCACACTAGCACATCGAGGGTCGCTGTAGAGATGAACATGTATATATTACAGCTCTAACAGCTTGCACAATGCTATGTTCGTATTCGCTCTTTAGTTAGTGGGAAGAATCTGGTTGAATCGAGGATGAGCGGAGCTCGAATGCGCATATGGTCTTCTTGTTCTCGTCACAATCGTATTATCGATCTAAAGATTTCAAATAAAGCTATATGTCGATCCGAGCATCTATTTAATTCAGAGAAGGGTGACCGAAGAAGCCTCCGCTTTTAGGCCTTGAACGCCTTGGCGACTGTCTCGTAAAATACCTTCCCTTGGGTCGCAGCCACTTCCAACTCGAGCTCGCTGGGTTTTCTGGACCCATCAACTCCAGCGAGTGTGCCAGCTCCCCATGGCGAGCCACCGTGAACCTCAGTCAAGCTCGACAGTTGTGCGAATGTGTTTTTGTATCCAAGAGGAACGAAGACTGAGCCGCGCGTCAGTCCAACTTTTTTCATTCCAATAAGTTCTACTTACTCATGCCGTGGTGAGCATATGTGCTCATACTTGACAGATATGTTGACTCCTGACCGCCGCCCAACGAAGATGTCGAAACAAACTGAGCAGCATACTTGCCGTGAAAGCCTCCACTTGCCCCTGAACAACAAGCGTTAGGCCGGACCCAATACTCTGTGTCGTCCACGGTTACTCACAGATCTGGCCGCTCGCATCCCAGAACCTGTGCCAGTCGGACGTCAATATGCAGACTGGTATCCCTGAATCCACGGAACTCACGCCTTCCATTGCGCAGGGAAATTTCCGTACCGAGTTGGCACGCCAAACAGCAGACCATCGTACGGGAGCAAGTCCTTGGGCTGTACAACCTTATATCCGGGCTTCTCCGGTGCGTGAAGGCGCGCGAGAATGCTGTCAGGCAACGTCTCTGGGACTCTGCACGGTGTGGACGTCATCATCACAGCTAAGCATGCGAAAGAACGTCTGAGGCGCACTGCAGAATATCGACGTTCCCACCTGCGGCGACAACACCAGCCTTAACTGATTCTGCCATCTTGGCAATGTGGCCTAGACATAGCGCACAGCGGTCATTAGCTCTGTGCCCAATTGCCAGCTGAAGTATAACGCACCATACATGGAGTAAACAACGATGGCGATCTAGAAGGAGGTCAGGGTCTGGGTGACGTCGAAACAGAGTACTGACTCTAGGAGACGACATGACCACTCGTGAGAGACAAAGAGGCTGCTGAAATTCGGCGGCACGATGTACCTCACCTTATATACAGCCCCACTCGGACCACGGGTGATCCAGTCCCGACGAGCCCTTCCCGTCTACTCGACCTTGTAGTCAGCTTCGCATCAACTTTTGAAGCTCGAATTCGAATGCGGTTGGATTGTCCCACGCCCATCAAACTGCGAAATTGCACGGCGGCTTCGGCTAGCCTTTCCCGTGGATCGGACCGACGTGTGTGGCTCTGTAAACCACCATGTGGTTTCAGGCTAGTCCTCTCATGAGCTTTCTGCCGACATATTTGCGTTGACAATTGCGCTAGCCGGAGACAGCGGCTCCTCTGCATAGATCAAACCTCTGCCGATGTGGCTGGCCTGCCATACATAGAGGGGCCCTGTCGTCCGTCGTCCGCTCGTCGTGTTGTTTATTTTAATACTAGTAGGGCAGAGGCCGGATCGGAGGGGTTAGGGCGTCGCATTATCGAGTAGTTCGTAACAGCGTCGACCAACAACGCAGGCGAAAGTCCCATTGAAACTAGCAGAAAGTGCGGTTCGGATGCTGATTGGATTCGAAACATGCGCGTCAAACTGTAGTGAACGAGAAAATGCCAGGATATCAGTGAGCTGAATCGGCCCAGAGCATCTTCGTAGCACTGGCCCGATCGTGTGCGAATTTCAGGAAAGACCCCATGGGCCAGGCAAGTGAATATCAGCGACAGGAGTCATCCCAGTATAGCAGCCACAGCTTGGTGTAATGCTCAAGCTGGAATTTGTTGTACTGCAGTTGTAAAATGCGTCCAGAGGAAAGGAGGAACGAGCTAGCAAGCAGGCGACCGGAACTGTGTGGAGGAGATGAGTTCCTCATCATGTTCAACATGCTCCTCTTTTATAGTGATCCGTGAGGGCTAAGGCCAAAGCACTCACCAGGTGACTTTGAGACGCTATGTACGAAGCGTGGTTGTGGCAATATTGCGTTGCCGCATTGTGCTCCGAGAGCATTGGCCCGCGCAAATCGGACCACGTCAACGATCGCACAAGAACAGATGAAAAACAAATACACCGCAAATTGCTCCATTTTGTTACATTTTGGCGTGCGAGACAAAGGAATGGGGAGTAGAGGTGGTAAAATGGGGTACAAATGACAAGATGTGAAGCACGGACCGCGCCACAACTCCGGCCACTTTCAGAAGCTACGAAGAAATGTATAAAGCCCGATCCTAGCTTGTTCAGGCGGCCAATAACCGAATACAGAGTGCAAGGGGACACAAAACAATGAAAGAGCTTGCGTTGACCTGTGATCCATATGCCACCCCGAAGGGACAAAGACGGAGGGTGAGCGGTGTGGTACGATTGCAATGTCAGTTAGAAATACAGCTGAGGTGGGGTCGATGCAGAGTACTGCTACAGAATGACTCATGCGGGAAAAAAAGGGGGGGGCGGTAGTGCGAGAGAAATGACAAGCGAGGGTGAAGAGAGAATATAGAGAGATGAGTGGGTTGGATAAAAGTCGAATTGGGGCTTCTAGACTTTGGACATGCCCTTCTCCCGAGCGTGTAGAACTCGAGCGAAGAATAGCAGCATGGTACCTACACTAACCGCTGTACCAGCAAAGCCGACCGGCCGCCACCAATGAAAGACCGGGCCGCTGCCGAGAAGAGCACTACGGTGAACCGTTAGCGATACGGTATCAGAAGCGCTTCCCAGAGCATCGCACGTACCCGAGGATTGGTGGACCAGTTAATGCGGCAAAACTGATCACCGCCCAGGCGAACCCAATCCTCGCACCGATCTCACCGATGTGAGAGCTCAAGCTGGCCACGCAGGCCGGAACCAGGCTCACGTAGGCGCCACTAACGAAGCCATAGAGCAAGGTGAAAGCGAGCATTCCGCCAGTATTCGTTGCCGTTGGCCACACAAAGATGAGGATAGCTGTGCATGTTGATGCTGAGATCACTAAGTTGAAGCTACCGAACTTGTCCGCGAGGAAGTTGGGGATGAGGCGTCCGAAGATAGATGCGGCATTGAGGATGGCTAGTAAGTAAAAGGCGAGATTCTTGTTCATTCCATGAAGCTCGGCGAAGGCTAAAGAGCTACTTGTAAGCCCATAAAGCACGCGCAAATGTGCGACAAGCTCACTTTGCATAAAAAAAATTGGCAGAAAAAGCCCCCACTGTCAGATTCGACTGTCAGAAGCGACAAACAGGTTGCTTTGGGCAAGACGCACAGCGATGCAGAACCCGCCCGCGATCAAGAATTGGTACGGGCGATGTCTCACGACAGATTTCATATCTGGTGCAGGAAGCTGCATGTGCGCTGGCCGATGCTTGCGGCCTGGGATACGAAACTTGATGAGGACACAGGCGACGACGAGGCAGCCAGTTATGACATATCCTGTTGCGCGCACTGTATAGGCGTAGCCGTGAGATTCGAGCAGGCGGTTGATCATGACTAGCAAACAGGTCAGCAATTGGGGATGTCCAGCCATGCGAAATGATGTACTTGGGAAAGCGATGCCGCCGCAGCTGCTTCCACTAACAACTATGCCTGTTGCAAATGCTCGCTTTTTGGAGAACCATTGCGGGATGACCGAGAGACTAGGGAGGAACAAGAGGCCAAGCGCAATTCCGATCCTATCCTCCCATCAGCACACGAGCATTGACTTCAAATGATGAACTCACCCAACACCTTGCGCGAGAAAGACCTGCCAATACTCCTTGCACAGGCTGAGCATGAACAAAGAAAAGATGTAGACCAGTGTGCCGCAGATGTTGAGCGTCCTGCCATATCCTCTGTCAAAGACCGGTCCCACAATGAAACCAGATACGAGTTGTAGCCAGAGTTGAAACGAGCCAATCCAGGCAACCTCGCTGTCGGTCTTGCCCAAAGTACGAACATAGTACGTCTGGTACACACCAAATGCGTTGACGCTGCCAAATGTGCAGAAGAGGACGAGCCAGCCTCCGACCACGACAAGCCAGGCTTGCAGTCCGCCGTCAGGGACTTGGAAGCCTAGAGGGGGACCAGGCTTGTTCGGTTCCCCGGCCTCGAGTGTTGAGTTGTCGCGGTCGGCGGTTGTCTCGGTGGCTGAGACCTCGGCAGCGTTGAAGGAGCCGACGACGGACGAGGGACGTTTCTCGTCCTTTGCGCTGGTGGTCGACGCCTGCATGCTTGCCATATGGTCCGCGACGCCTCTCCTCTGTAAGGCCCTGGCCTCTTTATATACCGTCGGCAGAGACCGTTGTCAATGGTGCTGACGCGAGTGTCAGCCATCGATGGTAAGTTCGTTGGGCGAACCGTGTCGAAGCAGCACGAGCAGAGCTATGATAGGCCAGGAGCTGCGCTGGTTGCTAAGTTCTGGCTAATCTGGGACAAATCGCCGATGCCAAAAAAAAAACTTGTGGTCCGCGCGGTGCAATGCGACGAGTTTTGAACGAGTATGTGTCGAGATACTGTGCATGCGGAGAGCCCGCAAAGAAACTGATTTATCGAATGTCGACCAGAGAAGGTTTTAAGGTCACCAGATAGACTTCGCAACGGATTGATTCGCATGTGGCGGAGCCCCAGAGTGTCATCATGCGACAAGAAGCTCCAACTTGATGTCACGCTGTAGAGTCAGCACAATATACGAGTAGTGGCGTGTGTGAGCGAAATTGACACACACACATGCGCTCCCTTGCTTCAAGCAGGGGTGACGCAGTTGGTTTATGCGTGATTGCAGACACGAGCAGGGCTGGCATTAGGCTCGAGGCGTGTTCCAAGTCGTCGAGCAGTCAATACAACCAGCGGTCAAATTCTGACACAAAATAAATGTACGATGCTGAGTCATCAGATGTGAGAGTAAGATGTTGGCGGCCGCCGTGAGTTGAGATGACATGTTGGGCCAGGCGACGCCAAACAAAAAGAGCCACAGTGATCTGATATTGCCACGCGAAGTCAACGCGTGACTCGCTGCGCAAAATTCAGACGAGAAAAACCAGAGAAATACGCGAAGCGGCTTTGATTGAAGCGCCGGTTTTCGGATAATACAAGAGCAAGAGCTTGAAATCCCCGACCAACTCCGATCCGGCTGTTACAAAGAGGTCGGCGAAGTAGCACGCGCGACACTTTGGTTAACATTCAACGACGCGCTATAGGAGAGACTCTGCTGACTTGTGGCGTGCTCGCAAGATGCACATTTGAGGGATCATCCAGCATACAAATCTACGCTTACAATCATTACGGTCCGTCGACTGGAAGTAATACAACGACAGCAGAACAGTATCTAGATTTTGGACGTGCCCTTCTCCTTGGCATGTAACCTGCGGGCGAGAAGGAGGAGCAGTGTGCCGATAGCAACGCTGGCACCACCGAATCCGGTTGGTCTCCACCAATAGAAAGGTCCACTTCCGAGAAGCGCACTGCGAGGAAAAGTCAGCATTTGACGCAAGGCTACAGTCAGAAAATCTTGATCTGAACGTACCCCAATATCGGCGGTCCCGTCAATGCCGCAATCGCCACCACACTCCAGCCCAGCCCAATCCTTGCCCCGATCTCACCCACGTGCGAGCTCAGACTGGTCAAGCAGCCGGGCAGCAGGCTGACGTATGCGCCGCTGAAGAAACCGTATAGCAGCGCGAACACGATGAGCGCGCCTTTACTCTTTGCGACTGGCCAAATAAAGATGAGGACGGAGCTAGCGCCCGAAGCGCAAATGACGAGGTTGTAGTTGCCGAATTTGTCTGCAAGGAAGTTGGGGAGGAGTCGCCCGAAGATTGAGGCCGCGTTGAGAATGGAGAGGAGGTAGAAGGCGAGATTGGAGTCCACGCCATGGAGCTCGGCGAAGGCTGCAGGAGGACGAGTCAGCGTCGAGAGATCCAAAGTACTGATGGATCGACTCACTTTGCATGAAGAAGATGGGCAGGAAAAGACCCCACTATGGAAAGGTTAGCGAGACCAGCCCGACTGACGAAACGATGCAGCGTACCATGATGAAGTAGGCTCCAGCGATCGTGACCTGGTATGCACGATGCTGTACGATGGCCTTGATGTTCGGTGCGGGGAGTTGCATGTGCGGTGGTCGGTGCTTGCGACCAGGAATACGGAACTTGATGAGCGCGCATGCAATGATGAGGCAACCAGTGATCAAATATGCGGTCGCGCGGACGGTGTATGCGTAACCGCGAGACTCCAGTAGCTGGTTGATCATGACTGGTGAAAAGAGTCAGTATGGAGCAAAACATGAAAACAACCAGGCGTACTTGGGAATGTGACGCCACCGACGCTGGAACCGCTAACAACGATGCCTGTGGCAAATGCCCGGCGCTTTGAGAACCATTGTGGGATGACTGAGATGCTCGGCAAGAACAGGATGCCGAGAGAAACACCAATTCTGCGATGAAGAAGGTCAGTGTCCGGCGTGGCATGGCCCGAATCGCCGAATCGACGCACCCTACACCCTGAGCCAAAAATACCTGATAGTACTCCTTGCATAGGCTGAGCATAAACAGGCAGATAATGTAGAGCACGGAGCCGCCAATCATGAGTTTTCGCCCGTGGCCGTTGTCGAAAACCGGCCCCACGACGATACCAGCCGTGAACTGTAGCCAAAGCTGGAACGAGCCTATCCACGCGACCTCGCTGTCGCTTTTCCCCAGTGTGCGAACGTAATACGTTTGGTACACGCCGAACGCGTTGACACTACCAAAGGTGCAGAAGAGAATAAGCCAGCCACCAAGGACGACCAACCACGCGTCAAGTCCCCCATCAGGGATTTGGAGGCCCGGACCCGGCGCAGGTTTGGCTACTGCCTCGCCCGACTCCAACTTCGACGCGTCGCCAGTTTCGACGATTGTGCCAGTAGTAGAGCCCGGTGCGCTATCTCTGGCCGTTATATCGGCAGCGATGGCACCCTGTTTCTCGTCGTCCGTCACCCTTGGTATCGGCTCTGTCGCCGGTGCCGTCGCAGCCATCGTGAAAATATTGGCGGCAAGGGGACACGAGAGTGGGATGGTGGAGCGATAACCTTTAGTTCCACGATACGTGCTCGCCTTTAAATAGTCGCCGGCAACTTGCAGTCAAGCGCGCTGATTCAGCGGGGCTCTGTGTTGATCTATGTTGATCCTGGTCAAAAGTGCCTTCGTAAGCCGGCCCGCCGTCGTTTGAAATGAGACCACACTGTGCTCGTTCGCGAAAGTAAAGAGGTCGCGGGAGCGCGGGGGCGCGAGATAGTCAGATACGCGTACTAAGCGGTTTTGAAAGTCTAGCGTTCGGGGAGACGACGCAGCGCGCACAGAGCCTCGCGCTACACCCAACGGTCCGACGACCGATTGCAATTCAATTTGTTGCTTGACATCTGCGTAGAAAAGGTGGCATCCAGCGGATAAGTGTGCGTGTGTCCTGTTTGAAACCACAAATAACGTGGCAAGTCCAGTCAAGACTCGGAGCCGATGGAATCGACATGTCGGTGATACTAATTCGTCTAGTTGATCTAGTCACCATCAGCATTGCATTGGCAAAGCATCGTTATACCCAACGATGCCGTCGGGGCGCCGTGAACGGCGCTGTAAGCGCCGACGGAGTCATCCGGTGAACCCCGAAGGAGAAGGAGGAAGAACCGCGGACCGCGAATACGATCTGCTGCCTGTTGTCGTAGAAATTTCGTCTCCGACCGAACCACAAGCCCCTCTGGCGAGGCTTGGACGCGCATTTTTAGCCCTCCGGCACTCTAACTCGGCAAAGAAGCGTGCACGTGGTCACACTTCGCGGACTGACGGTTTTGTGTCAACGCTATTCACTAAGTTCTATCGCGCGGGCTTGTTTCCGCGCGACAGCTGCTACTAAGTAGGGAATTAGACCGCAGGATTTGCTTATTGAGACCTAGTTGGCTTCAGCTCTTCTCTATTGACGACCACCACCTGCTCAATTGCAAATTTCACATCGCCAAAGCCGCTCGCAACCCAGTAAGTTTTTGGAGTTTATGCTCTCTGATATGTTCCTCCCTCCTTCCATGCACCTCCTTCCTTGCGATTGCTTTCATGATGATATATCTACAATATTTGCTACTTCAGAGGACTTTGCGTCCGATGAGATTACTTTTCCACCAAGATCTCTGATTCCTCCCTGTCCACCCCATTCCGATTTCGCAATTCGACAAACGATCAATGGGCTAAACTCCTTCCCCTTCAGGTCACCTCAAGGTATGCGTTTTGCTGCTGACTGCTCTACATACGCGAGGAATGTAATCTACCTTCCAATCGAGCAAACTCTGACGAGTTATTGAAATTTATTACTCCTTTGAGGTATGGAGCGCCTATCTAGATGTTATGTCTGTGCAAAACTGCGTCTCTGAAGTTCAAGAGGGCCGTATTCCATTTCTTCGGAACCGAGGTGACTCTTGCGGAGTTCGCGACGCGACGCGTCTCTTCGTCTGCTTCCACCATGTCCGGACGCGCAATCATCTCTTACGACGACATCGCACCCTCTCAGCCTCCAGAAATATCCTCATCATCGGATCAACCCCCTGCCAAACGGCGCAAGAAGTCTAAAAATGCTAGTGGTGGTGGACGCAACACGCAGCATTGGGATGACCCCTCGCCTTCTGTTTCCCATTCCCACTCCTATGCTCAATCACACAAGGCTCCATCTGCCACTGCTGGTCGCCCGCGCGTGGGCCCGCGTGAAGAAACGCGTGACCTAACGCATGAGGAAATTTGGGACGACAGCGCGCTGATCGATGCGTGGAACGCCGCAAACGAGGAGTATGAGGTATTGAATGGGCCCGACAAGCAGTGGAAGAGCAAACCAGCACATGATTCTGCACTGTAAGCTTATCTTTCTCCTCGCGTCTTCCTGATAGCGACGCTGACGCGTTGTGGAGATGGTACAGCACGCTGCCGGATGCGCCAGCTGGTTCACAGAGCGGTAATGCGCAGGACGACTCGGAACCGATCGATTTCGACACATTTATCCCACCTGGTGCTGCTGGCGATGACGACTATGAGTTTGCAGCTGCAGGAGAAGCTCAGCAAGAGCACCTACCGGCACAGGTAAATGCAAACACGACCTATTTCATGCCATCGGTACACACGGTACCACCAGCGAACGTAACTTCCGAGCAGGCGTTGCAGAATGCATTTAGCGCTTGGTATTGGACTGGATACTGGACAGGGGTGCACAGGGTAAGTTCGGCAATGGTATTTCAGAAGCGAGTGGATGAGACTGACTCCAGTTCGTCTATTCCGCAGACACTTTCAGCACAGAAGGACAATACTGCACTCGCCACATCGGCTGATGATTATGGAAACGAGGACGAGGATGCCGGTATGGAGGAGGTTGTTGCGGATGCAGCATGAAAGGAGGTGGCGTCCCGTTGAATGCTCTGTGCTCCTTCCCCCTTGTTGACGTTGCTTTGCTCTAAAGTCGTCGCCATTGGAAGGCTTTTCGCCCTGTAGTAAGTTACCAGTGTCTCTCGTCCGCAATTATGCTGAACAAAATGTCAAGTTCTATCACCGCGACTTGCTGCTTCGCGCCGACCCTTCCCATCTCTGCTCTAATCTCTGCTTCGCTGCTTCTCGTCGCTCGCAAACGCCGCGACTCAAACACGCCGCGATCTGTTTGGTCCGACAGGGATGCCCTTCTTTCTGTTCAGAGTTGATCACTGTGGCACTGGCGCTGAGGCCTCGACCTCCTCAACAGAAGTAGCAACGATCTGCCAGCGCGACATGTCACCTCTGTCCCGCGGTGCTTTGTATATCTGCGGCCTATCACAACCGCCATATCGGTCTTCGTAATTTCAACATAGCGACGGCGGAAGAAGATTTAAGGCTCGAGGCTTGAGCTGAAAGCAATGACTTGGCTCGCACATGGAACGAATAAAACGAATCATTCTAGCGTTTGTTCACTGTCGGGACGGTTTGCAATACGTCTGACCGCGCTTGTTAGACGCAAATCGTGAATACACACGGGCGGCTCGCCCTTGCCTATGCGCGCCGTGGCAGCATGTTGGGCAGGACCTGAGGATATCGGCCATTTTTGGCCGCACGACTGTGCGGGGTTTGACTGGCTGCAGATGCGGAGACCAGGACGGTGGGAGCGATGCTCCGATGCCGGCTGCGAACTGCGGTGCACAGTTCCCGCGACTGAAACATACACAAACCCGCACGGCCGCTGCTGCTGCCCTCGCACTGCGGGCGGCCAAATGGTGCGACGAACAATGAGGGACATGACCGGCGGTCTCAGATGACGCGAGATGGGCGTGCGAAGTGCATAGATCAGCAAAGTGGGGTTGGAGCCTGGTGGACAGCCTGCACTCGTGTGACGCTGGCCCGAGTCAGATCATGCGAATGTGTTCGTTGTGGGCCACCGTGGCCATGAGCAGGGCCACCCGAAGGAAAAAGGCGGGGACTGAGCCAAAGCTGACGTGCTTGTTGTGATGTACAAATGGCGGATTGTTCGCGTGTTGGGGTTGTTGGGTGTCGCTGCGTATATAGGACAGGCGGCAGTGACCGGTGATGGTCCCTTAGCCTCCTTTCCCCTCTCCCCCTCTCCCGTCCCCTTCTCTCCACATCCTCCCGCAGTCTACAGTTGCTCGCAATGGCTCTTGCGCTCAACAACGGATACCCGCGCGTGGATGTGGAGTCTCTCCTCTTCGACGTCAAAGAGCTACTCCGCACGAGCCTGCAGGTGTGCTGCAAATGGTCGCTTATCTACATCAAACCGTAGTGCTCACAAGGCGTGTCAGGTCAACAAGGCTCAGGCTTCAGAAATTTCCCGACTCGGCGGCAAGCCCATGAACGACCTTATGGTCGCCGAGTACGAGGAGCGTGTCCACAGCGCTCTCACACAGGTCGATGCTGCGCTCGACGCATTTGACTCGCAGTCGTATGAGGCTGCCAGC
>Ga0247815_10001210_pt1 | contig 19990 bp, 13 predicted proteins | sample UWRJL194509B1_FD_181014 | JGI IMG/M metagenome (GOLD analysis project Ga0247815, IMG submission 181014) | Plant litter microbial communities from Arlington Agricultural Research Station in Wisconsin, United States - UWRJ-L194-509B-1 | ecosystem: Environmental > Terrestrial > Plant litter >...
GTGGTACGGGCGTAAATTCGGAATGCACATCGTGTCACAACCCATCCGCGAGTGGGTCGTCAAGATTGTCGAGCTCAGCCTGTGGACGTCCGACTTCCTGATTACGCACCTGCTCTACTTCTTACTCGCGATTCCGGCATTGATCCCGTACATCGACACTCTTCATCCTATCGGTGCGCTCTTGTGACTGAATACATTTGAGCATGCCCACTGACGCCGTTAAATCCAGTGTTGTTCTGGCTGCGTCCGTCGAAGCAAATCCGGCCGCACGTGTATTCGATCCGTCAGGCGCAGGCAAGGCGAAAGATCGTGCGTTGCTCGTTACCATTAGACGGCTGCTTGCTGACATTTTGCCCCAGGCCATTCGCTACAGCCTCATTCTCCTCGCCATCTTTACGGTCTTTGCTATTCTCATCATTTTGCGTGCGTTTCTTTATCTGTCTTGAAGACCAAGTCACGCTGACATCCCGATGTCTTTGCAGCCGTTGCTCTGCGCACTCACATCGACCTTCGCTGCTCTATCTGTGCTAGCTTCTGATTGCCCACACCGCTTTTCCTTGCACTCTCGCATGACCTGTTCACGTCCCTGTTGCAATTTGTGTTTCCATGTTCCCTGTAAACGCACCGCTCCCATCCTGCATGCTCATGCCCTGGTGCCCGCTGCCATGTCTGCTGTCGCTTGTCTCACGATGAACACTTGACTGATATCACATACTCACGGACACGCTCTGCTGACTTCCGGATGCCCGCTCCTGCCCCCTCTCCGATTGTTTTGTCCACCCGCTATTACGCCTCAACGACCGTCCTAGACGCCGCATGTCTGTATCAAACATCGATGCCTGCTTCGAAGTGCTTGATTATCCAGAGAGTAATGGGGCGTGTGAGACGGGGATCTGGCGCACGGTGGAAAAATGCCGACAAGGAAAATGCTAACCAACGAAGATGGAGATAGCACAAGTGGGAGAGACCCTAAAAGGGTACAGAGGCTTGGTGACTGTAGACTGGGAGGCAGACAAATATCGGAGAGAATATTTTAGACTTCCCGCTCTGTATCGACAATACATGACCCGACAGGGGATTTCAGTCACATAAGATGCATCTTAAATAGTTTCATTACAGCGTACAAGTGCTAATCAGACAGAAATATGCAGCCCAGTGCTTCCTTGGCCTGAGATTAGAATGACACTGCGCGGACCTCAGACCAATGATCACGAATCGTTATGAGCTGCCAGAGGCTGTGGAGGACTTGGAGCCACGCCAACACTTTACCCACTCCGTTCCATGATGTAGCGTGGTGTCAGCCGAAAGTAAAACGCGATGACTGGCGATGAGCGACTTTCGTTCTTTGCCATCCACAATATTCGGACGGTATTCCTGAGGCAGCCAAATCAACCGCTCCCCTGAGGACCCGACCAGCCAACCGTCGTCTTGGCGTGCCCAAGCAAGAATATTGACCTGCGGAAGGGTGGCCTGCGACGAAGGAGCCACTACATTATCCACGCTCCACAATCGAATGGTTCCGTCATCAGCACCAGAGACAATACTCTTCCCGTCTGGCATGAACGCGACTGAGTTGACGATATCGATATGTCCGTGCAGCACGGCAACGGCTTCACTCGTACTTGCATCCCAGAGGCGGACGGTGTGGTCATTGCTCCCTGAAGCGAGCCATTCTCCATCTGCCGAGTAAGCAACGGCGCAAACGAAAAATTGGTGACCTTCCAACGTCCGCAGCTGCAACTTGGTTTCAACATCCCAAATATAGAGATTGCCTTCATTCGAAGCCGCTGCGATTTTGGAGTCGTCGGGCGAGAAACAAACTGATCTGATGTTGGAAGAGTTGACTCGCATCTTCGCAGATGCGGTGTGACCGCCGTCAGTGGACAGTTCCCACAAGACGACATACCCCATATCGTCTCCCACTGCAATAAGCTGACCATCTGACGAGAAGGCAACTGAGAATGGTACATGATCGCACTGTAGCTGACGAAGAGTGGGTGGTTGGTTGTCGGACAGTGCCCATAGCCCCACGGTCCGGTCATCGGACGCCGAGGCGAGCCATCGCACATCGCGCGAAAACGTAACCGCATTGACTTTTCCCTCGTGGGCCTCGAGCGGTTCTCCGATTGGTTCGCCCGTCTTGGTGTTCCACAACCGAACTGTGTAATCCAACGACCCCGACGCGATGAACCGATCGTCAGCGGAAATCGCGACACAGAGCACCACATCTGTGTGACCGATCAATGGTGGGAGGATTTGTTCGGCCGTTTGAGAGCTCCAAAGCCGAATTGTCCTATCGTCTGAGCCTGACACGATGAATGAGCCATCGGCGGAGACGGCGACTGAGTTGACGTCGCCCTTATGGCTCGGTAGTTGCTTAGTTGATGTCTGACTGTGTTCTGCGTCCCAAATTCGAATAGTGCGGTCATTCGAGGCACTCGCGATGTGGAGCCCATCCGGAGAGTATGAGAGAGCCATGACATCGCTAGTATGACCGCTCAGAGCCGACACGACATCCTGACCAGTCTTCCAGTCCCAAAAGTGGATGCCACGAGGATCAGTCGATGCAAGATATGATCCGTCAGGTGCAAAGGCAAAACCATGGATAGCACACGCAGCTTTGAGTGGTGCACCAAACTCCGTGCCAATGGACACATCCCAGATGCGAATTTCCTGCGAAAGATCGAATCCTGCAGCGATGAACTGATCGTCCGGTGAGAATCCTATGGATATTACCCAGTCACCGGAGCCGCGAAGCGGCTCTCCATGCGGTTCATAGGTGCCGACGTTCCAAAGGCGGACGGTACCATCTACCGACCCAGACGCAAGGGTGTATCCATCAGATGTGAACGCAACAGCCCGGATGCTATCGGTATGACCGGTCAGCACTGCCACAACTTGCCCAGTCGTAGCGTCCCACAGCCTGACCGACTCGTCCCAAGATCCAGACGCAATAAGTCGACCATCCGGCGAGTGCGCCAGAGCCCAAACCCGGTCAGAGTGACCACGTAGCGGTGCCATCTCTGCGCGGCCCGTTCGCATGCTCCAGATATGCACATTGTGACCATGCGTCCCTGAGAAGACCCGTTGGCCATCGTGTGCAAAAGCGACACAATACACCTTGCCGTCGCCACTTTGTAGCGGAGCCATAGTCTCCTCACCGGTCAGCGTATTCCAGATGCGCACCGTGCCGTCTGCAGAGCCGGAGGCAAGCAGTCTCCCATCTGGTGAATACGCAACGGAGCAGACTAAGCCCTCGTGTCCGGTGAGGTTCATGACGAGCCGGCCGCCGTGACGATCAATGCCAAAGGTTTCAACGGATATCACGCCGCTGAGATGAGATGAGAGATCTTGAAAAACAAGGGAGTCCTTCGGTGCAAAGGGCAGAGCCGAGAGATAGATGTGCGGCGCACTCCATTCGGTGGCTGCGCGCGAGGATGCGACAAATGAGTTAGCATCACGCAGAAATCGAGATACTTCTTCCAGTTTCACCTAGTCACATTTGAGCATATCAGATGTTTGAACAATGCAAGCTGCACTCACCGCAAAGCCTGCAATACGAAGCAGTCCAGATGCTCTGCCGACCTCACGCAGGACGCTGAGAACCTCGAGCCAAAACAGAAACTTGGGACGAAAGATCGTGTTGACCGCTTCGTCGAGAGTTGGTTGCACCGAGGCGGACTGGATGTGGTGTGCCCAGTGTAAGCACGCGTAGCGGAGCGAGAGCGATATCCAGTCGGGATCCGTCTTCGGATTGGGCTCGTACGAAGACGAACTGCGCGAGACGTTGAAGTCGAAATCATCTTGTGCCATTCTGCGAAAACAGCCATGCGCGAGCTCGTCGTGTCCGAGGGCGGAGGTGATGCGGATGCCAGGTGCGGCTCGCGTGAACAGATAGTCGCCAAAGGACGCATGCAGCGTTCGCAGGCTCGCGTCATGGTCGTCTTCCGGTATATAAACTACGGCGTGCAGACGTTCGAGACAGCCACGAAGATATTCCGCCGAAAGGTCCAACAGCTCGGCTAGTGTTTGGACCGAAAGCGACACGCGCGCTGAGAGAATCGCCGCAACTACCTTCAACATCTGCTGCAGGTCATCTACTTCTACCATGTCCGAGCGTGACGCCTCCTTCAGTATCGAAGAGTACATAAGGTCTAATGGAGCGACGACTAGGCTAGTCGGCATCGTCTGCAGCGGTGAGACTAGGTTGGTGAGCCGCTTGACTCGGAGCCCCTTGCCACCACCGAGGATGTACTTGGTCGCGGTTGCTGCGAAGATAAAAAGGCCTTCTGCGCGCTCCGCCAGGGTTTCGACGTTGGCATTAGTGAACCATGGTTCGGGGTCCGACGGCTTGAACAGCGTCTTGTTGATGTACAACTGGATGTCACTCGTGACTTTACTCTTGTCGATGGTGTGAAGATGGAGGGCTGAAGTAATTTTGGCGTCGGCGACAGACGTCTCACGGATGTGGGTCTCAGGTCGAGAGGTGACGATGAACTTGATCGGGAGATCGGTAGACGAACGAAAGAAGTCGATGAGTGCCTCGAGCATCTCGCCAACTGCGGCGTGAGTCTCGGAATTGTCGCTGAGCGTAGTGCATGATGGCTGGTCACCACATTCGTCGAGGGCGTCGACGACAAACACAACAGGTCGCGTGAAGGACGAGAGCGCTGAGAGAGGCTTGCGCAGTAACCGCTCGACCTGAGTCTTGACTTGCTTATAGGCCAGATCGGGCTCCTCCTTCAGTTCTACTGCCAATGCCGCCGCGAACTCATCCGACTGGCGGGCCAAAAGCTGAGCCAGGGTCGGAATAACGCAACGTACGTCGCGCTGGGCAGCCGACCCCGTCGACCGCGAGCAGAAGAAGCTGCCACCGAGACATAGCGTGATGTCTGCTCGGACGCGCTCGCAGATGCTCCAAGCGATGGACGTTTTACCAGTGCCAGCCATGCCTCCAAGCCAGAAGATCGGTTGCGCTTTGGGGTCCATGATCCAGCGTAGGATTTGGTTGAGGACCTCGACGCGCGTGCCTTCCATGCATCCGGAACGCTGCTGTGCATCGTAGACTGCCTGGCGGACAAAGTGCTTGTCGAGGGCTATGACAATCAGTCACGGCATGTACAGAGGCTTTGAAGACGTACCAGTAGCGATGGAGCTTCTGAGCCGCTCCTGCACACATGTCAAGACTACACGATGTCGAACTAACAGGCAGTACGCACCAAATACGCCTCGCGTTCTTTTTCCGCCTGGAGTTGCTGCACGGCCGACAGTTGCTGAGAACGCAGAGTTAGCTCAGGGCACGCGAACAGCACGGGATTCGCACTTTGTTGATGTCGTCTACACCGCGTGCCACCCCGTCCACACCGTTTTGAACCAGTTCGATGCCAACCTCGACCCGTTGGACGCCATCATCGACGCGTTCGACGCGATCCTTGACCCGGTCGACACCTTCATTCACCTGCCCGACACCATCCTTGACCTGCTCGATACCACGATTGATCTGCTCGACCCCGCTCTTGACTTGTTCCACACCGATCTCGACGCGCACGCCGCCTTCGAACTGCGCATCCGGTGAGACGAGCACAACATACCACCGGTACTCACCTCAAAGACGTCGATGAGCGACATCATCTTGTTGATGAGATCCTTGACCTCGCCAATGTCGTTGTCGGATTGGAGTACTCGGGATGTAAGGCCACGGTCGAGTTTTGCTTGGACAGCATTGGCGAGGTCTTGCAAGGCCCTAGTAGGAGTTAGACCATCGCTGGCTACCATAGCCTCAGAAACACATACGACGCAACCTCTTCCAGACGTCCCCGCAGGTTGTCGCTCAACCCGATTTCGCCTTGGTGTGTAGATGTGATCTTCAGCAGTCGCTCAAGTTTCTCCTTGTGCTCAATGAATTCTTGGTTGAGCTGCACTGTACGCTGCGAGGTGCGAGGTGCGAATGAGTCGAGTGCGCAACAACGGTTGCGAGAGAGCGCACCTCGCATACGTCCCAGATCTTGAGCACACCGACAACCGCAGCTTTCAGAGGAAGGCACATATCCGACGCGTCGCGAATGGTCGTAAGAAGATCATGTATTACCGAGCCGGTAGTCGCAAGAGCAGAGGGTGGTGTAGAAGGACGCGCATAGGCTGGCGTAACGATCGCGGGAGACGACGACGAGGTGGGTGATTGCGCTGTATTGGGTGGATGCGGCGGCGTCCCACTCTGTACTGGCGACGAAGGTAAATCAGACACACTCGATTGAGGCTGAAGTGTGGGGGTCGGTGGTGGGTTTATGCTGGCATTAGGAGTCGATTGACCCGATGCGTGAGGTACAGGCGAAGGCGACCTGCCCTGGCGTGACGGTGGCCTGAGGCTGTCGACCGCTCTTTTGGCTTTGTTCTTCGCTCTCTTAAAGAAGCTACTCATGTCGGGGATGTGAGTGAGGGAAATGTATGCGCGCTGCCTAGCAAACGAGGAAGACAAGGGGCGCACGTGGTTTGTGTTTGCTTCAAGTCCGCATAACAGCCGCAGCCACAAGCTACAAACCAACTGCAAGAGAGCGTCGACGGCCGACAGGTACCGCGTCCCGCTCTATGGGCATCACATCCAAAGCTGAAGCGCCGCCACAGCTCAGCATTCAAATGTTCAATGATAGTGTGTCTCCTCCGGGTTGTGCGCGAGTCTCGACGGATGATTCCTGCGCCGGTGCTGCCGATCCCGCCAATGTTCCGCGCTCTCGCTCCTTCTCTTCTTTCGTTTCCGCGCCAGGCTCAAGCGTCCTTTGCTTCAATCATACGCCGTTTCTTCTCTTGTCTGTCTGGCGTGGCCGCGGGGATCATGGACCCTTTGCTCGCAAGACGCGTCAAGTGATTTAACTTGAGTTTTACGCGCGCGTACTCGAGTCGCCAAAATGCGTTGCGGGCTCGATGGTCGAACAGAATGAACTTACGCCTCTTGTCGCCCACATTCATGCATCCCCACAAATGCTCGGCCAAATCGTCAATAGCTCCCGGAGGATTATCTCGAGACAATGTGGCATGCAGGTGAGCGTGTTTTGCTGCTCGTTGGTCGGTGGCTGACTCGCGGCATAGCTCATCTACACCCTTATGATCAACACAACGGCGCCAGAGTTCTGTTATTGCATCCGAACAAGTGCCAAGAGCACGACAAGTTGCAGCGCACCATCCCCAGCGGCGAGGAGCGTGGGCCAGCCGATCACCCCTTGTCACCCAGGCCATCTTCGCCTGTCTAATTCCAATGCGTCTTTCTGCTCTGGGCCTCGCATAATGCTGTGAGAATGGCCACGACCACCTGTTGAAGAGCGCTCTCAATCTTCGTGCGCACGGCGTCGATGTTGAACTCACCCTTGGTTGTTCCTAAAATAACGCAAGCAATGCACATACGGATCGTCGTGCAAGATAACTAGAATCTCATCTTAAATCGAGTGCGTCCGTCAGAGATGTGCAAATGAGTTCGCGCCGCTCAGCGACGTTGACTTCGTTCGCCAAGGCACCACTCCCCACGCCAACCTCGACGCAGGTACCCATAACTGCCAAGCTCGGCATAATCCCAACGAAAGACGAAACGTTGAGTATGCGGTGGTGCTCGAGCGGGAAATGGCGCAGATCGTCACTTGCCACGGTCGGACGCGGGAACGGCTCGCAGTCAATCCGGTGCGTAAACGTTACGTGCTCTCCGCCCACGATACAGCGGTACTGGACGCGACATTGTAGGTCCTCACCGACTAGAGCAAGACTTAGGTGGTCAATCAGGTCGTTTTAGTGTTTATATACGACAACAACTATACAGAGAAATTAGATGAGCCGCGGCAGGAGCATATGGCGCGCCGGAGAAACCCGGATCAAGCACTTACGAACACAGCAGAACGAGGCATACGAGTTCCGGGAAGGAGAAGAAGCATGACCAACTCCAGCGGCTCTCAAGAGCAGCCGCACCGCACGAATTAACGCCTTCTCATGCCAGAAGATGGGAACTCGAAGAACTAATAGGGCGAGCTCGCTTCATTGACTGACCGGCGTGATAGTACGAGAGACATGGGTCAGACGAGGCGGCTGTACGCTTACAGAGTTGGACGAAAGCATTTTCAGACTTCTCGCTCTATGTGAACAGTACATGCCTGAACGGATGCTTTGATCACATAGATCGCTTCTTACATGATTTATTACAGCGTACAAGAGCTAATCAGACAGAAAGATGCAGACCATCGTTTCTCTGGCTTGTGAATGGAATGACACTGCGACGACCTCAGGCCAATGGTCACGAATCGTTATGGGCTGCCAGAGGCTGTGGAGGACTTGGGGCCACGCCAACACTTTACCCACTCCGTTCCATGATGTAGCGTGGGGTCGGCCGAAAGTAAAACGCGATGACTGGCGATGAGCAACTTTTGTTCTTTGCCGACGACAATATTCAGACGGTATTCCTGAGGCAGCCAAATCAACCGCTCCCCTGAGGACCCGACTAGCCAACCGTCGTCTTGGCGTGCCCGAGCAAGAATATTGGCTGGCGGGAGGTTGGCCTGCGACGGAGAAGCCACTACATTATCCACGCTCCACAATCGAATGGTCCCGTCCTGAGCACCAGAGACAAAACTCTTCCCGTCCGGCATGAACGAGACTGATCTGACGGTATCAGCATGTCCGTGCAGCACAGCAACCGCTTCACCCGTACTTGCATCCCAGAGGCGAACGATATAGTCATTGTCCCCTGAGGCGAGCCATTCTCCATCTGCCGAGTAAGCAACGGCGCGGACAGCTCCTTGGTGACCTTCCAATGTCTGCAGTAGCGACTTGGTTTCAACGTCCCAGACATAGATGTTGGTGGCATCGGAAGCTGCTGCGATTTTGGAGTTGTCAGGCGAGAAACAGACTGATTTGATGTCGGAAGAGTTGACTCGCATCTTCGCAGATACAATGTGACCGCCGTCAGTGGCCAGTTCCCACAAGATGACATACCCATAATAGTCTCCCACCGCGAGAAGCTGACCATCTGACGAGAAGGCAACTGAGAATAGTTGATAATCGCACTGTAGCTGACGAAAAGTGGGTGCTTGATTGACAGCCAGTGCCCATAATCCTACAGTCTTGTCATCCGATGCCGAGGCCAACCACCGCACGTCGTGCGAGAACGTGACAGCTCTCACCCAATCGATATGGCCCTCGAGCGGCTCTCTGATCAGTTCGCCTGTCTTGGCGTTCCACAACCGAACTGTGTGATCCACCGACCCAGACGCGATGAACTGATTGTCAGCAGAAATCGCGACACAGAGCACCAAATCCGTGTGACCGATCAATGGTGGGAGGATTTGTTCGGCCGTTTGAGAGTTCCAAAGCCGAATTGTCCTATCGGCTGAGCCTGACACAATGAATGAGCCATCAGCGGAGACGGCGACTGAGTTGACACTGCCATTATGGCTCGGGAGTTGCTCGATTAGTGTCCGGCTATGTTCTGCGTCCCAAATTCGAATGGTGTGGTCTTCGGAGGCGCTCACGATGTAGAGCCCATCCGGAGAGTACGAGAGAGCCGAGACAAAATCAGTATGACCACTCAGAGCCGGCACGACATCCTGACCAGTCTTCCAGTCCCAAAAGCGGATACCATGAGGGCCAGTCGATGCAAGATATGATCCGTCATGTGCAAAGACAAGGCGCTGGATAGCACACGCAGCTTTGAGTGGTGCGCCAAACTCCGTGCCAGTGGTCACATCCCAGATGCGAATTTCCTGCGAATCATCGAATCCTGCAGCGATGAACTGATCTTCAGGTGAGAATGCTATGGAAGTTACCCATCCATCGGAGCCGCGAAGGGGCTCTCCCTGCGGTTCATAAGTACGAACGTTCCAAAAGCGGACGGTACAGTCCTGCGCCCCAGATGCAAGGGTGTGTCCATCAGATGTGAACGCAACAGCCAAGACGCCATATGTATGTCCATTCAGCACTGCCACAGCTTGCCCGGTCGTAGCGTCCCACAGCCTGATCGACTTATCCCAAGATCCAGACGCAACGAGTCGACCATCTGGTGAGAGCGCCAGAGCCCAAACGCTTTCAGAGTGACCACGTAGCGGTGCCATTACCGTACGGCCCGTTCGTGCGCTCCAGATGTGCACATTGTGACCTTTCGTCCCTGAGAAGACCCGCTGACCATCGTGTGCGAAAGCGACACAAGTCACCTCGCCGTCGCCGCTTTGTAGCGGAGCCATAGTCTCCTCACCAGTCAGCGTATTCCAGATGCGCACCGTACCGTCTGCAGAGCCGGAGGCAAGCAGCCTCCCATCCGGTGAATACACAACGGAGCGGACCGTTTCCTCGTGTCCGGTGAGGTTCATGACCAGTCGGCCACCGTGACGATCGATGCCAAACATTTCGACGGATATCACGCCGCTGAGAAAAGACGAGAAGTCCTGAAAAACGAGCGAATCCTTTGGAGCAAAGGGGAGAGCGGAAAGATAGATGTGCGGCGCACTCCATTCGATGGCTGCGCGCGAGGATGCGACAAATGAGTTGGCATCCCGCAGAAATCGAGATACTTCTTCCGCTTTCACCTAGTACCGTTTAAACATATCGGATGTTCATGTAGTAAAGCAAAACTCACCACATAGCCCGCGATACGAAGTAGTCCAGATGCTCTGCCGACCTCGCGCAGGACGCTGAGAACCTCGAGCCAAAACAAAAATCTGGGACGAAAGACCACGTTGACGGCCTCGTCGAGAGTTGGTTGCACCGAGGCGGACTGGATGTGGTGTGCCCAGTGCAAGCACGCGTAGCGGAGCGAGAGCGATATCCAGTTAGGATCCGTCTTTGGATTGGGCTCGTACGAAGATAGACTGCGCGAGACGTTGAAGTCGAAGTCATCTTGTGCCATTCTGCGAAGACAGCCATTCGCGAGCTCGTCGTGCCCGAGGATGGAGGTGATGCGGATCCCAGGTGCGGCTCGTGTGAACAAATAGTCTCCGAAGGACGCATGCAGTGTACGCAGGCTAGCGTCACGATTTTCTTCAGGCAAATACACGACGGCGTGCAGGCGGTCGAGACAGCCGCGGAGGTAGTCTGTCGATAGATTCAACAGCTCGGACAACGCATCGATAGAAAGGGACATGCGTGCTGAAAGTATTGCAGCGACTACCTTCAGCATCTGCTGCAGCTCATTGACTTCCACCACGTCCGACCGCGCCGCTTCCATCAGTATCAACGAGTACATCAGGTCTAGTGGGGCCACAGCGAGAGCAGCTGGGGTTGTATGTACCGGTGATACTAGATTGGTGAGACGCATTGATCGAAACCCTTTACCGCCGCCAAGGATGTACTTGGTTGCTGTCGCTGCGAAGATGAAGAGGCCGTCTGCACGTTCCGCAAGGGTCTCGACATCACCGTCGGTGAACCACGGTTCAGTTGACGGTACTTTGGACAGCGTCTCCTTAATGTATAACTGGATGTCGTTCGTAACTTGGCTCTTGTCGATCGTGTGGAGGTGAAGGGCAGATGTGACTTTGATGTCCGTGACCGACGTCTCGCGGATATGAGTCTCAGGCCGAGAGGTGACGATGAACTTGACCGGGAGATTGGCGGTCGAACGGGAGAAGTCAATCAGCGCCTCGAGCATCTCGCTGACCGCGGCATGTGCTTCGACGTTGTTGCTCGAGGCAGTGTTTGTGGGCTGGTCACCGCACTCGTCGAGGGCATCGACGACAAACACCACAGATCGCATCGAGGACAAGAGCGCTGCGAGAGGCTTGCGTAGCAGTCGCTCGACCTGAACCTTCACCTGCTTGTAGGCCAAGTCTGGCTCCTCCTTCAATTCTGCATCTAGTGCAGCAGCGAACTCATCCGACTGGCGGGCCAGCAGCTGAGCAAGAGTTGGGATAATGCAACGCACGTCGCGCTGGGTGGCCAAACCTGTGGACCGAGAGCAGAAGAAGCTCCCACCCAGAAGCAGCCTGACGTCTGCTCGAACGAGTTCGCATATGCTCGAGGCGATGGATGTCTTGCCGGTGCCAGCCATGCCTCCGAGCCAGAAGATTGGCTGCGATTTGGGATCCATGATCCAGCGAATGATTCTATCGAGAACATTGATCCGGGTGCCTTGCATGCATCCCGAACGTTGCTGCGCATCGTAAACGGCTTCGCGGACATGGTGCTTGTCCAGAGCTATGAACATCAGCTCAGGCCTGCACGAGAGTTGTGAGGGCTTACCAGCAGCTATGGAGCATCTGAGCCGCTCCTGCGCACATGTCAAGACCAGACAACGCGTCACCCGACAGGCAGTACGCACCAAATTCTCCCTGCGTTCTTTGTCCGCCTGAAGTTGTTCCGCAGCGGAGAGTCGCTAAGGGCACATAATTAGTTCAGAGCCCGCAACAAAGATCGGATTCGCACCTTGTTGATGTCGTCGACGCCATCTTTGACCTGTTTGACGTCGGTTCTGATATGTTCGACGCCTATCTCAACGAGTATGCCACCCTCGAACTGCACACTCGGTGAGTTGAGAACAATAACCCCACTTGGACTCACCTCAAAGACCTCGATGAGGGACATAATCTTGCAGATGAGATCCTTGACCTCGCTAATGTCGTTGTCGGATTGAAGCACCCGGGACGTAAGGCCACGATCGAGCCTCGCTTGCACAGCATTGGCGAGGTCTTGCAGGGCCCTGGCATGAGTTAGCCCATCGCTTCACCACCACAGCCTCAGCACACATACTTCGCGATCTCCTCCAGTCGTTCGCGCAAGTTGTCACTCAGCCCGGTTTCGCCTTGGTGTGTAGCTGTGATCTTCAGGAGTCGCTCGAGTTTCTCCTTGTGCTTGATGAATTCCTGGTTGAGCTGCACGGTGCGCTACGATGTGCGAGTTAGTCGGGTACACGAGGTCAGTCGCGAAACAGCGCACCTCGCATACGTCCCAGATCTTGAGCACGCCGACGACTGCAGCTTTGAGAGGAAGGCACATATCCGACGCGTCGCGAATGGTGGTGAGGAGGTCATGGATGACTGAGCCGGTAGTCACAAGAGCAGAGGGCGGCGTAGACGGACGCGCGTAGGCTGGCGTAGGACCTGCGGAAGACGAAGACGATGACATTAGTGCTGGTTGCGCTAAATCGGGTCCATGCGGCGGCGTCGCACTGTGTACTGGTGACGAAGGTAAGGCAGTCACACTCGGCTGAGGCTGAAGTGGTGGAGTCGGCGGCGGGTTTGTGCCAGCATTGGGAGTAGATTGACCTGATGCGTGAGGTACAGGCGAAGGTGATCTACCCTGGCGTGACAGTGGCTTCAGGCTGTCGGCCACTCCTTTGGCCTTCTTTTTTACTTTCTTGAAGAGTCCGCTCATGTCGAGCGATGTGACTGAGGCTGATATATGCGCGCCGCCAAGTAAACGAGGAAGACAAGGAGCGCACGTGGTCTGCGTTTGCTTCAAGTCCGCACGACAGCCGCAGCCAGAAGCCACAGAGCGTCGACGCCCGACAGGTACCGCGTCGCACTCGATGGACATCACATCCAAAGCCGAGTCATACGCCACACTTCAGCGTTCAAACATTCAGTGATCATGATAGCGGGTTGTGTGCGAGTCTCAACGGATGATTCCTGCGCCAGTGCTGCCGATCCCACCGATCATTCGCGCTCTCACTCCTTCTCTTCCTTCCTTTCCGCCCCAGGCTCAAGCGCCTTCGCTTTAGCCATACGTTTATCTCTCATCCGTTCGGCGTGGTCACCGGTATCATGGACACTCCGCACGCAGGACACGTCAAGTGATCCGAGTCGCGCGCTTTTACGAGCGCATACTCAAGTCGCCGAAATTCGTCGCAGGCTCGATGGTCGACCGGAATGAACTCACGCTTCTCGTCGCCCACGTTCATACATACCCACACGTTTGAACTGATCGTAAATAGCCATCGGAGGAGTCCCTAGAGACAATGTGGCGTGCAGGTGAGAGTACTCCGCGAATTCTGCTGCTCGTTGGTCAGTGGCTGACGTGCCGCGTAGCTCATCTATTCTCTCATGATGAATACCACGGCGCTAGACTTATGTAATTGCGTCCAACCAAGTGCTAATATCACGACAAGTTGTGGCGCAAGGCCAACTCTGGCATCCCAAGCGGCGAGGAGGGCGGGCCAGCCGATCGCCCCTTGTCATCCAGGTTATCGTCGCCTATCCAGTGACAATGCGTCTGTTTGATCTGGGCCTTGCGCCGTGCTATACGAATGACCCCGACTCGCTGTTGAGCGCTCTCAAGTCTCGTGCGCAGTGACGACGTTGAAATCACCTTTGGTTGTTCCTAAGATAGCGCAAACAAACGCACTTGCAAGATAACTGGGAAGTCATCTTTTAAATCGAGTGCGTCCGTCAGAGTTGCGTAAATGTGTTCACAGCGCTCAACGACATTGACTTCGTTCACCCAGGCACCACTCCCCAGGCCAACCTCAATGCACCCGTAACCGCCAAACTCGACGTATAATCAACTTCAAATGGAAACTTTGGGGATGTGGTGGTGATCAAACGGTCAAAAGCGCAGATGGTCACTTGCCACGGTTGTACGCGGGAACGGCTTGGAATCAACCTGGTGCGTAAACGTTACGTGCTCCCTCGTTCACGATGCAGCGAGACTAAACTTGAAGTCATAGTTTTTCATCCACTAGGGAAAGATTTAGGCGGTCATGCATGTCGTTTCAGTGCTCATAAACGGCAACGGCAACACAGAGAAGTTAGCTGGGTGCGGTACAAGTATGTTGCGTGCTTGAGAATCGAGAATCGAGAATATACGACTACCGCAGAACGAGGAATATGATGTTGGGGAAGGAGAAGAAGCATGACCAATTTCAGCGGCCATCAGGAGCAACAGCACGCATGAAGCCACATCTTCTCATGCCAGAAGATGAGAAGAACTGACCGGGCAAACTCACTTCATTGACTGACCGGTGCGAAGGTACAAGAGACTTGGGCCAGACAGGGCGGCTGTAGGTTGACAGTGTTCGGAGAAACCATTTTCAGACTTCTCGCTCTGTATGAACGCTACATGCTTGAACGGATGCATTTAATCACAAAGATTGCTTCCTACATGATTTTATTACAGCTCACAAGAAATTATCAGACAGAAAAATGCAAACCATTGTCTCCCCGGCTTGAGAAGGGAATGACACTGCGAGGACCTGAGACCAATGGTCACGGCTTGTTATGAGCTGCCAGTGGCTGCAGACGATTTGGACCCACGCCAACACTTTGTCCACTCCGTTCCATGATGTAGCTCGGTGTCGGCCGAGAGCAAAACCTGATGACTGGCGATGAGGGATGTGCGTTCTCTCCCGACCACGATGTTCGGACGGTACTCCTGAGGCAGCCAAATCAACCGCTCCCCTAAGGGCCCAACCAGCCAACCATATACCTGGCGTGCCCGGGTCAGAATATCGATCGGCGGGAGGTTTTCCTGCGACGGAGGATCCACTACATTATCGACGCTCCACGATCGAATGGTCCCGTCCTCAGCACCAGAGACAAAGCTCTTCCCGTCTGGCATGAACGAGACTGATCGGACGATATCTGAATGGCCGTGAAGCACGGCAACGACCTCACCCTTACTTGTATTCCAGAGGCGAACAGTGTGGTCATCGCCCCCTGAGACAAGGCGTTCTCCGTCTGCTGAGTAAGCAACGACGCGAACATGACCTCGGTGACCTTTCAATGTCTGCAGCTGCGACTTGGTTTCAACATCCCAAACATAGAGATTGCCGTCATTCGAAGCCGCTGCGACTTTGGAGTCGTCGGGTGAGAAACAGACAGATGTGATGTCATGATTGTTGACTCGCATCTTTGCAGATGCAGTTTGACCGCCGTTAGTGGACAGTTCCCACAAGGCGACATACCCATAATAATCACCCACTGCGAGAAGCTGACCATCTGACGAGAAGGAGACTGAGAATGGTATATGATCACACTGTAGCTGACGAAGAGTGGGTGGTTGATTGCTGGCCAGTGCCCATACGCCCACGGTCCTATCAGACGATGCCGAGGCAAGCCACCGCATATCGCGCGAGAAAGTAACGGTATTGACCTTTTCCACGTGACCCTCGAGTGGTTCTCCGATCGGTTCGCCTGTCTTGGCATTCCACAACCGAATGGTGTGATCCGTCGACCCCGACGCGATAAACTGATCGTCAGCAGAAATTGCGATACAGAGCACCACATCTGTGTGGCCGATCAATGATGGGAGGATTGCCTCGGCCGTTTGAGAGTTCCAAATCCGTATGGTCATATCGTCTGAGCCTGATAAGATGAATGAGCCATCAGCAGAGACGGCGACTGAGTTGACGCTGCCCTTGTGGCCCGGTAGCTGCTCAGGCAGCGTCTGGCTATGTTCTGCGTCCCAAATTCGAATGGTGTGGTCACTCGAGGCGCTAGCGATGTGGAGCCCATCCGGAGAGTACGAGAGAGCCACGACAGAATCAGTATGACCGCGCAGAGCCGACGCGACATCTTGACCAGTCTTCCAGTTCCAGAAGCGGATGCCATGAGGATCGTTCGATGCAAGATACGATCCATTAGGTGCAAAGACAAGACTTTCAATGTAACATCCGGCTTTGAGTGGTGCACCAATCTTCTGGCCAGTGGACACATCCCAGATGCAGATCTCCTGCGAATCATCGAATCCTGCAGCGATAAAATGATCGTCCAGTGAAAATGCTATGGACAGTACATAGCCATCGGAGCCGCGAAGGGGCTCTCCCTGCGGTTCATAGGTACGAACGTTCCAAAGGCGGACCGTACCGCCCTCCGCCCCAGACGCAAGGGTGTGCCCATCAGATGTGAACGCAACAGCCCGGACACTCTTTGTATGACCGTTCAGCAGTGCAACAAATTGACCGTTTGTAGCGTCCCACAACTTGATCGACTCGTCCTTGGATCCAGAGGCAAGGAGTCGACCATCTGGCGAGAGCGCCAGAGCCCAAACCCAGTCAGAGTGACCACGTAGCGGTGCCATTGCCGTACGGCCCGTTCGTACACTCCAGATATGCACATTGTGGCCATCTGTACCTGAGAAGACCCGCTGACCATCGTGTGCAAAAGCGATACAATTCACCTCGTCGTCGTTGCTTTGTAGCGGAGCCATAGTCTCCTCACCGGTCAGCGTATCCCAAATGCGCACCGTACAATCCTCAGAACCGGAGGCAAGCAGCCTACCATCTGGCGAATATGCAACGGAGCGGACCGTCCCTTCGTGTCCGGTGAGGTTCATGATCAGTCGGCCACCATGACGATCGATGCCAAAGGTTTCCACGGAGATCACGCCGCTGAGAAGAGGTGAAAAGTCTTGAAAAATGAGGGAGTCCTTTGCTGCAAACGGCAGAGCCGAGAGATAGATGTGTGGCGCACTCCATTCGATGGCTGCACGTGACGATGCGACGAACGAGTTGGCATCGCGCAGGAACCGAGATACGTCTGCTAGTTTCACCTAGTTGCGTTTTAGCATATGTGATATGTGGGAAATGGAAGCAGAACTCACCGCAAAGCCCGCGATGCGAAGTAGTCCAGATGCTCTGCCGACCTCGCCCAGGACGCTGAGTACCTCGAGCCAAAAGAGAAACTTAGGACGGAAAGCCATGTTGACAGCTTCATCGAGGGTTGGTTGCAGTGAGGCGGACTGAATGTGATGTGCCCAGTGCAAGCACGCGTAGCGGAGTGAGAGCGATATCCAGGCGGGATCCGCTTCTGGATTGGGCTCGTACGAAGATGGACTGCGCGAGATGTTGAAGCCGAAGTCATCCTGCGTCATCCTGAGCAGACAGCCGTGCACAAGTTCGTCATGTCCGAGGGTAGAGGCGATGCGGATGCCAGGCACAGCTCGCGTAAAAAGATAGTCGCCAAAGGACGCATGCAATGTACGCAGGCTGGCGTCATGGTTGTCCTCAGGTAGATACACAACGGTGTGCAGGCGATCGAGACAGCCACGGAGATACTCCGTTGAGAGGTCCAGCAGATCGGCTAGACCTGTCACCGAAAGCGACATGCGTGCTGAGAGAATCGCAGCGACGACCTTCAGCATCTGCTGCAGTTCATTGACTTCCACCACGTCCGAACGCGCCGCCTCCGTCAGTATCAACGAGTACATAAGGTCTAGTGGGGCTGCAACGAGAGCCGCTGGGGCTGCCTGCAGTGGCGAGACTATGTTGGCGAGACGCATAGATCGAAACCCTTTACCACCGCCAAGGATGTACTTGGTTGCCGTCGCCGCAAAGATAAAGAGCCCGTCCGCTCGTTCCGCAAGGATTTCGACGTCACCGTTGGTGAACCACTGTTTGGTCGACGGAGCCTTGGACAGTGTCTCGCTAATGTACAGGTGGATATCGTTCGTGACTTGGCTCTTGTCGATTGTGTGAAGGTGAAGAGCCGATGTCACTTTGATGTCCGTGACCGACGTCTCGCGTATATGAGTCTCAGGCCGAGAGGTGACGATGAACTTGACCGGGAGATCGATTGTTGAACGAGAGAAGTCAATCAGCGCCTCGAGCATCTCGTTGACTGCGGCATGCGCTTCGACATTGTTGCTGGACGCAGTATTTGTTGGCTGGTCACCGCACTCGTCGAGGGCGTCGACGACGAACACAACAGATTGCGTCGATGACGAGAGTGCTGCGAGAGGCTTATGCAGCAGTCACTCGACCTGAACCTTGACCTGCTTGTAGGCGAGATCGGGCTCCTCCTTCAATTCCGCAGCCAGTGCAGCAGCGAATTCATCCGATTGGCGGGCCAACAGCTGGGACAGGGTTGGAATGACGCAGCGCACGTCGCGCTGAGCGACCAATCCTGTGGACCGAGAGCAGAAGAAGCTACCACCCAGACATAGCTTGTCGTCTGCTCGAACGAGTTCGCATACGCTCGAGGCTATTGAAGTCTTGCCAGTGCCAGCCATGCCTCCGAGCCAAAAGATCGGCTGCGATTTGGGATCCATGATTCAGCGAACGATTCTGTCGAGGACATCGACCCGAGTGCCATGCATACATCCAGAGCGCTGCTGTGCATCGTAAACCGCTTCGCGGACATGATGCTTGTCGAGAGCTATAAGAATCAGCCCCAGCCTGCACGAGAGTTTTGGGGGCTTACCAGCAGTGATGTTGCTTCTGAGCCTCTCCTGAGCGGATGTCAAGACTAGACGATGCGTCAACCGACAAGCAGTACGCACCAAATTCTCATTGCGTTCCTTTTCTGCCTGAAGTTGCTTCGCAGCCGAGAGTTGCTAAGAGTACGGGTTTAGTTCTAGGCCCGCGAATAGGACCGGATATGCACCTTGTTGATTTCATCGACGCCGTCCTGAACTTTCCCGACGCCATCTTTCACATCTTCGACGCCATCCTCGACGCGGTCGACACCATCCTTTACCCATTCGACACTTTCATTGACCTGCTCAACACCACGACTGATCTGCTCGACGCCGTTTTTGATATGTTCGACGCCTATCTCGACGAGTATGCCACCCTCGAACTGTACACTCGATGAGTTGAGAACAACACCCCACATGGACTCACTTGAAAGACCTCGATGAGGGACATGATTTTGCCAATGAGATCCTTGACCTCGTTAATGTCGTTGTCGGATTGAAGCACCCGGGACGTAAGGCCCCGGTCAAGCTTCGCTTGGACAGCATTGGCGAGGTCATGCAAGGCCCTGGCAGAAGTTAGCCCATCGTCTTACCACCTCAGCCTCAGCAGACATACTTTGCAACCTCCTCCAATCGTCCGCGCAGGTTGTCGCTCAACTCCGTTTCGCCTTGGTGGGTGTTTGTGATCTTCAGGAGTCGCTCGAGTTTCTCCTTGTGTTCGATGAATTCTTGGTTAAGCTGCACGGTGCGCTACGGGGTTCGAGTGAGTTAGGTGTGCAAGGACAGTTGCAGAAGAGCGCACCTCGCACACATCCCATATCTTGAGCACGCCGACGACTGCAGCTTTCAGAGGAAGGCACATATCCGATGCATCACGAATGGTGGTGAGGAGGTCATGTAT
>Ga0247815_10001212_pt1 | contig 19929 bp, 22 predicted proteins | sample UWRJL194509B1_FD_181014 | JGI IMG/M metagenome (GOLD analysis project Ga0247815, IMG submission 181014) | Plant litter microbial communities from Arlington Agricultural Research Station in Wisconsin, United States - UWRJ-L194-509B-1 | ecosystem: Environmental > Terrestrial > Plant litter >...
CCGAGGGTGATGAGATACGTGAGGATCCTGGACAGGCGTCAGCGTCAGCATCGTGTGGGTGGTATTGGAAGGAAGAAAGAGACGAACATTTGGAAGTCAAAGAAGGATGCAGCGGGCTCGACGACAGAGACAATGCTCTCGAAGGCGTCGGCGCGGTGCTTGGTCTTCTTGTCGTCACCAACCGTGTACTCGACCCAGAGCTTGAGCTGGATGTCGCCAGTGCGGAATCTGAGCGGAGCGCGGAAAGAAAAGGAGCGCGCATCAGCACGCCACTCGATCACACAACCAAGGAGAGGAGAAAACGCACTCGCTATGGAAGCTGTACGGCAGCGAGATCTTGGCCTTTTCAACGAGAGGAACGTTGTACGAGGTCACGGTGAGCTGCATAAGGTAGTACTCTGGTTAGACTGGGTCAAGTGAACAAGTTGAAGCACATACGTTCTTGAGGACTTTTCCAGTGTCCGGGTTGTGGAACGAACCCGAGACGCCGACGAGGGTGATGTTGGACGCGGCAACATTCTCGGCAACGATAGTCAACGCATTGCGCTCGCCGTTCGTCACATCTGTCCCACGCTCTCAGCTTCAATTTTTCCTGGATATTTTAAATGAAACGTACGCTGGAATGGGTTTGCCTCTGGCCACGAGACTGTTGCAGCGACTGCTGGCACAGTCTCTGCAACAGCTGCATATCGCGCGAGGGTGACACGTCGGTCAGCGCCCATTTCAGAACTGTCGTGTGAGATGACTGCAAACCTGCGAGGAAAGGTGCAAAGACTGCAAGCAGCGCAACTGTACGCGCAACGAAATGCATCGTGTGTCCTGGAACGTGGGGAGTTGAAAGGCCGGGGAAAAGGAGGTCAAGAGCTGGTGTCCTCGGAAAATGCCGATTCGCGCCAAAATTTCCCGCGGATCCTGGTTTTTCTATGCGTCACATCATACATGCCGTTTTCTAGCCAGCCGCGTCTCAGGGAAACGCGTTCCTAGTTTGTGGGGACATGTGAGGCCAGCCCAAGGCCAGCCGGTGGTGTATGCTGTGACTGTCGCTGTCAATGTCAGATCCCATTTATAAGACGGCGCTCGTAATTTCCAACGGCAGCTGCTGCTTCTTGACCTCCTACCGTTCATTCGAGCTCTATCATGCCTAGTCGCTGGAACGCCTCTGGAAAGCACTGCTACGTGACTGGCGGCAGTCAAGGCCTCGGACTTGAAGTCGCACGTCTCCTCGTCGCTCAAGGCGCACATGTCTCCATCGTCGCGCGCGACCAAACCAAGCTCGACGCCGCCATACGCTCTATCGAGTCTTCGCGCGTTGCCGACAGCCAAATCATCCGAGCGTACTCGTTCTCACTCACCGACCCCGTCAAGGCTGCAGCAGCCATCGAAGCCGCCTCCGCACCCCACGGAGGTGTACCCCCACATGCGTTCTTCCTCTGCGCAGGCAGTGCCAAACCCGGCTTCTTCCTCGAACAGAGCACACAAGACCTTCGAGATGGATTTGACAATGGGTACTGGGTCCAAGCCCACAGCGCACACGCTGCCGCACGCACCCTCGTTCGCTCGCGTACCGCCGCCGGGTCCAAGATCGTCTTTGTCGGTTCGGTAATCTCGTTCTTTGGTCTTATCGGTTATACACCGTACGCACCGGCGAAACAGGCCCTGCGTGGGCTGGCGGACACACTGCGCAGCGAACTGCAGCTGTACGACATCGACGTCCAGATCTACTTCCCTCCCACCATATACAGCCCCGGGTACGAGAACGAGAACAAGACCAAACCCAAGATTACGCTCAAAGTTGAGGAGCGCGACGAAGGGTTGAAACCCGAGGTGGCGGCGAAGCTCATGTTGGACGGTGTGGCGAAGGGCGAAGCGCATATCGCGGGCGACTTTATTACGAACGTGTTTCGTGCGAGCACGAGGGGCGCGACTCCGTTCAATAATGTCTTTGTGGACTCGATTTATTCGTGTATCGGGGCGTTTGCGTTGACGGATTGGAGGAGGGGCGTCGATAAGCTCATTCGTGGGCACCGCGACGAGCACGAGCAGCACCTCAAGTCTACGGGATATTATGACTAGACCGGCATCACTTTATATGTAGAAGACTCTGTTGTCTGTAAGTTCCTGTCAAGATATTACTAATTGCTTTATATTTGTTGAAGCTGTGGCGGGTCTCGCGATATGCCCGTCTGTCTCCTACTCTCATTGGTTGACTTCCCGTAAGCATTTAGAGCCTCTAAACTTGTTCTAAAGGCCCTTCAGATCTGAACTCTGGAAAGGGACAGCTGTCAAAATCAACAACCGCGTATCCAAACGTCAACGGTTTGGAATTCCAGACCTTTGGCGTTAGAAAGCTGTTCTAAAGTCCTGACGGGACCTTGCTTGCATTGACGAAGGGTTAAAACAGCATGAGACACGAAATTAAACCCACCAAACCGATTATATCCTTATGCATGACAAGTTGGGCTGTCAATCTCTGCTCGTTACACGTTTTCCGTCACATTGCAGCCGGAACTTGATCAGAACTCGTCTTTGAAGCGTTTAAGCCTGCACACTCTCAGGCAGCAATTGAACCAAATGGCCCATTCATACAAATGTAGTATCTCAATCTCGAGTGATGAGCAGCACCGTTTTAGAGATTCTCGTAGACATTTGCCAGGGTTGGAACCGGGGACGTTGAGATTGAAACAAAGAAGCCGTGCATTTTGGTGGAATGTCGAGTACCTACAAGCTGTGAGCTTGCGCCATGCGCTGCGCCGAGTTGTGATATAATGAGGCGGGGGTTAAGGTCAAAGCGACATGGGTCAAACACCTGTCAGATGTCCAAGCGTGTTGTTAGACGAAAGAAGATGTCTCAGCATGACGGACACCGTCGAAATTTGAGTTTGAGTGTGAATTTCACTGTTCTAGCGGATGGCGATATGAAAATAGCGCGCGAGAAGCTGTAATTGTAATTTTACTGAACAAAGGCAAGCCGGGCATTCCATCTGGTGCACGAGAAGCTACCTGTCAGTGCCTAACGGTATACTGTACTGCTTCAACCATAGGCGTCTGCACCCGAGCGCTCAACCTCTAAGCGCCGGCGCGCACGGCTCTTTCCGATAGTAAAAACCTTATCTGACCGATTAACACAAAGGGGAGCGTAACGCGTAATGACGCCTACGGTCGAAACAGCACAGTACATGTTGGTACAGATCGACATTGGTGGAGATCGAATCAATGGTCTTGCTGCCATGCGTTTCGGATTATAAGGCTTAAAGCATTTGTAATTGTGTCTATAGTGTTCTCACAATCACCGACGATGGGCGTCGATTGATGAACAGCGGCGGGTCATCCCCCAGCTCCTGCATACAAGTTCACCGACTTTTGGCACCCTTTCCATGGCTCAGTCAGGACTGGTAGTGGCTGCGTCACACCGTTTCATCCTACTTCGCCAATTGGATACGTGCATCAATCTACACCGAGCTTGAATGAACGGGGAATATAGAACTCCATTCAGAGTAATGCATGCATAGCGGGAGCGGAGCGAACTACAATGGAGTGGAGAGCGTAGCTGTGTTCTTGCCACAAGCTTCAATGGTTCCACGATGCTTCCGGGGATAGCAATGAGCACCCTGTTACCAATTGCTCCTCGACTGCCACCCGTTTGCTGTTCCCGCAAGTACCGATGAGCAAACGTTTCTTTATTGATCATATGATGCTTCCGAGTGGAACATCGTCCGAGAGATGACGATCAGTCCAAAGTGGCCGCTTCTGGCCGGTGCCAGCCGGTTCACCCCCCGGGTATAGTATCTGAGCGGCCCGCACGTCTTTGCCTTCGTTGAAGTCTTCTCAAGGTTTAGGCTCACCTCAGGAAGCGCCTGATCGATAGCCGCTGACGGGGAGCCTGGGGACCCCTGGCATGTCACTGACTCGAGATCTATCGATTGGGCTCATCCTCGGCGCCGGAACCCGAGAATCACATTGCTCACCTCAAACATTGGCTGATTTGCGACCGAGGCTCGATAATCTTGTTAGCTGCTTATGCCTACAAGTGCATGCAGCGAATCGAATCCTTCCCTATGTATATACAACCCTTGCAATAGAAACCGACTGTATCTGCATACCCAAGAGTGTGATCTGAATCAACTTTACTACTAGGACGCCGTCAAACTGCCTTAATTCTGTCTCATTTCTTGAGAAGTGTGCTAACGGTTCCAGCGAGACATCCCTGCCAACCGACAACTCCCCGCGAGCCCACCGACGGCAGCTGTATGCTCTCGTTCGAAGGGGTTTCTGCCGAAAGGCAATAGCTCGGCCTTCGACTTCGGCGTTTAGAAATGGACCGTGCCGGTAAATCCTATCCTATCCTATCCCATCGATGACCCTGCAGGGCGGAAGATAGCGGCCGGAGCTGACGATCATGCCCGATGACGGCACGGAAGGAAAGAAGGAAGGAAGTTAATTTTCCGCAACACGTTGCGGTGGAGCTGATGCCGATGCCGATCCTTTCGCTCCCGGGGCACTTTTTTTGACATTTTTCTCACTACTTGTTAATTATTTTACTCAGAGTAGACACTAAATTCAGCTGGAGGTGTGAGGAGAGATGTGCGAGCACCTGAGACGAGTGGATGAGACGCAGGGTGGTGGCCGATGGCGCATCGACAAATGCAACGGCATCGGCGTGGAGCTTCACACGTTGCGCTCACGCAAGATGTCCATTTCTGAACGCCGGGGCCGAAGGCCCAGCCTGACTGCCCTACTGTCAGGCCCCTTCGAACGGGCATATTGATCGCGGTCCATGCGTCGATGATTCGCTATTGTCGGAGATGGCCTGCGGCGATAGACATTCAAATGCACGACAAACATCTCCGTGCTTCAGTCATTCAGTTGGTGTAATGCGACAGTCAAACATGTCTGGCCAGCGCGGTATTTGTGCTCGCGAAAGTGGTTCGTGACCAATAACGAAGCTCCACCAGCTGGAACGATCGATGCAAGCCAAATCTGGAAGGCGATGTCCGAAGCTGAAGAAGTTCATCTGCCTGCAGGATCGATCAGAGCTGTCATTGGGTGGGCACGACGCAACGAAAGCGAGCGGGACGGGTGGTATATAAGTCGCGTTGGCACTTCTTCGTCCCTCTTTCTGAGCTAGGCGACTCTCTCTTCTCATTGCCTCTCAACGGTCTACGGCCCAGCTACTCTGCTGAAACCTCCCTCGAGCTATGGCGTACGCGTTTGTAACCCTCATCACGTCAGACGCGTATCTCCCAGGCGCCCTCGTCGTCGCGTCGGCTCTTCGTGATTTGCATACCTCGCCTGCTCAGCTTCCTGAGGTCGATTTCAAAACTGTCTGTCTAGTAACCCTAGAGACAGTCGATGTCAAGACTGTCAAGGCCCTAAGGCGTACCTTCGACCTCGTCGTCGGTGTAGAGGTTATTGCAATCGACCACTCCGTCGAACTCGAGCTCCTCGGTGAGTCCCCACGTTCAAACTAGTCACGTGCCGCCCCGGTCGTATCTGGCCACCTCCTGTGACGCATTGGCGGTCCGGACGGTGCCCGCAAACAACACGCTCCCTTGCTCGGCTTGCACTATACCCCTTCGCATCGCGCAATGCTAATCTCACGGCTCTTTTTTTCTTTGCATTCTCAGGTCGACCCGACCTCCACACTGTGCTCACAAAACTGCACATGCTGCGCCTCACCCAGTTTGACAAGGTTATCTTTCTTGACGCGGATGTATTGCCGCTGCGTCCCTTGTCCCACCTCTTTACGCTACCCCACGAATTCGCTGCGGTTCCTGATGTCGGATGGCCCGACATTTTCAACTCCGGAGTCATGGTTTTCACTCCTGGCGAGGACAAGTTCAACCAGGTCATGGCCCTTGTCCACTCCAAAGGAAGCTGGGATGGTGGCGACCAAGGCGTCCTTAATGAATGGCGTGGCGACAACTGGCATCGGCTCAGTTTCATGTACAACACCACTCCAACAGCAGCTTATACGTGCGTTATTTTTGATGTTTCTGTGTCTTTGATCTTAACGGGTTGCATTTCTAGCTATGCACCGGCCTATGAGCGTTTTGGCTCTTCCATCTCCGTGATTCACTTCATCGGTACGTGACCTTGAATTCTTCGCTTCGAGCGCAGCCTCTAACATTCGCGCAGGCGCCAACAAGCCGTGGTCTTCCATTCCATTCAGAGCACCGGCATCCCAGAAAACTCATCCGTCATCTTCCGCACCCCAGTCATACGCTTATAGTAGCCTCGTGGATCGATGGTACTCCGTCTACGACAAGCACTTTCGTCCTGCAGATGGGCAGCAGAAAGATATACAGAAGTATGACCAGAGCTCATCTGGCGTGCTGTCGCTCGACGAGCTCAAGCGCCTGGCTATCGAGGGTGTCAGTGCGAGCGGTATCTTCGGCCAACCGACGTCTTCCGAGGGTTCCTACCGATCATTGCCTCTCGATGGTCGAGTGGATCTCATTCATCGCGACGGCCAATATCAGCCACCCGCGGCACCACAGAACGTTGCTTCGGTATTCCCGTCGGAAGAGCAGCCCAAGGCTCAACGGCGGTTCGATCCAATTCCGATGTATCAATCATCGTCTCCTACGAATGGGAGCTCGGGTTACTACGACAACGCTTGGGATCATGTTCCATCGATCCAGAAATATGCGACTCAGCTCGGGAGTCCGAACGCACCTCCCGCTCCGCCGCCAGACTCCCACTAGAACACATGGCCACCCACGTGTGCTTCCCGTTCCCTCTTCCGTTTTTAGATGAAACGTTTAGGTTGTCGCTCACAATATCTGTCGGAAATCGCCACTCGGCTTGAAGCGGTTCGCGCGCGCCACGCATATCCCCCGTCACCCCTGTCACTCGTCCCGCGTATATAGCTCGTCTCACACTTGTATCTAGCTGAATATGACTATGCATTCGTCCCCCCACGCTCGCTGGCCCGCGTGCAGCTCTGAGCGAGGTCTGATTTCTACAATATCATCTATTTGCAAACAGAGGCTTCTTGAAAGCCGTCGATCTGCCATGCCCAGCAGCAATCGCAAATCTAAACGGCTCCGAGAACCGCAATTTTTTCCTTGACAGACTGCTGGGTCGTGAATGCTGACATTTTTGCTTGGCGTGGGGTGGTATTTATTGTGGTAAGGACGTCCAAGCCACAGGTCTGCTGCGACACTGACACGCCGCCCGGCACACTTGCAAGCAAGCTCAGCTGGCATTTTGAAGTCGGGTGCTGATGTTAGTGAGTGTAGGGGTCAGCTGCGTCGCTGGCGCATGTCAAGTTACTTACTGCGTCAGGTTCGCCAGTGTTGCAAGTGTACGGCTCCCCGCCGATATCGATACTGATCGAGGAGAAGATCGGTCGGGCCACCAGTGTGAAATAACCCACTCACTGCACCCGGTTCAACCGCATTTACGGCGTACAGCTCCTGTTTAGCATGAATTGCGGTTCCCGCCCAGGTTGTGAGTGTGCGCATTGCGCAGCAATGCGGACTTGTTGACTCTTTGCCACACTCAATGTCGACTGGGTTCTACCTGTATTTGCGCCACTTTCCGGACAATTCAGCGAAACCACAAGCGAGAAACCCACCAGATGAGACACATTACACACAGTCTATCTCCAAGAGTCATTTTTCAAGAGTCGCCATACGGCGTCAGGACGAACGAGCAACATCATCATCCCACAGCGATTCCCTGTCCAGTAGCCACACTCTCACGATTAAGATCTTTTCCACAATGGACTTGTGTCACGACAAGTAGTTAACCCGAATATCAGATTCGCAGTCACCCCCAGTTGACTTCAAGTGCAAAATGCTCCCAACTAGCTCTTCGGTCAATAGAGCCTCAAAGCCCTCAAATTCAACGCTCCTTTGTATCCAAGTCTCGCTCAAGATAGCTCAAGAGGCGCCCAGCTTTGCGGCACTTACTAAGTAGTTCGTAATCAGTTGTATTCGGCGCCGTATCTACTGCAAACTGTTGTCTCCATTTCACTCTCACCTCTCCTCAGTCATGCTCTCCGCTCGTTGCGAGACGATTGTTCTTCGCACTAACGAGGCTGATTCAGCTAAAGGTCAGCCGCGTCGGGAGAGTCTGGAGGTCCGCTCACATGGTCGGAAAAATCTGGCTGATCGTCAGGACGCTGGCGACCAGGCTGCGCCTCAGACCAATGTATTGCATGCGTTGAATTGAATCAGCTCTCGCTCTCTCATTCTCAGATGATACTTGCAAGTGTGAAGTGGCTCGCTACGCCGTATGTGCGGTAAACGCAGGGCTGCATGTGAGCTGTCAAGCATGTCAAGCCTCAGGCTCGTTGCGCCGGGTTGCAAATTTAGGACTTGACATTCGCCGGCTCTACATCTTGCCCTCATTCTCATGCCATGCCAGATCGTTGGAGTCCTACCGGTAAACACTGCCTCGTGACTGGCGGCAGCCAAGGTCTCGGTCTCGAGCTCGCGCGTCTCCTCGTCACACAAGGCGCGCACGTCTCCATCGTCGCGCGAGACCAATCCCGCCTCGACGCTGCAATCCGCACGCTCGAGTCTTCACGCACTTCGGACGGCCAAATCATCCGGGCATACTCGTTTGATCTGACCGACCCCGACCAAGCTGCCGCAGCAATCGACGCCGCGTCTGCAGCTCATGAAGGTGTACCTCCACACGCGTTCTTACTCTGCGCCGGCGCTGCCAAACCCGGGTTCTTCCTCGACCAGACGTCAGAAGACCTTCGCGCTGGCCTCGATACAGCATATTGGGTCCAAGCGTATACCGCACACGCCGCAGCCCGGTCTCTTGTTCGCTCACGCACTGCCAGCGGCGCCAAGATCGTCTTCGTCGGCTCGCTGCTCTCATACTTCAGCCTCATAGGCTACTCTCCCTATACGCCGGCGAAACACGCGTTACGTGGGCTGGCTGATACCCTAAGGTCAGAGCTGCAGGTGTACGGTACTGAGGTACAGCTATACGTCCCACCTACACTGTACACGCAACATCTTGAGAACGAGAACAAGACCAAGCCAAAGATCACGCTCAAGATAGAGGAGCGTGATGGAGGACTTCAACCGGAGGTTGCAGCAAAGCACATGCTGGAGGGGATTGTGAGAGGGGATGCACATGTGACAGGTGACTTTATTACTAATGTGGCGAGGGCGAGCACGACGGGAGCGACCCCGTACAGTAACGTCTTTATGGACTGTATGTATGGCTGTATCGGGGCGTTCGCTTTGGCAGATTGGAGAAGGGGCGTGGACAAGCTGGTGCGCGGACATCGAGACGAGCACGAGGGGTACCTCAAGTCTTCAGGCTTTTATGATTAGACTTTAATCTCGATTTTATACAGTCTTCGTTGTTGGTGAGAATGAATGTGAGAGTGAGTTTTGGTTGAGGCGCGGCAGGTCCCGGACGCGACACCCGGGTTTGCCTCCTCCCACTACGACGCGATGGCCGACGAGGAAACTGTCCGTCTGTGGAAGGTCAACCGCACCGTTCACGAAATGATTAGAGATAGGGTGCGCGTCATGCGCTTGCCCGTCCTGCTTTACAACTCGTCTGACTTGGCCTCACATCCTGTCCCATGTTTCGCGCGCGCACACATATCTCACGCATTCAGGGCTACCAAGTCTCGCAGGACGAGATAGACCTCGACCTTGACACGTTCAAGCAGACCTTCTGCTCAAACGGCTCGCCCAAGTGCGCCTTCGTACATTCTTCTGGAGTTTCGCGCCACATAGCGAGCTGACGCTGACGGCGCGAAATTACCAGCCGGACCCAACTCACATTCTTCACACAACGCGAAGCGCCAGCAGTCGACCCGATCTTTATCTTTTACAGCGACGAGAAGAACGTTAGTGTCAAGACCATGCGAAAGTGCGTGTTGTCTTTGTGCACAGGTTTGGCAGGAGCAACTGTGCTGACCGCGCATGCTTTCGACCTCTTCTTGCGCTGGTACATGCTACTACCCACTCGACTGTACGCGCGTGACTGCGTTTTGTTTGGACCTTGCTTGGTTTGAACGGGGTGGTTGCGCCAATTGTCTCGCTCGCTCGACACCGTACAGATTCCTCGACATCCTGTCCCAAAAAAACATCCAGCGCGGCATCATCATCTACAGCGGCAGCATGACCCCGTCCGCGCGCAAGGTGCGTTCCTACTCTAGTTCCAACGTGCGACACTCTTCGTTCTAAACGTCCTTCCTCGCACACGCAAACACCCAACCGAATCCTCGCCACCTCGACAGGTCATTGCTGGTGTAACACAACAATACAAGCTTGAAGAGTTCGCCGAGGTTGATCTCATCGTAAACATCACCAAGCACGTCCTCGTACCCAAACACGAAGTGCTCGCGCCCGACGCCAAGGCCGAGCTCCTCCAGCGATAGTTCGTCTTCTCTTCCTTTTGCCTACCGATACTAATCCCTCTTGCAGCCGGCTGAAGGAACCGCAGCTCCCGCGCATCCAGCTGGCGGACCCCGTCGCGCGTTATTATGGTCTCAAGCGCGGGCAGGTCGTCAAGATTACGCGGCCGAGTGAGACGAGTGGGAGATATGCGAGCTATCGCGTATGTTTCTGAACTTTGGCGCGGAGATGGGACTGTGTACTTTATGAAGAATTGCCGTGCGGCGAGATAACACTTGGATCTTTACGCGTAGTACGAATGTTGGATAAGTTGATGGAGGTGGGCGCGGATACTGTCCACGAGGGAAGATGTCGGACACGTTAAGTGACTCTAGGAACACGATGTGATGCGAAATATTTGACATGCATCAAGTGAAAGACGTCTCGATGGTTTTCGGGATGCAACGGTAGTAGCCGTAGATCACTCTACCTCCTGCTCTCTTCTTGAACCCCCAAGGTTCGCGCGCGCCACATGCTCGCAGCTACTTCCACATATGAACCGGTTCCCGTTGCTGTTTTGAGTCCTGGAGGAATATCTGCTGCAGATTCTGAACCAACACGCGACAACAAAAATGTCGAAGAGTTTGAGTCGCCAGCCACCGCTGGGTCACCCTTCGATAAACTCCCCGATGACGAGCTCATCCACGTCCTATCGTGGCTAGAAATGAATGACATGATCAGCGCGTCCCGGGTCAGCACACGCTGGCGACAGATTGCTTTATCGACAGCCAGCTTGTGGCAGGATGTTCGGCTCACTCATGAGCTCTACGTTTATGTCAGACGCTTCGCCAAAATTGCGTCCCGGGCGAAAGAGTTACCGATTGATGTCAAGATTCTTTTGGGACGTTCAGATATCATAGGATCGTTTATGCCTCAACATCAGCGAGCAGGCATTCTTCACTTTCTGAACAAACACGGTCATCACATTAATTCGATCGAATTCAATCTTGAAACGCTCACGAGTGGTGATGCGATGACCTTGCTCGCTTCTCTGCCCAGTTTTCGGGACGCCGAGGAGAATGCTAGACAGGCGGGCATGCATCACCCATCGTCACCGTGGCAGTACTTGAATGGCTGCATTCACTTCCCCAATCTCCGCACCATGCGGACAGTCGATATCCGTCGGAGCATATTTTCACTCGCACTGCGTTTCCCCACCGTGACGGATGTGCGGCTTGTCAACTTTCCCTACGTTGCAATTTCTACATTGGACCGAGTCTGCACTGCGTTCCCTGGCATAACCTCGCTGAGCATTACCGCGGACAATGTACCATACTTCAGCCAAGAGGGTGCCTTTGAGCGCTTCCTGGAACGCATGAGCCGTATCGACAGGCTCTCAGTCTCTACAAAGTTATTCAATTTGGAGGCAGCTCCCGTGGCTGGCATTCTTCGTTGGCCGGTGCGCAAGATCGAGCTCGACGTATCAGCCTCTGGGAACGGATTTGCAGGTCACGCTCGCAGAATCCTGCGAGAGCTCTTGACCAGTGAGAGCGTTGTCGCCATCCGCTCGACCCGCCAGCGGAATGCTACAGGAGCGTGGGTGCCCAGATATATCGTCACTGTTCGTGTCGGCTCTGGCGCCGGTCGCGAGTTCACCTTCGTACACGAATCGTTCACGCGCGTGCTGCAAAACTACATCGCACCACTTTTGCGCGAGAAACAAGTTCAAGAGGTCGTTGTAGATGGGCACGCCGCCTGTGCACTGTTCTACGCAGCGTGCAATACCACGGATCTCGCACATGTCAAGACGCTGCGGGTCGTCGCAGGTGACCCGAGCTCAATCCGGTCTCCACAAAGACAACTGCGACTCCTCGGATTGAAAGAGCTCATACTGGAGAAGGACCCGATGCGCGGTAGCCGGGTCACTGCTGCGATCGTGGAGGACCTAGTCTCGAAGCTGGTCACAGACGAGCGCGTGTCACTGAGGATCAAAGACGCCTTTGTCTACGCAGATGCCGGTCAGCACAATATCGAGCAGTACGTCAATCTCGTCGAGGGTGTGGTGCGTTCGCCGAGCTGGTGCCACATCGCATCTTCCGTATAACACCACCTGTTAATGTCGTGCTTCATTTGTAACCCGTTGTGCCAAGCCTGGTGGCGCGTTAGTCGATACTTGTTGCGATTCAGCCAACATGCAGCTGTCAGCACGCGATGCGAGGCGGGAGATCCCAATGGCATCAAGTGAGAGAAGCGCTGGACGTGTTAATTGTAGGCTTATCTAGTAGTAGGATCTGTACATTATGTATGGAAACGGCTGACCGGCACCATTCGCTGCCGAAGTCAACGCTCATGCCTTCGTCAAATGAGCGAGCATCTTTTCTGCTAATGCTATCGCAGAGTTGGGGTTCTGGCCGGTACTGAAAATGATGTCAGTATCAAAGATTGAGGAGAGCCAGGAGATGCTTCGCGCACAAAAGATTGTCGGAGACGGTGACATGTGTTTGACTGGGGCCAGACGACTCAAAGTTGCCACCAAGTTCCTTGATCTACGGTCGTGTTAGAACGCCTTTGGCAAGCTTATAACGTGCTCTCACCTTGTCCTCGACGAGGAATGGGATGTAGGATGTCCAGTTGAAGGCTATTTCTGAGGAGGTGTTTTAGCTGTGGGAGTTCGCTGAGACGAGCGGATCAAGCGAACCTTCTGCGTTCGTGAAGCAGTTTACGGCGCGGCCAGCAAAGATGCTTCTTCCTTCAGCGTCAACAGCTCCGATAAGCGCACTGGGCATGACTATGTCAGAAGGCACAACGCCGTAATGACGGAAATGATGCTCACGCTGGACCATGACAGACGGCCGCTGTCACCTTCCCGCTCTGGAAGAACTGCAGTTACAAGATTAGAATAACAGAGTGCAAAGAATGTAGCAGCTAGGTACGTACAGTGCTGGCGATTTTGGCGTTCAATGGGTCTGACGCGAGGTCGAGCACTGGTCCGTGTCTACGAGATATGGTCAACGTCGATCACCGCCAAAGAATTGAGGTCACATACCCGCCGGGGTAAAATACAGCGACGTAGTTTGAAGGATCGACCTGCTCGAGCGTCAATGCGCTCGCAAGCTTGGCTTGTACGGTCTGATCTTTGAGGAAGCTGGCAGCGATTTCGTCGTCGAGTGCCATCTGTAGAAAGGGAACGGTGAGATACCATATGAGACGACGAGTGAATATCATACCTTTGCGCTTAGAGGGTCGGCCTGTGGATTGGGTCCTTTTGGCGCGGCAAAGTCGATGTCAAAGTGCTTCGAGAGAACATGGTACGGGTGTGCAGCTATCATAACGACTCAGCCTTACTGTACAGCGCAAATGAGTGTGACAATTACCTTCTGAGACCCACCAGCCGGTTTCGCCGCCGACGAGGTTCTTGCCACCGGAGGAGAAGACGAAGAGGATGCGAGGCATTGCGAGTGTTGGGTTGAGGAGTGGTGAGAGAGTTGGTGATGTTGAGCTGTTGGATGGAGGGCAGCCACGAAAGCCAGCTTTTATACTTGTCGGTGGCTTGTACGCGAAGACCGGGCGCGGTGACCGCGAGATTCTCAGCGATAAAGCTGACGAAATCTTGCTCACGAAGGCGATCCTCGGCTCCGGATTAGGAAAGTCTGCGGCTCGTGTCCGACGGCTCGCCCCATGGTAAAGCCATGCCAGCAACAAAGCGAGACAATGCTGACCAAGAGGATTGAATCGATTAAGCGCTGGCGCGCGGCCATCGGGATTGTGGCTCGAAGCATATTTGTGGCTTTGATTTGACGTCGATATTGCATTGATGTTGTACATTAAAACACTTGGTAGGGTTTGTAAGTGTTTCCTTGCAAGTGTTTGAGCGCGATTCTGTTTTGCAGGTGGCACTACGGCCACTTCCGAATGCTGGCATCGCTGACCAACATGTCTCTCAACCATTGTGTGAGTGAATACAGACCATGCTGTTACCGCAATCAATGGCACTAGTGTCAAACCTCCTTGGGTGAGATGGTGAAATTACACCATCCTCGGCATTGTAATCGACGTTCGTCAGATTCGCCGTTCAGCTCTCAAGCGATATGGATGTTCAAAGTCTAAATTCGCGCAGTTGTGCGACAGCGCGTACAAGTACATCCAGTATAATTGGCATAGGTACCGTAAATCCCGCTAAGGGAGAAGGAGCAGAATTAACGAATGACGATGAAGACTTGGAACGGCCAACTGCGTTGGCAATGACCTTGCTTGTTTCAGGGTAAGAGTTCCAACGGCAGCACTGACGATTGGCAAAGAGATATCAATTCGACATTGGTCGATCACTACATGTGTCTAGGTATCTAGTGAGCAGTTGCTACAGAGTTGGGTTTAGCAGTCGTCGCGCTGCTTCCACCCCCCGAACGAGTCGTGCGACCTCCAGTGCTACTACCCCCGATGCGACGTTTCTTGCGCGGGCTCTCTGGGACGAGCTGCTGGGCAGACTCGAGCAAGTCAATGCGTCTCACTGTGGCAGTGAAGTACTCTTTCTTCTTGACGACGTTGTACTCGAGAACGAAATGAACAAGGACAAGGGCCCCCTTGAACTTCTCGTATTCTTCTGGCATCATCGGACGATGATTGTCCCAGTCGAATGCAGGAAGCGGTGTGATGTTCAAGTCTCCAGATACGGTGTGGACCGCGTCATATGTCTTGGACGGCTTGGGGAACGGGAAGGTTGTTCGTTCAAAGCACGGGTACCGGGCTGCGTCTGAGCGACATGCATAAGTAAATAGAAAACTACCGACATCAAACACAGCACTTACTGATTGGAGCCAACAGTGCTTTCTTCCAGTCGACAGGGTCGTCGTCGCTGAATACAGTTGTGGCTGCGTTTCGCTTCACAAAGGAAAGTAGTTTAGAAGCAGCCAATGATCAAATGTAGGGTGTACACACCTTTTGCCACACCCGATGTCTGATGCCGATGTTTCCTCCCGCTTCATCAATAACACTGGAGCGGGCAGTGGTCTCGGGGTCCACAGGCACACGGTCAATGACTTCACGGATGTTCTGGAGAACAGACTGCCACGAGTTGGCAGGATTGAACGAGTCGCAGGAGTCGCCCGAGCGAGGAATACCTATGTTGACACGAGCTTTGTGACCTTCAAAGTCGTAACCGCCGCCAAAGCCAAACTTGGCATCAAATCCATAGACCTTGTCGTCAAGGATGCGACCCACGACAGAGAAGATGACCGCTTCTTTGTCGTCGCTATTCTCCTTGGGCCAGGAAGCCAATTTGGCAGTGCCAATTGGCTCCCACGAGATTGTAGCAAGGTCGGTGTCGTCAAGTTGATGGTGAAGATTAGCAGCATCACCGTCAATCAGCTGCCAGGCTTCGGCCAAGACGTTTTCGATGTTGCGACGACGTTCGGGCATGTTGAGAGAGATGGAGACAGAGTGGGATGTGAGAGAGTGAGATGGTTAAACTCGGAGAGGGTGGAGGGGAAATCACAGGGAAGAGAGAGAGTGAGCGTGCTTGTGAGCGAATGTCCACTGAAACACAGATAGCTACAGTCACCAATTTATAGCTAGGCTCAAGAGGTGACGTGGATTGCCTCAACGTGTGAAGCATGCGGATGCTGTGGAGCAAATGTGGTGGCTGTTGCATTTGCACCTCGTCCTCATCCCTTCATTCCGGCCTCATGTCCGATCCGTTCGACATCCTCACTAAGGAGGAAATCATACAAGCACTCCCTAACACAACATTTTCGCGCTTGGCCAAGAGAAATCGCGAACTTCTTTTACAGGAGTTGCGGGGAAAATCAGCCCAGGAGCTGGATGTGGTGCTCCTCCTTGCACAACAGCGTCAGGCGGCACGGAATACACGGCGCTCCGAAATCCGAGCCAGACGTCAGGAGGCGCAGGAAGATCAACAGCGAACTCGCCGGAAGCGAGCACGGCAGGAGCCATTGCCATCTGTCGCGCACAAACAGTTTCTCCAATTGCCTACGCCCGAGGAGCTTGCCAAGTGTCATCTGGATTTCATCGAGGCCACTTCGAATGCGGCGTTGGCACCAGTGACTTGCGTTGTGTGTGCTCGGGAGAGTGCAGCCACCGATTGTATGACGTGCATCATCGATGAACTGCCAAACGTCACCCTCCTGACGAATGACGAAATCTCCCCACACTGCCCTCGGTTCCACAATTACGTCGTTCAGACGGATCTGCTTGTGACGACACCAACAAGCCAGGTAGCTGGTAGCGTGTGTGGCGAGTGTCGACAAGCACTTGTGATGCGCAAACGGCCAAAGCATGCACTCGCCAATGGCCTGTGGATCGGCGAAGTTCCACTTGAGCTTCAGAATTTGACGCACCCTGAGGAACTTCTCCTCGGGTTGCACTTTCCGCGCATATTTTTCTACAAGCTGCGCGCAAAAGACCGTGGAGCCCCACAGGATCCAGAGAAGCGCCAGCGGGCCATGGTCGGCAACATCGTCTCTTTTGCGTCGAACATCGATAAAGTGGCCGACATGCTGGCTGGAAACCTGATGCCACGCCCTCCAGCAGTTCTTGCCTCCGTCCTGGCTGTATCTTTCATCGGAGCTGGTCGATTGCCCAAGCGGTGGCTGAATAGCACGTTCCGAGTGCGACGCGAGCGTGTGCGCGAGGCCCTCCAATGGTTAATTCAACACAACCCACTCTATAGTGGGTTCACCATGAGCGAGGCGAACCTGCAAGCACTCCCAGAGGATGGAATTCCCATCGAAATCGCACTCAACCTGAGACAGAGCGAGGACACAGCAGCTGCGGAACGTGAGGCCGAATCTTACGTCCCTGACGACTCATTCGAAGGCACGTACTTCAACAGCTGAGGATATCTGGTAGTAATTAGCATTGCAGATGACAGTGGAGCGGGTAGCCTGGCCCAGGCGCTAGAGCAGGCTGCAGAGGATGAAGAGGAATTTGGCGACAACGACGACATTGGCGGTGAGAGGAAAACAGTGCCTTTGTGCGCTAATCTTGCTGATTGCGGCAGCAGATGTCATACCTGTCCAGGCAGTTGGCATTGAAGACAACGATCTCAGCACAGTATCGCCAGAGGAACTCCTACTTAATGCACTCAGCAATGCTGATTTCACCGAGCCAGCATATGATGTACGCCACAGCCGTCAGCCAGTTTCCGATTTTGGCGCACCGCGAGGAGATTATCCAGAACCTGAACGGAATCCCATGGCGGCAGCATATCCCCTTCTATTTCCGTATGGCTGTGGTGGCACGGAGGGGCCGGGCACACGTCACCTGTCGTATGAGGAGCATGTTCGCTGGTGTCTTGCATACTATGACCGTCGCTTCCGCGTGCATCCAACCTTCATTTTCGCTGCCTTTGGTATTCTACAGAAGCGCAAGGCACTGTTCTCAGCACGTCACCAGATGAAACGGCGAGACTTTGAAGCTTTGTCGCATCTGAATCTTACTGCTGAGGACCTACGCGAGGCGCAGGCTGACGAAGCTGCCAACCGACCTATCTCAAATCCACGCGTTCGCCTGCTTAGGAAGCATGTTTGGGCAACGGCTGGGCGAGTTTTGGGGTCAGACGCGTCGCGAGCGAAGTACAGAGGCGACATCTGGGGCACCTCGCTCTACCTCAACCCCGTCTCAGTCTGGATTACAATCAACCCAAACGATCTCCATGATCCCCTCGTCCAGGTCTTCGCTGGCGAATCCATCAACATGAATGACTTTAATCCAACCGCTGGTCCTGACGGTGACGCCCGAGCTCGCAATGTTGCCAACGATCCGTACGCCGCTGCCAAGTACTTCAAAACAATTGTCGATCTGCTCCTCAGCAAGTTATTTGGCGTAGACGTCACACCGTACACTGTACACAATCGACCTGGCATTCTCGGTCGCGTGCGCGCATATTTTGGCGTTGTCGAGGCACAAGGCCGTGGAACCCTTCACCTACACATGCTGATGTGGCTAGTGGGAGCACCTACTTCAGACGAAATGCGCGAGCTCCTCAAAAAGGACGAGTTCCGCCAACGCATTGCCGAGTGGATCCGCGCCAACATCCGCGCTCATCTCGCCGAACTGTCAAGCGCCGAAGCTATCAAAGCTGTTCCACGCCACACCGATGTAGCATACAGCCGCCCTCCGCACCCAGACGACCCGAACTATGCCCGTCTCTCCCGACAGATGGAGCTGGATGTTGTCCGCGCGTCCCAGGTTCATACCTGCAAGGTAGAGACCTGCCTCGTCATGACTCGGCATGGGACGCGCAAGTGTAAGCGCCGCGCACCGTTCCCCGTGGCTGATAATGACTGGATCGATGCTGACGGCAACTGGGGACCACGGCGCTCGTACGGCTACCTCAACTCCTGGTGCCCGCCTCTGGTCCCAGCCATCCGGGCTAATCACGATGTCAAGTTAATCACCAACGGCTCAGAGACCAAGAGTGTAGCGTTCTACATCACCTCGTATGCAACAAAGCAACAACGACGCTCGCACAATATGTCCGCACTGCTTGCACATGCCGTAGCACGACACAACGCGAACGATGCGTATCAGGGAGATATTCGCGAGCGTAACCGGCTGTTGCTGTACCGGTGCTGGAACGCTCTCAACCGCATGAGCGAGCTCTCGGCCCCGCAGGTCGTCATGTATCTCATGGGTTGGGGCGATTCGTTTGCCTCGCATCGGTACGTTCCTCTGTATTGGTCGTCGGTACATGCACTTCTGTGCAAGGAACATCGAGAACTGAGTGGACGGTCAGTGTATTAACGATCAACGAAGCATGCACACTGACATTTGAGCAGCATAACGGAGGAGGTAGAGCAAGAAATAGAAATAGAGGCAGGTGCAGACGTTGCAGCTGCTGGTGCGGCAACTGAGCAGGTTCGTTCATCAGCAATCAGCACGAGTAACATTGCCTGACCACAACGACAGGATGACGAAGAGGTTGTCACTCTGGAACAATTAGACGATGGCAGACTACAGCCGCGCTCGCAAGTGGTTGACTACATTCACCGTGGGGAGGGCCTACGCACTCGAAATTTTCTATCGTTTGTAGTTGACACGTACGAGGAGAGGCGAGGACCGTCAAGGAGCGATGACGAGCGTGAAGGAGGACCTGGTCGACCCGTCAGCACGCGCACACCGTACGAAGCGGCACATCCCCGTGCGGGTTCTGCCAGTCGTGTCACCAGAACCGAAGGCCACAACACATTGCCCAGCATCGTTGGCAGGTACTTCCCTCGTCGTGATGATCTTGGCAAGCGAGAATTGTATGCCGCGTCGATGCTGGCCCTACTCAAGCCTTGGCGGCAGACAGGAGAATTGAAGGGAGCATATCGATCGTGGGGAGAGGCATTCGATGTCTGGTTGGAGGATGAAGCCACCGATGACGACAAGCGCATTCTGTCTAATGTGCAGTACTATCACGAGAGCGCCGCCGCCGCCGCGCGCGAGCGAGAGCACGAAGATGGAGGGGAAGATTTTGGTGACGAGCCGGAAAGGACGCTAGTCGACCCGTTCAACGAAGCCGAAGCCGAGGATACCACACCTGACATACCATTGACGGAACGCGACCTCGAGTCGTATACTCAGTCAAAGCGACATGCGGGAGAGGAGT
>Ga0247815_10001214_pt1 | contig 19918 bp, 46 predicted proteins | sample UWRJL194509B1_FD_181014 | JGI IMG/M metagenome (GOLD analysis project Ga0247815, IMG submission 181014) | Plant litter microbial communities from Arlington Agricultural Research Station in Wisconsin, United States - UWRJ-L194-509B-1 | ecosystem: Environmental > Terrestrial > Plant litter >...
CGCGAGCAACGGCCGATTTTCGACTGCGAGCTGCTGCGCGCTCGTAAGGGTTGCCGCCCTTGGTGTCGTACGGTCCAGCGGAAGGCGTTTGCCTCGGACCCGACCCCTTGGGACCAGACCCCTTGGTGGTTCGTGCGCGCGCCATTACTGGCCACCCGCCGAGCTGCCACGACTGCCGCCCTTCGCGCCCTTGCCTCCACGCTTCGGAGCGTCTCCGCCGATGAGGCGAAGGATCCGAGCGCCAGCACGGTTCACGTTGCGGTTTTCCTGCGCGGTCGTTGCCGGCTCACCGGAACGCCGAACGCGACGAGCGGAGGCCACTTACTGACCGCCTGCGGAGCTTCCGCGCTTGCCGCCCTTGGCACCCTTGCCGCCGGACTTTCCGCCGGACTTGGGCGCGGAGATTTTGGCCGTGGGGCGTGCGCCGCTGCGGGCGGCTTTGCCTCGACTGGAGATTTTTGCGGTCGCCATGTGCTGCTCCTGGTGGCCCTGCCAAAAGCAGGGGGTTCACTTGAGGGCAGAGCAACGGCTCGCAGCGTACGGTTTCGTACGGTTTCGTACCAAACCCTACGCTTTGATGCGCCGTTTGGGCGAGATGGGGAACGCCTCTCGTCGGGCCGCCACGGCGCGAGCTAGGGCGCGCGCCGACGGCGCGGCACCGTGGCCCGTCGCGAGCCACTCGAGAGAGCACCCGAACACGCGGCACACCACGACCGCATTCGTCAGCATCATGTCGTGACGCTCTCCACGCACGAGCATCCCGAGGTACGCGCGCGAAAGCTCGCACAGGGCCGACAGGTCTTCACGCGAGCCGCCAGCGGTCTCGCACAGGAAAGCGATCCGTTCACCGAACGTAGTCATCCGCGGAGTAGACCACGGAAGTAATCCGGGCGCAAGCCTTTCGCGCGAACCGGACCCGGGCCGGTTCGCTATAAGGAGGGACCGGTTCGCTATAAGGAGGGCGAATCTTTTTTCAAGAATCGACCGAGGGGGTATTGCATCACCCCAGTAATCCTGTAGAGTGATTCTTGTGAGGGCCGAAACCCCTCCGGAAAGAAGAAACCATGACCGACCTCCAGAACCTCCGCCTCGCAAACGCCGCCGAACTCCGCGAGACCCTTGGCCTGAAAGAGCGCGCTCCGGAGCCGGAAGTGGTCCGCAACCTGACCAAGTCCCAGGTCCGCAAGATGCAGGCGATTCAGAAGCGAATCGACCTCCTCATGGAGGCAATGTGGGACGTGTCGGATGAGATCGCAGACGAGGGCGCCAAGGCTCGCATGGGCGAAGCTCGCGGCAAGCTCGCACAGGCCCACGCGACCGTTCGGCGCGCGTTTGACCCGGCCTGAAAAAAAGAGTTTGCATCACCGTAGTAATCCTGTAGAGTGATCTGGGTGGGAGGCAGAAAGCCTCCCCGGAAAGAAGAAACCATGACCTACGCAATCGAGAACTGTGGCACCTACCTCATCGAAAACACGGGCTGGACGGCCGACGCCGCGAAGGCGACGCGCTACCCCACGAAGGTCGCGGCAGCCGCAGCCCGCGCCAAGCGCATCAAGCGCGGCGCGTCGACCCTTTCCAAGGTCGTGGCGCTGGGCTCAAAAAGGACTTGCACCACGCAAGTAATCCTGTAGACTGATTCTCACCGGGTCCGAAAGCCCCGGGCACACCAAAAGGACCACACCATGACCCTCTCGAAAACGCTGCTCGACCTTGGCTACACCCTCGAAACCTTCAAGGTCGTTGAGTTTCTCGACACCAAAAAGTCCTCGCCGTGGTGGGCGCGGGAGCACGTGCTCCTGGGCACGGTGGAAGCGGTCGCGGACGGCGGAGTGCCGGCCCGGCCGGACGCGGTTATGGCCGCGGCAACGCGGGACTTCGGAGCGAAGGCCGAGGTGATCTGGTGAGCGGCGCCACCATGGATCCGGATGAGGTCATCCCGCCGGTTTCGGCGTGGCGCCACGCGCAAGCGGAGCGGCTCCTCCGGAGCGCGCTCGAGCTACTCGCGCTCATCTCGGACAAGGGCGCACCAAAGCACAGTCCAGAAGCCGACGAAGCGGGCGAACTGTCCGACGGGATCGACGAATTCTTCCGCGGCGAACCGAGCACCCAAGCATGACCTCTGCAATGACTGCACGATGCACACAACGGCGACGTCCGGGGCTCGCGACAAACGTTCGGTGCTTCTGTGGGTGTGGCGCACTGGTTGCCGGGCTTCATGGGTGGCACCACGCCACGAACTGGACGGATCGGTGTTGCAACGTGGCGCCTGGCGCGAGTTACAGATGCGGGAACCCGAGCCGGCGCTACCGACGATGCCCAGCGCAGGAGGGGTACGCGTGCCAGACGTAGCCATTGGCTCCACCCACGAGCGCACCGGCCGCGGTTGTCGATGGTGTTCTAAGCCCGGGTGCAGGCCGGGCCGTCCACTCTGTCGCGGCCAGCGCAAGGCGAGCCAGGGTCCCGTGTGTCGATGCTCTAGCTGGTGGTTCCCCCATAGGGCCGCATCGTGCTCGGGAATACCCCAGTTTCGCAAGCGCAGGTGACACGCTACGGGCCACGGGCCGCTCGGGTGACCTACCCACGCCACCCGAAGCACCGGGCCTTTTACGGGCCCGGTAAACTTTCTTCACGCCATCGCGAATCAGTCCTTGAATCACTCCAGTAATCCGTTAGAGTGATCTTACCGGGCCGCAGCAAGCGGTTCGCAGGAGAGAATCGCGATGGTCGAATGCACGAAGTGTGAAGGGTCCGGAGTCTGTCGGCGCTACATGCACATCGACAACGGTCGATGCTTCAACTGTGGCGGCGCTGGCAAGGTCGACGCCACGAGCAAGCGCACGAAGGCGCGCGCGACGAAGCGCCCCACGTCGCGCTTTACCGTGGTTACCGCGCACGAATACTGGGAGTCAATCACCGGTCAGGAACTGACCGACTCGACCGTTTCGCACTACGCGGACACCATCGAATCCGCTCGCGCCTTCGTCCGGTCCTACAACCGTCCGCACGCGGTCGGCTGTCGCATCGAGGTCCGCGAGGGCGAGACGATTCTGGCCACCGGCACCGTCAACGAATCGGGCCGCATCGACTGGAATCGCTGAGGCTTGGAGCCTTTTTCACCTGACCGGTGAAAAAGGCTTTGCACTACTCCCGTAATCCTGTAGATTGATCTTCAGGCCGCAAGAGAGCGGCTCTCCGAAAGGTACCCCATGAGCACCAACACCAGCACCGATACCATCTTTACCTACGCCGGCGACAAAGCGGGCACCGTGGTTCGCGAGGGCGCCGACTACGTCGCCTATGACATGAGTGACATGGAGGTCTACCGCGGGCCTTACTTCCTGTGCGCCGCCGAGGCCTGCCGCGGCCTGTACAACCCAGGCCCGACCGCGGTGAGCCGCGAGACGGTCATGGGCGATCCGGAAACCGCGGTCACCCTGAGCTTCCAGATTCTGGTCTTCTGAGCCTTCGCACTCTCCCGCCCTGCCCCGTCCGACCACGGGGCAGCGGGGAGCGTTCGACACTCCCACCGAAGGAAAGCACACCATGGATCCCAAGACTCTCAAAAAGCTACGCGCACTGGCCTGGAAACACACGCACCGCGACTCGCGCGGCAAGTTCGAAGACGGCACGAAGACGGTACTCAAATGGGTCGACGGCAGTGGAACGTGCCTGGTCACCCTCGATTCACTCACGTCAGGGGAGCTTCTCGCGAAGCTGCCGGCCACGGTCCGCGAAGAGTTTCGCGCCGCGAACGCGGTGGTCCTGTGAGCGCCGCTTGCGACTGTGGAAACGACGGATGCGCCCGGCGCGTGACGCGCGGCCTGACGCCGTTCTGTCAGATTGGCCGAGTGTACGGCCCGGTCCGTGAGCCTGCCCCGTACGTCGAGCCGGCATGGCGCGGCGTCGGTCGCGGGTACTCCGGCAAGGGATTCTCGGGAGGTAGGTCGTGAAGCTCCACATCGTGATTGACGTGGGCTGCCACGAGTGCGGCGTCGACTCGGTGGCCGTGGGCGCGTACCGGACCCGAGCCGGAGCTCTCCGCGCGGCAAAGCGATGCGACGCGCGCACGGGAAGGTGGCGCGATGGTGGTGAAACCATCGCGCAGGTCTTCGAGGTCAGCGTGCCGAAAGCGGGGACGCCGTGAGCGCGCCCGAGAGCTTCAACGCGGTTGGCTACGACGCCGACGGACTCGGCGGCGCGTGGCGCGTCGAGTGGATGCCGCCAGGAGGCGGACGGGTGCACGGCCACTACTGGGCCTCATCGACTGCCCGGCGCCACTCACCCGTGGAAAGTGCGGGAGGGTTCCTGGTGATCGGCGCGCGCTTCGACGATCCGGTCGAGGCAATCCGCTGGGCCAAGCTGGTTCACGCCGTCTCGAGCGCTGCCCTCTACCCGGACCTCTCCGACGCTCGCGCGTTCCTGGGTGGCACGTGAACCGCCCACGCAGCTGGCCCGGCCGCGGGCACCACGTCGTGCAGTGGCTGGGTGACGACAACTTCCGCGGGCACGGGCACCGGCCCTGCCTCTTCTCGCAGGCATGGGCCGAAGCGAGGCGAGCCGAGTCGGCCCGCTGCCAGGCGGGCGCGGATCGTATCACGCCGGATTACTGTTGTCATCCAGAATCGTCCGAGGCCGGTCGATTCCACAATCGACCGCGGGCAGTGAAAAAGGGTTTGCGATACCCGAGTAATCCTGTAGATTGATCTGTGTCGGGAGCAACCGACCCAGACCGGAGCCCACCATGAACGCTGAAACCATCATCGCCCGCACCTTCACCGCCAAGTTCGCCCAGCTGGCCCAGGCCAACCGCGACGCATCCGCGGAGAACTCCCGCAACCCTAGCCCGGAAAACGAAGCGGCCGAAGTCGAGGCCATGCGAGCGCTCGACGAGTACGCCAATGTATTCCAGCTGACGGTCGAGGAGCAGAAGCGCGCCAATCTGGACGCGTGGTCCTTCGATGATGTCACCCACACGTGGACCAAGGTCGGCTGATTCACACCCACACGAAAGGCATCCCATGATTCGCTACACACTCGACCGCGAAGGCGCGATCCGTTACCTGGGCCTCTCTTCGGTAGTCGCCGAGATGATGGCCTATTCCGACCTCGTGGAGGCGCTCCGCGAGCACGAAGCGTCCGACGTCGACGGGGAGGACACCGGCTCTGGAGAATGAGCTTTACGGGCCTTTTGGCCCAAAAGCGGGCCCATGTCGATTGTCCGAAAAGAGGCCTTGCATCACTCGAGTAATCCTGTAGAGTGTATCTCGTGAACAACGCAATCCGCACCGCCGCCGCCGCCCTCCACGCCGCCTATGACTCGTGCGACGAGTCGCAGATTGAAGCGGCCCTCGCCGCACTCCTCGCCCTCATCTGACCCTCACCCACACGGGCCACGAAACGGCCCCCCCACACGAAAGGCTACCTACCATGTCCCACACTGAAACCGGCGCCGACGAACTTCGCCGAATCGTCAACGTCCTGAACAACACTCGCGAGGGCTTCAACGACCGCTTTTCAGCGCGCGAGCTTGTTCGCATCGGCAAGGCGTATCTGGCCTGTGGATGGGACTTTACGCCCGACCAGTGGACCGCAAAACAGGTTCGCGAGGCTCTCGCAGGCAAGGTTCCAGCCTGGGACGAAGACGAAAACCCGCTCTGATTCGCGGGAAAAACGCAGGGTCTGTCGATTGTTGGTCGATGGGCCTTGCGTTACTCCAGTAATCCTTTAGATTGATCTGTGTCGGAAGCAACCGACCCCGAAAGGCTCCAGACCATGATCACAATCAACGCCACCTCGACCGACAAAGAGATGCTCTCCGCCGCCGCCGAGTACCTCCCAACCCTCGTAACCGACTGGTCCGAAGCGGCCACGGAAGAGCAGTCCAAGGCTTGCGCGACGGTCATCGCTACCATCGTTCGCCGCTGGCCCTTCCTGGCCCGCAAGGTCAACCTTCGGAAGCTTCAGCTCATCATGAAAGAGGCGGGCTGATTCGCCCCGGCCGGGGGCCCCTGAAAAGGGGCCCAGGTCGATTCCCTGAAAAAGGGTTTGCATGACCCGAGTAATCCTGTAGATTGATCTTACCGGGCCGAAAGCCCGGGCCCACCCAAGGAGCACACCATGACCGGTTTTTTCGTTCTCTTCGCCAACGGCCAAGTCTTCCAGGAATACGGCACCTTCTACGGCTGCCGGAGCCGCGTAAACCGCGGCATCGCGTTCACCACCCAGCTTCCCGAGCTGGGCCACACGTTCACCACACGCAGCGGCGCACAGCGGGTCGCCAAGCGCTTTCTGGAGTGGGGTGCCAAGGTCATTCCCGCGGACCACGCGCGCGTCACCGCGGGCATCCTGGCGCGGCATGAGGCCGAAAAAGCCGCGGCATAGCGACGCCCTCCGGTGAGTCGACCGGGCCCAAAAAGTGGGCTTGGTCGATTCCCGGAAAAAGAGTTTGCACTACCAGAGTAATCCTGTAGATTGAGGACTGAGGCAAGCAGCCTCCCCGAAAGGACCCCGACCATGAACCTGACCATCACCGCCGTCGCCTCCGCCGTTTCCGAGCACCGCAGCCGCTGCATCAGCGCTGAGCGCACCGCGCTTTACCGCGCGCGCCGAATGCGCTTCGCCGCGGTTCAGCAAAGCTGGGACCCGGCAGCCGCCGAACGGTACAACCGTCGCGCCGACGCGCTGATTGGCGCGGTACTCGCGCGCCGGGCCGGGCGACTCGCGGGCACCCCGTTCTGGAGCCAACTTGGCGACATCGGAGTCTGACCCGCTCAGGTCGAGTCGACCGGGCCCAAAAGGGGCCCCTGTCGATTCCTGAAAAAAGAGTTTGCGTGACTCGAGTAATCCGTTAGAGTGATTCGAGAGGGGCAGCAAGCCCCACCAACCGAAGGAAAAAGACCATGAGCACCATCGCCAGCACCATCGCATCGCAGATCGGAAACCGCGCTTTCGCCATGATGGGCGCCAAAAACCTTGTCGCCGGTGACAAGTCGCTGACGTTCAAGGTCGGCACGAACGCCAAGAAGGTGACGCACATCGTCGTCGAGTTGGAGCCTAGCGACACCTACACGGTCCGATTCGTTCGCGTGAGCCGCGGTGGGGCCGTCGTCTCGAACGTCTCGCAGGACGTCTACGCGGACTCGCTCCACACGGTCATCCAGAACCACACGGGTCTTTACCTGTCGCTCTGAGACGCCTCCAGGGCCCGGCACGGGCCCTTTTCAACCCGACCCACAAGGAACCTACCAGCCATGTCTATCCAATTCCTCGACGCAGACGAACTCGGCGCGCTCCTCTCGGCCTCTACCCGCTTCGCTGGCAACCCAAACCCGACCGCGCGACGACTGACCGCGCTTGTTCTGGCTGACCTCTCGGCCCTGAACGCAGCGGCCTACAACGAACGCTATCCGGTCGCGGCCAAGTCCGATCCGGCCGTCGGCTACACCGCTGACCAGCTCGTGGAGTGGACGGGCGAGATGGAAAAGGCCCACGACGTCCACCCGGGGCAAGGCGCGGCAGTCGCACGGAAGCTCCAGCTCAATCTGGGCGCCCACACGACGCCTTGGACGCGCGAGATTCTTCTGGCCTTGGAGCACCTCGCGAGCGCAAGCTACTAGCCTCACACGGGCCCGCTACGGGCCCGCACGGGGCACAGGGAACGATTGGTTAGCTGGATTACCGGCGCCCGTACTCCGGTTCAATTCCGGGGAGCCCCACCAAACCACAACCACACACGGAGACCCAGACATGATCTACACCATCGGCACCAGCAAACTCAAACCGGCGCGACTCGAGGAGATTCTGGCCTACTTCGGAGCGCGCTTGATCGACGTCCGGACCCGTCCTCTTTCGCGCGTGGCAGGCTGGAGCATCAAGCCGCTCACCGCGCAGTTCGGTGAAGACTACACGCATATCCCTGCCCTCGGCGGCTACGACGTGGACCCCGTGGCGCAGGCCGACGCGATGGCCAAGCTCGAGTCCCTTCCCGAGCATGACCACGTGATGCTCCTGTGCATGGAGCATCCCCCGGGCGAGTGCCACCGGCACCACAGCATCGCGATGAATCTGAAGCGCGACGTCCTCCACGTGTACCAGGACCAGATCATCCACGCCAAGGAGCTCCACCGCAGTATCCTTGCCGGCGACGACGACGACTACGCCTACGAAACGTTGGGGGTCTGACATGGCCGCCCTCATCGGGGTGAAGCTGTCTCTGGAGAGCCTGGCACGAATGCGAGCGGACTGGCGCCGCTACCTGACCGACTGTCAGGAGGTCCACGCCTCGCACTACCGGGTCTCGCGCAAGTGGCGCGAGAGCGATCCAACCCTCGCCATCTCGGCGCAGAAGTACGCCGCGCGCAAGTCGGCAAACGTCCGTTTCGAACTGGGGATCGAAGAGTGACACCCATCCGAATCTACGTGCGGTGCGGCGACTGTCTCAAGCCGGCTGTGTACGGATCCTATGTTGGTCAAGCTGGCGCCCACTGTCGCGACCACCTGCCGTCCGGCACCGTTCAAGACGTTCGTGACTTGGCCGCGCGGCTTCACCTCGACGGCGCGAAGTACGACTACCGCGACGCGCGCACGGTACCAATTACGCTCACCACGGCCCGAAACCTGTCGCACGGCGGTCGCTTTCGCGATCCGCTCTACGACGTCAACCGCCCGTTCTACCGACTCGCAAAGGCTCCCCGATGATTGGCAAACCCCCGGTCACCCGCAAGTTTCGCAAGCCTCACCCGGGCACCGCGGAGCAGCGGGCCAAGGAGTGGAACCGCAAGCAGCTACTCCGGCGCGACGGCGCGGTCTGCCAGCTCTGTCTCGAGCCATTCGAGAAGGTGAGCGAAGCGACGCTCGACCACATCCAGCCCGTCTCCAAGGGCGGGCAGGACAAGATCCAAAATCTCCGCCTCGTGCACGAGTTCTGCAACCGGCAGCGCGGCGCGGGGTTCTTCAAACCCAAGGCCCAACCATGAACGACATGATACCGACCACCGTCCGGCTTCGACGGGCGACCCGGTGCGCCTTCTGTGACAAGGCGCTCTCGCCCGGAGACAGCGCCCGCGACTTTGCGGTGTGGGGCTACGGTCACACGTGCTCTGAGCGGTGCTCCGCCGGACTCAACATGAACCACGCCGAAGGCGACGACGGCGAACCGGGGTACCCATGAAACGAGAGCTCTTCAACCACGGCACCGTCCAGATTCAGATGCTGGAAGGGGGTCGACCCTCTCTCTCAAGCCGTGACAAGTGGGTCCCCGCATGGCGCGCCCGCGTCCTGTTCTTCAACGGCGAGCGCCTCGTGCTCATCGACGCCGAAGGCGGCATCTCGTCGCTACGCGCCCTGGGTGACGGTCAATTCTCGTGGTCGTCGCTTCACTACCTCGCCAAGTGGCTCGACGCGGAGCGCGCCAAGCGCGGTCACAGGGGTGACCGATGGGGCCGCGCGTGGCTCCCCACCAGCTGGAACATGCGCGTTTCCCCGCGCAGCTTGGCGCGCTTGCAAAAAGCGCTTGCATCGCTCCAGTAATCCGCTAGTCTGATTAGCAGCACCATGAAAGCCCTCCTCGCCATGCTCGTTGCCACCCTGACCGTCGCGTGTTCGGTACCCGTCGAACGTACCGAAGCGGTCGCCATCGAATTCACGTACGAGCCCGGCGAGTGGGCACCCGCGGAGCTGGCCGCGGTCCACTCGGCTGCCTACCGCTGGAACGCGGAGCTGGGCTACGACCGCATCGTACTTCGCGCGGTGTCGGACACGAACGCCGCCACCCTCCGGCGCGTGTCGGCCGACGACATCCCGGGCCTTGACGGCTGGTGGGGCCGCGGCACCGGCATCAAGCTCGCCTACGTCGACGAAGCGACAGCAGCCCACGAGATGGGCCACGCGCTCGGCCTTCACCACGTGGAATCGGGCCTCATGCAGCCGAACCTGGAGGGCCGCGGCGCGGAGCTCTCGGAGCAGGACCGGGCAGAGTGTGTCCGCGTTGGCGAGTGTGTCCCGTGAAGGTATTCCTGGTCATGAAGTATCTTCACTTCGTAGGACACGAGATGGTAGGCGCGTTCCCGTCCCTCTCCGATGCCGTGGAGGGCCTGGACCGAGAGCGCTGGAAGGATGAATCTGTGACCTACAAAAGACACCCAAGCGACCACACGTTCGAAGGCGCCGAGGTCTGGCCGGAGCAATCGTGGCGATCCAACGATGGCGCGGACCTCTTCGTGTGCTGGGTCATGGTGCAAACGTGAGCCCCTACCGAACGCCCGGCGAACGTCTGCCGGCAGAGTCGGCAGGTGACCTCGACGAGCGCGTGGCAAGCCTCCACGTGCGCGTGGAGAGGCTCCGTAAGGCCTTTCCGGGCGACGTCGCGCTCGCCATTGTGGTGGGGGCGCTGGGCACGTCGGCGGCCTCGGCCTGCGTCCAGCACGTGGCCAACCAAGCTCGCGAGCGCGCCATCCTGGAGCGCCTGGAGTCTCGCACCGTGGAGCGTCAAACGTACGTCCTGGCGCCGTGCACGAAGGTCGCGCCGTGAGCACCTGTCGCACCTACTGTGACGGCGAGCGCGTGGCGCACCGCTGGTGTCTCTCAAGACGCGACAATCGGCACCCTAAGGGGTTTCGTCGATGCTTCCAACGCGAGCGATGGTGCGGAATCGAGGGCTACGGAGTCTGGGACGCGTACGGCGAACGATGCGCCCCTTGGAAGTGGCCCGCTGGCGTCTGCACCGGAGACACACCGTGAGCGGCAAAGGCGGACGTCGCACCGTACCCATCCCTCTCGGGACCCGCTTCGGCACGCGCACGATCACGGGCGCGCCCGAGGTCGTCCAGCGACTCGAAGGCACGTACGTGTATTATGCAGTCACGTGCGACTGCGGTCGGGTAGACCGTATCCGTGGCACGTGTCTACGCCACGGGCGCTCGCAGTCTTGCCCCACCTGCTCCAGCTTGGCGAGAGAGGCCGCGCGCCGTGCCCTGGCTTGACCTCGACGCCGAGCTGGCGGAGCTCTTCGACGCGCCGCACGTGCTCAGCGGTGATGCGGCGCTCGAGCGATACGCGCGGCTGACGCATCGAGAGAGCCACCGCGGGATGACGATCCGAAAGCCGTGGAACGGCGAGTGGGACGGGCCACCGCCGGCGCCAGGGCTGCCAGACTACAGGCCACGCACGCTCGAGACGGTCGAGGCAGAGCATCGCACAGAGCAGTCACGAAAGCTGACCGCGAAGCGCCGCAGGTACGCGAACGACGAGGCGTACCGAGCCCGCGTGTGTGCCGCGCGCAACGCGTCCCGCAACCGCCAGAAGCTAGCTCGCGCCCAAGCTGTCGAGCCGGTCGCGAAACTCGTCCCACCGCTCGACGATTGACGCCCACAGGTTCGGGTACTCGTCGCGGATTCGGGCCATCGGAATGTAGCGCCGCCCGCGCGAGCCGTACTGCTCCGCCGGCAGCTTCTCGCCCTGGACCAGGCGCAAGATGCGACCGCGCGGAACCCCGCTCGCCAGCGCGAACTCGGAGATGGTCAAGTGGGCGGGAATGTTCCCCAGGCTCACGCCACGCCCCGGGCCGCTGCCACGAACGCCGACGACGCGCGCACCAGCATCTGCTCGGACTCGATCCGAAGCTTCCGCAGAATGGTCGCGCGAGCCGGGCTCGGCTCTTTCAGCGTGAGCGCGAGAGCCGTCTGGGCCGACACCTCGAACGCCTTCGCACCCTGGGCCGGGCGGAGCACCACGCTGGCCTCGGCTGCGAGCCGCTGGGCCGTCCGCGTGAGCGGCGCGATTCCGAGGTACGCGCCGAACCCGCGGCTTTCCTCCGGCGGCGCCCAGTCGCACGCACCGCGCACCGGACGGGGCCCGTAGAAGGCCCACAGGATGGCCACGGCTTCGCCTCCGGCCTCCGTGGCGCCCAGGACCTCCAGAACGCGCCGGACGCGCGCCACGCGGTCGCGTAGGGCCCGGGGGAAGTCCAGCACCCATCGCTCCGCCGGGCTCGACACGCCGCGGTAGCCCGTCCCTTGGGGCGCCTGCATCGCGTCGATCTGAGCCCCGTGGCTCGACCGCAAACCGGACACGCCGCCGAAGTCGTTGAACAGGAACCGCAGCGCCGCCTCGTCGTCGGCGGTGATGCGCATCCGAATCGGTGCCGCGGCATCGGCGGCGGAGAGCTGGGCGGCCAAGGTCATGGCCTTCGGTATATCATGCTCCGCGCTCACGGTACGGCCTTTCGAATGGCGGGGCCGCCGTAGTTGTGGCACCACTCGTCGCAGACCGTGTGTTGGCTCCGGTGAAGGCACACTTCCGGTGCATTGTGCACGTTGTAGCCGCGGCATGACCTGTCGGAACCGACGTACACCTCGTGCTCGATGTGCGACCGGGCGCACGTGCCGCGGAGGCTCTCGCACCAGGAGACCAGGCACACCACCGCGGCAAGCGCGACGACCACGCCCGCCACGGACGCCACAGCGCGCGCCACCATGAAAAACCTGTACAGCTCACGGTCCAGCCATCGCAGCGCCGGCCCACGCCACCGGATCGCGTGAATCCGCTGCGCCCGCCACCAGCACGAGGCCCGGCTCGGTCGCCAGCGCGGCGGCTCTTCGGGGCGCGGGGCAGGGATGCGATAGACGCTCACGGGTGGCTCCTCTGGCAGCTCGCACTACCCGCCAGGAAGTGGCAGTAATCGCAATTCCGCCGGGTGACCTTGACCTTGGGCGCCTTCGTCAGTTCCTGGAGCCGCTTGGTGTAGAACCGAGTCAGGTACTCTTCCGCCACCGCGAACCCCTGCTCGCTTGGCTTGGTCTCACCCTGAACGTACTGCTCGAGGAAAACCTTGTTGATCCGCCTGTCGTAAAGCGAAGAGAGAAGCCAGTCTCCCGGGTGATCGATGTGGGTGTGGATGTAAACGCCTCCCGCGCCATCCCACACCCCGCTCTCGTCCTTGGACGCTGTCCACCTCATCGCTCGCTACCTTTCATCGTCCGCTCCGTCTTCGTAGTCAGCATGTTCACCGCTCACCCGGGTCTCGTTTCGGCGGTCGTTCCACAGGTCCGCCATGGTTGCAACATACAGCCATCCGTCACCCTGAATCAGGATGCAAAACGGCTGGTCCTTGTGCCGGTAGCGGCGCTTCCCGGCCCGGGGTTTCATCGACCGACCACCCTTGACCGCCCCGGCCCGGGCTCGGTGCCGATGACCAGCTCACCCGCCGGCGCGCGCCAGAACTGGCTATGTGCGCCGTCCTCCGGGCACCACGCGAGCGTTCCGCAGTCGCACGTGACGTGTTCTCGTCGTCCCATACAGTTGCGCGTCTCGGACCGGATTCGGCCGTACGAATCGCGCTCTCGCTCGAGAACCTTTTCGGGGCAGCCGCTGACCTCGGTCGTGCGCAGCTCGACGCCACAGTGCAGGCAGGCGTAGCCGCTCATCGGTGAAACAGCTCCGCGAAGCTGAGCCCGCGCCGGTCGCACTCGGCGCGCAGCTTGGCCAGTGCCGCTTGTTCGATCTGACCGATGCGCGCGCGCGAGAGACCCATGACCGCGGCGACCTCGGATAGGGTCATGAGCGGTTCGAATCCGGACTTGGTGGGTCTGCCTTTCGCGGCCATCAGTGGAGCCTCTTTCGGTACGCATGAGCGGCGCGCTGCGCCGTGTCTCGCTCTGCGCGCAGCAGCGTGTTGACGTGGGTAAGGTGGCGCACCAGCCTTCGGTAACTGAGCCACTCCGTGACGAAGAACCACATCGCACCGGCTATGGGAAGAAGCGCAACGCAAGCCCACGGCGTCACTTCTCCTTGCCTCTCTGAGCCAGGTCCCGGCACTCGCGCCATACCTCGACGTCGTCGTAGATCCATCCGGTGTCGACCACGGCGCACCGCTGCCCGCGCAAGCGCTCGCCGGCGTACGTGGCGACCTCGAACTTGACCCGGGACACTTCGGCCGGTGACAGGCCCATGGAGCGCAGTTCGTCGCGCCACCGGTCCACCTCGCGGAGCGAAGGCACGATGACCACGACGCGGAACGTGCGGTCGCCAGCGATACGAAGCGCCACGGCGTGCGCCGCGATGAGTGAGCGGCCCGACATCACGGCGCACCCATATCGATGCCCGTGATTACGACCCGGTCGCCCGCTTGGGCGGCCCGAGCCACCATCGCGGACGCGAGCCGCCAATCGTGATCCGAGTGGAGCCGCATCCCGTGCTCCCGCGCGTTAAAAAGCGCCGCGTCCAGGCCCATGTCGCCCGTGCACCGCGCGATACCGCGCCGACGCGCTTCGGCCATGACCTGGCGCGTGAACGAGCGCGACGCCTCGCGCGCCTCGTGTGTGATTCCTCTCGGCTCCAGATTCATATCGGTCCTCTCTGCCATCGGTGGCGGCGGCGGTAGGCAGGCTCGCATGAGCCCGCAAAACTCCACGTACTGGACTACCATGTGCCGAGACCCCACTCACGATAAAACGCGGAGCCCCACACGGCATCCGACGGGATGCCGCGGAGCTTGGCGAGCCGGTCGAACAGTCGGTCGTACTCGAGCACCCACGCATCGTAGGGGCCCCACTCCGTGGTCAGGTACCCGTCGGGCCAGCGCCCCTTGCCGACGTCGCGCAGCTCGCGCAGCTTGGCCTCCGTGTCGGCAATCACCGCGCGCGTGGCCGCGGCAATCTCCTCGCTCGTGAAGCCGCCCTCGCACGGCTCCGCGCGAGCGACGAGAGCGGCGACCCAGACCGGTGTGCTGATCATGCCTCTGGCTCCCGTACGAGAAAAACCACAGCGCCATCCTCCTCGACTGCCGTCACGGGCATCCAGCCCTCACGGGTCATGAGGAACGCGCCACGGTCGTTGGGAAAGCCAATCAAGGGACCGACGTGCCCGAACGAACCAGGACCGAAGCGGAGAGGGTGAGCGGTCACCCACTTCCACACGGCCTCCAGTTCTTCCCGAGTAGGCACGCTCACAGCGCCTCGACCCGGAGCGGTTCGGGGTACTCGCCACGGACGCACAGGTCATGTTTCGCCAGTTCGCGATTCATCGCGGCCACGTCGTCGGGGTGATAACGAGGGTACGATACAGGGTGCGGCTGGTCAATCAGCCGCACCTTGGACCCCACCAGCCGCCGGATGCACTGCCCCGCCGTCTCAGGTGGGCCGGCATCCGGCAGCACAACGGTCACCGCGCGTTCAGACATCGCGCGGCTCCACCGACGTTTCGTTGATCATGTTCGAAAAGCGAACCTGGAGCAGCGCCACGGTCCCGAGCAGCGCCATCGCGGTGCCCGGGTCAGCGATGATTCCGGTTCGCTTGCGCCCGCCCTGGATTCCGGCCGCGAACGCGAGGGACACGATGTGGCCGGACTCCACGTCTTCGAGGAGCTCTTCCAGCGCCTCGACCATCGCCTCCTTGGCCCCAGCGCCCTGGGTCTTGCTGCTGCCCGACTCCGGCACGAGTCGGAGGACCTTGGCCGGGGGCTTCTCGTCGTCGCTCACTTGCTGGCCTCCATGTACGGTGAAAGTGTCCCTGTGATCGCCCCGCAGACGAGGCACGCTTCGGAGTCCCACTCCACGCCGCCACCGTAGTCGGCAATCAATCGCACCGGCGTAGGCGGCTCACCACACGTGCACTCGCGTCGGTTTCCGTCGGTGCGCCAGTGCTGCCAGAGCACCCCCGCCGAGGGGTGGATGGCGGTCATGGCCACGTCGACGGTTCCGTTGTACTCGAAGAGCCCGAGCACGGTGTCGCGCTCTCCCGGCCACGTCACTTTCCCCTGTTGATGGCTCACTGTTTTCTCCAGATTGACACGGTCCCGCTCTGCATCTCGAACCCGTCCACCACGATGGTCATCGGCCCGCGATACTCCCGTTGCTCTGGAGGCTGCCACGTCGTCGTGCGCGTGTCACCAACAATCGTCACCGTCACCGTGCCACCCTCGACCGGCGGCATGGGCCGGGCGAGGAGCTCCCGCGCGGTGGGGTTAGGGACGCGCCTCACTTGTGCTGCTCCTTCCATGGCGACAGGTACAGGCACCCGGCGCACTGGTGAACCCACCCTGCGTTAGGCAAGGCGCACAGGCAGCTCCACGCGCCTCCGCTCGCACCCGTGGCCGTGCCGCGCTTCGGAAGGGGCGGGCGGTGGGCGCCGCAGACCCGGCACATCGCGTGGTGCCGCGGGTTGACGCTGGTGTCGTAGGACGGATAGCCGGGAAGCGGGTTCTTGCACTGGCACCGCCACTCGCCATCCGTATCCGGGATGGGTGTACCTCGCACGAGCGGCACGAAGCTTCGGTCGCGGTTGAGCGCGTCCAGCGCGAGCTGTCCCATCGGAGTGGAGTCGAGCACCGCGTTCGCGGTGTCGATGGCCTTCGTGAACCGCTCCCGCGCCTCGCGAACCTTCCCCGTGAGCGACATCTCGCCAGCGCCCGGCAAGATTCCCTTGTACGGTGCAGCGCTGGCCGAACCAAGCCGCAGCGCACCAGGCATGCCAACGCTCGCCGCCCGCACCAGCGCCCGACGAAGCGCACACTTCGGGTCGGGGTCCATCGCGCTCGTCCGCATCGTGCTCGCTCGAGATACGACGCGCGCGAACCACTGGCCCTCACGCCGCCGAACGGCAATCGACACGAGCGCCGGGTCCACGCTGAGGCCCCAATCCGTGAGCGTGATTGGCATGCTGGCCAAAGGTACATACTCACTCACCACGTGTCCTCCTGTGCGCGCCACCACGCTTCATCCTCGACCACCTCGACCTGCCACCGTGGCCGACCGTCCTCGTGCTTCGAATCGTCGAGCTTGGCCCGTGCGCGAATGGCCGCCTCGGCGCTCTTCCACAGGGTGGCCTCCTTGTGCGACACGGTCGTGGCGCCGTCCTCCGTCGCGAGGATGATGGTCTGGTCCGCGGGCGCCCACAGCGCGTAGCGCAGCGAGTCGCGCTTGTGGACGGTCACGTGGACCAAGCGCAGTGGGAAGGCCCACACCGTCCGGTGTTCACGGGCGCCACGAAGCCATTCGAGCGCGCCGGAGCGCGTCGGCCAGTAGTTGAACCGGTGGCCGTTCGCGTCGCGCACGGTCCAGTATTCGCGCGCCACGCTCACAGGTCACCATCCCATGCTTCGGGCGGGCAACACGAGCACTCGGGTTCTGGGTACAGGCTATCGAGCCGGTACAGTCTATCGAGCGCCTCCCGCTTCGCGATGGCTCGCGCCACGAGTAGGTCGCTCAGCTTGGCTCGCGCCGCTTCCCATGCAGTATACATCCAATCCATCACAGCACCTCCGGTTTCGTTTCAAAGCAGTAGACTCGATCAGTCATACACGGGATTCCCTTCGAGCATGTCTCGCGCATCCTCTTCGAGAAGGTCGCACGCAAGGCGGAAGTTCCCGGGCTTCATACCGACCCGAAACGCTGCCGCGTCGACGCCCAGTTCCTTGCGTAGGAGCAGCAGGTCGGGGTTCGGCGGCAGCTTCTTCCGGTTGTAGCGGATGCGCTCGCTCAGCGCCGCGGGCGTCGTGCCGAGGTTGAGGGCCGCCTGCGCGTAGCCATGCAAGCGCACTTCGGTCTCCAACTCGAGCAACGTTGCGCGTCGGCGTCGCTCCTTTCGGAACAGGGTCTTGTCCTTGTACTTCTCCAAGGCCAGCACGAGCTTGCTCGCGAGTCCATGGAGGGTGACGCTGCGACAGAATCCGCCCGCTGCGACACTGAGGTACGCCTCGCGGTTCAGGTCGACGCACCGCGCCGCGTGGTTGAGTCCGATCCGGCGCATGAGGTCACGCGCGTCTTGTGCAGTTCTCTCTTCGGGATAGGGCATGCCCCATCACTGCCATCTCAATTCAACAAAGTAAAGGTTTTCTTGCGCCAGCCCAGGCCATGGTGTTCGGGCAGGTCCAATCCAGAAGAATTACAAGCCGTCGCTGAGAAAGTCTTGTTTTTGGCCCACGCTTAGGCCGGTGCCCGGCGCTTTTCTTGCGAAAAACGCCCAGGCCTTTCCCAGATTCTTCTCTCTCTGGGAAGCCCCCCCCCTCTTTTTTCAAGAAAAACGCCGCTTACCGGCCGATATGTGTCCGCGGACAAGGGCCCGTCAGGGACGGCTTGTAATAATTCTTGCGACAACCTGGGCAGAACCTCGCCCTTCCCGGCCGTCGCACCATCAAAGGCACTCGTGACGGCCCCGTCAACCGGCCCACGTTGACCCAGGACGCGCCCGCAGCCCGGTCGTGGCCACAGGGAGCGGGTAGGGGACCCTAGGGCATCCTGGGGCGATTCTGGGGGACTCACCGGAGAGCTCTACCGCGAACCAACTGTAGAGCTTCCGTCGCAGGTTTTTCTTGCGGCGCATCGGGCTCCGGAAAGGCGAAAGGGCGGCCCCCGGTAAGGAGCCGCCCTCTCTCTGTGTCAACCCAAGTCCGAAAACGAACTGTCTCTCGTGAAACGCCCTCGGAGCGTACCGCAAGCCAGCCGCGCCGGTCAACGTCATTCGGCTGCCGCGTCGACGCCGCGACCGGCGCCCCACTCGACCACGGTTACGCGCTCCGGTGTCCAGCCCCAGCCGGCGGGCCAGAGCCGGCCCACGTGCGCCATGCGGCACGGCGTTGTGCGGTGGACCACGCGTAGGCGCCCGTGGCACTGCTCCAGCTCCGCGCGAGCCAGGTCCTCGGCGCGACCGTCGGGGTCGATGCCCAGCTCCGCACACTCGGCCTCCAGCGTTCCGATGTTCTGGCGAGGGTCGCCCAAGGTCACGATGCAGGCATGGTCGGACCAGTCGTTTTTTCCGCGCAGAGAGCCGAAGTGGGCTGTTTCCACGTGCGCGTACGAACGGATCAATTCGCGTACGTCAGCCCTCGCCCACAGCGCACGAAACGACACCACGAGCGCCGGCTCTCCCGCAGTCCACTCGAGCACCTCGCGCAGCGCCGTCAGCATCGCCTCTCCGCCCTCGTCGGTGCGCAACCACCCCTTGCGTGTGGCGCCCGGCAACCGGAACAGTGTGCGCTCCACCACCGCGCCGTCCGACGCCGCATGGTGAGTGAACTTGGGCTCGTACCCGGTGACGCTCTTGACCACGGGCAGGTGGAGCTTCGCTCCGGCGTCCAAGAGCACCGTCTTGCCCTCGCGTCGCAGCACATCTCCGTAGGCCTTCTCGCGAAGCACACACACCACGGTGAAGTCCGCCACGCCCGGCGGCCGGGAGCGGGAGATGGAATCGTACCGCGACACCGCCATCAACGTCCCCGACGCAGCACCCAGCACGCCCGCGAGCCGCGAGTCTGGGCGCGCCAGAAACGCGCTGCCCGACTTCAGCGGCGGCGCACCGCCACTCTTTCCAGGGTCTTTGCCGACCGCGCGCTCACGAAGCGAATCGATGTCCCACGCCTCCATCTCGAGACGGTCCGCCGCGTCGCGCGCGTCGTCCTCATCGAGGCATTCGCTTAGGGTCACCTTGGTCACGTCTTGGAGCCACCTCCGCACCGCGCGCAACACAGGCGCCATCGCCCGCGCATAGTCATCGGCGAAGTGTCCCAGGCTATGCAGAGCGTGATCAATCTGACTCACACCTAGAGCCACCGTCCGCACCGCGCTCGGGGGCTCGTCGACCACGACCATGCCGGTCTTGCCGGCCCACCCCGCGAGCCGACCAATCAGCGCGTGGGTCCCGACCGCAACGCGCGCCCCGACCTCTTCATCGACGCACGTCCGGGCCTCGCAGCTCTCGTACTCCGGACACTTCGCCTTGCCGCGCCCCTCGCAGAGCTCTTTCACCATCGACTGGCCACCGCCCACCAGCTCGGTCCCGGACTTCCAGAACTTGCACGTGGGCGAGCCATCCGGTTGCATATGACTCAGCGGTCCGAAGTGACGCGTGACGCGCACACCCTTCCGGCGCAGGTCGTTGGTCACCTGCTTGGCCAGCGCGTTGCTATTCACGCTGATTGCGGTCCGCA
>Ga0247815_10001216_pt1 | contig 19903 bp, 18 predicted proteins | sample UWRJL194509B1_FD_181014 | JGI IMG/M metagenome (GOLD analysis project Ga0247815, IMG submission 181014) | Plant litter microbial communities from Arlington Agricultural Research Station in Wisconsin, United States - UWRJ-L194-509B-1 | ecosystem: Environmental > Terrestrial > Plant litter >...
AGCGCTTCGTCGGGCAGGTGACGCCCGAGGAGGCGGAGACCCTGCGCAAACTGCTCGGAAGCTGATGCTCACCGCATCGCTCGCACTCGCGGTGCTCGCTCTCGCCCTGGCGTGGCCTGTTCCACTCGCGTTGGGGCGCGCGTCGTGGCCGGCCCGGTCGCCCGCGACGGCGCTCATCCTGTGGCAGGCGATCGCGCTCTCCGGTGGGCTCGCGATGCTGGGTGCCCTCCTGACCTTCGGGCTTGCGCCGTTCGGCACCGACCTGCTGAGTGCTCTAATCGGTTTCGCGTCCGGCACGATCGTCGCCGAGACCTGGCACCTGCTCGCCCTCGGCGCCGCCCTGCTGTTCGGGGTGCACCTCGTGCTGAACCTCGTTGTCACGGTGATCCGCGCTGAGGCGCAACGCCGCAGCCACGCGCAACTCGTGCAGTTGCTGAGTTCTCCGATGGCGGATGACCCGTCCGCGCGCCTCCTCGACACCCCGGCGCCCGTGGCGTACTGCATCCCGGGCGCGCTGAGTTCGGTCACGGTGTTCTCGGCCGGACTCGTCGACCTTCTGGAGCCTGCCGAACTGCGCGCGGTCATCGAGCACGAGAAGGCCCACGTCGCGCAGCGGCACGACATCGTGCTCGTGGTGTTCCGGGCGTGGCATTCGTCGCTGCCGTGGTTTCCGATTGCGTACCGCGCGCAGCGCGAGGTTGGCCTGCTCATCGAGATGCTCGCGGACGACCGCGCCCGCCGCAGCGTCGACGACGGCGTGCTTGCGCGGGCGATCGCACTGGTCGGGTCGGGCAGCTCTTCCGGCGGAGTTTCTGGCGGTGTTTCTGGCGGCGGGGATGTCTCGCTCGCCATCCCCGCCGAAAGCTCCTCCCCTCAGGACGTGAGGTCGAGGGTGCTCCGCATCGCGCGGGCGACGCCCCTCCCGACGCCCCTCGAGGCGCTCATCGTCGGAGCTTCGGGAGCCCTCATCGCCGTCCCCACCGTGCTCCTGCTTGGGCCCGCCGTGGTCGGGTTGGTGCAGTAGCCGCTGGCTGTAGTTTGCCTGCTGCCTGCTGCCTGCTGCCTGCTGGCTTGCGCGGTGCGCGGTGCCTGTTGGCTGCGCTCGCTCGCCCGCTGACCGCTCGCTTCTCGTATCTCGCGGAGCAGTCTGCCCGCAGCCGCAACGACACCCTCCCGCCGCACCCTCACGTTAATCAGGACGAAAGTTGCGTGCGGCAACAAGCGTCCTGATTAACGTGAGGGTGCGAGCAGAAACTGTGCGAAGCGCGGCGTCTGCGGGAAGGCGGCAGTTCGCCGTGGCATCCTTCGGTTACTCAGGACGATAGTTGCGATCAACAACTATCGTCCTGAGTAATGGGAGTGCACGGGGTACAACGGTCGAAGCCCGAAGCCGGCTCGGGAGAACGGTGAAACGGCAGCGCTAGCGCCTCCGCGGCACCAGGCGTTCCAACTGGGTGACGTGGCGCGGCTCGAGTTCCTCGATCGACGCCACCTCCAGCAGCTTCATGGTGCGCACGATCTGGTCGGAGAGGATCTCGATCGTGCGGTCCACGCCCTGGCGTCCGCCGGCCATGAGTCCGTACAGGTATGCCCGACCGATGAGCGTGAACTTCGCACCGAGTGCGAGGGAGGCGACGACATCCGCACCGTTCATGATGCCGGTGTCGACGATGACGTCGGTGTCCTTGCCGACCTCGCGCACGACCTCCGGCAGGAGGTGGAACGGGATGGGCGCGCGGTCCAGCTGGCGACCGCCATGGTTCGAGAGCACGATGCCGTCGACGCCCAGGTCGGCCAGCTTGCGCGAATCCTCCACGTTCTGCACGCCCTTGATGACCAGCTTGCCCGGCCACATGTCGCGGATGATGGCGAGATCGTCAAAGTTGATCGACGGGTCCATCGCGGAGTCGAGCAACTCGCCGACCGTGCCGCCTGTGGAGGAGAGGGACGCGAACTCGAGCGGGGGAGTCGTCAGGAAGTCGAACCACCACCACGGGCGGGGAATCGCGTTGAGGATCGTCCCGGCCGTGAGCTGCGGCGGGATCGAGAAGCCATTGCGCTTATCCCGCAGTCGGGCGCCCGCAACGGGGGTGTCGACCGTGAACATGAGCGTGTCGAATCCAGCCGCCGCAGCGCGCTCGACGAGACCATAGCTGATCTCGCGCTGCCGCATCACATAGAGCTGAAACCAGTTGCGCCCCTCGGGGTTCGCAGCCTTCACGTTCTCGATCGATGTGGTGCCGAGCGTGGAGAGCGTGAACGGGATGCCGGCAGCCCCGGCCGCGCTCGCCCCGGCGATCTCGCCCTCCGTCTGCATGAGGCGCGTGAAACCGGTGGGGGCGATGCCGAACGGCATGGCTGAGGTGCCGCCGAGGATCGACGTGGTCGTGTCGACAGTCGAGACGTCGCGCAGGATCGAGGGGTGGAACTCGATGTCTTCGAACGCCTGGCGGGCGCGGGCGAGCGAGAGCTCACCCTCCGCGGCGCCCTCGGTGTAGTCGAACGCGGCCTTCGGCGTGCGGCGCTGGGCGATATCGCGCAGGTCGTAGATCGTGAGTGCCCCCTGCAGGCGGCGCTTCTTGCCGTCGAGCTCGGGCGCCTTGAAGCGCATGAGCTTGGCGAGCTCAACGGGGTTGGGAAACTGGCGCTTGACCATGGTGTTTCTCTCTAGTTGTTCGGCCGCGTACGCGGCAGGTAAGTAGTCTGCGGCACCGACCGGGCCACGAGCGCCCGCAGCGTCTCGAGGTCTCCGTCCACGATTCCGTGGGCGCGGGCCTGGATGAGCACGTTGCCGATGGCTGTCGCCTCCACGGGTCCCGCGACGACCGGCAGGCCGGTACGGTCGGCGGTGAGCTGGCAGAGCAGTGCGTTCTGCGATCCGCCGCCTACGAGGTGAATGGTCGACACGGTCTTACCGCTCAGGCTGGAAGCCGTGTGGATCGTGCGGGCGTAGGCCTCGGCGAGGCTCTCCAGGATCGACCGCACGAGTGCCGGTCGCCCGGACGGCAGCGCGACGCTGTGCTCCGCGCACCACTCGGCGATGCGGGCGGGCATGTCGCCGGGCGCGAGAAAGCGCTCGTCGTCGGGGTCGAAGATGGCGACGGGTCCGTCGTACTCCGCGGCCTGGGCGAGCAGCGTGGTGAGGTCGTCACCCCAGGTGCGCACGGACTCACTGAGAATCCACAGCCCCATGACGTTGCGGAGGTAGCGGGTGCGGCCATCCACACCGCCTTCATTGGTGAAGTTCGCCGCGCGGCTCTCCTCGGTGAGAATCGGTGCCTCGAGTTCAACGCCGACGAGCGACCAGGTGCCGCACGAGATGTAGGCGAAGTCGGGGTCGGTCGCGGGCACGGCGACGACGGCCGATGCCGTGTCGTGCGAGCCGACGGTCGTGACCTGCAGGTGGGGCAGCCCGAGGCGAGCGCCAACCGCGGGGGTGAGTGTGCCGAGGGTCGTGCCCGCGCTCAACAACTGGGGAAAGATGCTGCGCGGCAAGCCCACCCGCTCGATGAGCGCGGCATCCCACTCGCCGGTCACCGCGTTGTAGAGACCCGTCGTCGAGGCATTGGTGCGCTCGGCGACGGCGCTGCCGGTGAGCCAGAAACCGAGCAGGTCGGGCACGAGCAGAAACGAGTCGGCGGCGGCGAGGCGCCCGGCCGCAGCGTCTTCGGCGAGCTGAAACACCGTGTTGAAGGGCAGGTGCTGCAATCCCGTCGATGAATACAGGGTGGATGCAGCGACCCGCTCGTGCACCGCGGCGACACCCCGTGCCGTGCGCGCGTCGCGGTAATGGAAGGGCTCGCCGAGCATCCGCCCGCTGGAGAGCAGTGCGTAGTCGACCGCCCACGAGTCGATGCCGACGCTCACAAGGCCCGGCTCCTGCTTGCCCGCGACGATGAGTCCGGCGAGGGCGTGCTCATAGAGGCCGGTGATGTCCCAGTGCAGCTCGCCGCCTGGGCCGGTGACCGGTCCGTTTGGAAACCGCGACACCGGCACGAGCCGCAGGTCGTTGTGCCCCACGTAGCCGAGCATGACGCGACCGCTCGTCGCGCCCAGGTCGACGGCGGCGACGGCCCTCGTCATTCGTCGCTCCCTGAGGCTCTCGAAGGGGCAAAGCCGTTCGACTGGAGCGCTTCGAGAGCCTCAGCGACCGCTTTCGTCATCGCAGGAACGCCGCAGCAACCCCCGCGTCAACGGGAATGTGCAGTCCGGTGGTGTGCGAGAGGTCGGGGCCGGTGAGCACCGAGACGGCGTTGGCGACGTTCTCGGGCAGCACCTCGCGCTTGAGGATCGTGCGCTGCGCGTAGAACTTGCCGAGGTCGTCTTCTTCGATGCCGTAGGTCTTGGCGCGGTTGGCGCCCCAGCCGGCGGCGAAGATGCCGGAGCCGCGTACGACGCCGTCGGGGTTGATGCCGTTGACCTTGACGCCGTGCTCGCCGAGCTCGACCGCGAGGAGTCTCACCTGGTGCGCCTGGTCGGCCTTGGTCGCCGAGTAGGCGATGTTGTTGGGTCCGGCGAACACCGAGTTCTTCGACGAGATGTAGATGACGTCGCCGCCCATTCCCTGTGCGATGAGAACGGATGCGGTGGCCTTGGACACGAGGAACGAACCCTTTGCCATGATGTCGTGCTGAAAGTCCCAGTCCTGCTCGGTGGTCTCGAGCAGCGGCTTGGAGAGCGAGACTCCCGCGTTGTTGACGACGATGTCGAGTCCGCCGAACGCGAGGAGGGCGTCCTGCACCATGGTCGTGATGGCCGCGGCGTCGGTCACGTTGACCTGGAGGCCGATCGCGACATCGGTGTTGCCGATCTCGGCAGCCGCGGCCTGCGCCTTGGCGAGGTCGAGATCGGCGATGACGACGCACGCGCCGTCGGCGGCGAGCCGGGTGGCGATGGCCTTGCCGATTCCGGAGGCCGCACCGGTGACGAGTGCGATGCGGGTCGCGTGCGACTTCGGCTTGGGCAGGCGCTGGAGCTTGGCCTCCTCGAGGGCCCAGTACTCGATACGGAACTTCTCCGCGTCGCTGATCGGCGCGTAGGTCGAGATGGCCTCAGCACCGCGCATGACGTTGATCGCGTTGACGTAGAACTCGCCGGCGACGCGCGCCGTCTGCTTGTTCGCGCCGAAGCTGAACATTCCGACACCGGGCACGAGCACGATGAGCGGGTCCGCGCCACGGATTGCTGGCGAGTCGGCCACAGCGTGCTTCTCGTAGTACTTCGTGTAGTCCTCGCGGTAAGCCTCGTGCAGCTCCTTCAAGCGAGCGATGGATGCCTCGACCGACGCTCCCGCCGGCAGGTCGAGCAGCAGCGGCTTGACCTTGGTGCGCAGAAAGTGGTCGGGGCAGCTCGTGCCGAGCTCGGCGAGGCGCGGGGAGTTTGCGGAGGCCAGAAAGTCGAGCACGACGTCGGAGTCGGTGAAGTGCCCGACGACGGGGCGGTCGTGCGAGGCGATGCCGCGAATCGTCGGCGCGAGGGCGGCGGCTTTCGCGCGACGCTCCTCGGCCGGGAGCGCGGCGTTCTTGGCGACGGCGCGACCGAAGGGGTTCTTCTTGCCCTTCTCGGCGATGTACGCCTCGGCGGTGTCGATGATCCAGCGCGAGTTGGCTTCGGCCTCGTCGGAGGTGTCGCCCCACGCGGTGATGCCGTGGCCACCGAGGATCACGCCGATGGCCTGCGGGTTCGCCGCCTTGATCGCGGCGATGTCGAGTCCGAGCTGAAAACCGGGGCGACGCCAGTCGACCCACGCCACCTTCGATCCAAAGGCCTTCTTGGTGAGCTTCTCGCCGTCCTTCGACGTCGCGAACGCGATGCCGGAGTCGGGGTGGAGGTGGTCGATGTGCGCTGCATCCACGAGCCCGTGCATTGCTGTGTCGATGGATGGCGCAGCACCGCCCTTGCCGTGCAGCGTGAAGTCGAACGCCGCGACCATCTCGTCTTCGCGCTCGACGCCGGGGTAGTTTTTCGCGAGTCCCCGCAGGCGGTCGACGCGCAGCACGGCGAGGCCCTGCTCCGTGAGGGTCCCGAGGTCTCCGCCGGAGCCCTTCACCCACATGAGCTCCACCTCTTCGCCCGTGGCGGGGTCGATGTCGGTGCCCTTGGCGCTCGTGTTGCCACCGGCGTAGTTGGTGATGCGCGGGTCAGACCCGAGACGGTTGGAGCGCGCGATGAGTTCAGCTGCTGTGGGGTTGGTCATGGTCTTACGCCCCCCAGCTCAGCTGCTGGCCGCCGACGCGCTCTGCGGCGATGCGGGCGAGGTGACCGGATGCCGCGTACGCGGCCATCGGGTCTCCGGCGAGGCCGCGCGACTCACGCCACTCCGCGAGGGCGGGGCGCACGTCGGTGTAGAAGGCGTCCATGAGCACGCCGTTGGCGCCGAGCACGTCACCGGCATCCTGCGCTACGCGAAGGGCGTCGCCGTCGACGAGGAGGGCGCGTGCCGTCATCTCCTGCACGTTGAGCACGGAGCGGATCTGCCCGGGGATCTTGTCCTCGACGTTGTGGCACTGGTCGAGCATGAACGCGACACCGGAGTCCGGCCCAAGGCCGCCGCCGCGGATGACCTCGTAGAGGATGCGGAACAACTGGAACGGGTCGGCGGCGCCCACGATGAGGTCGTCGTCGGCGTAGAAGCGCGAGTTGAAGTCGAAGGAGCCGAGCTTGCCGAGGCGCAGGAGCTGCATGACGATGAACTCGATGTTGGTTCCGGGGGCGTGGTGGCCGGTGTCGAGGCAGACGAGGGCCTTGTCGCCGAGCGCCGATACCTGGGCGTAGGAGGTACCCCAGTCCGGCACATCCGTGTGATAGAAAGCGGGCTCGAAGAACTTGTACTCGAGCACGAGGCGCTGGGCGTCGCCGATGCGGGCGTAGATCTTCTCGAGGGAGTCGGCGAGGCGGTCCTGGCGGCCGCGCAGGTCGCCCTGGCCCGGGTAGTTGGTGCCGTCGGCGAGCCAGATCTTGAGGTCTCGGCTGCCGGTGGCATCCATGATGTCGATGCAGTCGAAGTGGTGGTCGATCGCCTTCTGGCGGATCTTCGGGTCGGCGTGCGTGAGCGAGCCGAACTTGTAGTCGTCGTCCTGGAAGGTGTTCGAGTTGATGGTGCCGAGGTCGACGCCGTGGTCCTGGGCGAAGGTGCGCAGCGCTGCGTAGTCGTCGACCTTGTCCCACGGAATGTGCAGGGCGACGGTCGGTGCGAGGCGCGTGTACTCGTGCACCGTCGCGGCGTCGGCGATCTTCTCCTCCGGGGTGCGGGGCGTGCCGGGCGTCGAGAAGACCTTGAAGCGGGTACCGGAGTTGCCGAATGCCCAGGAGGGGAGTTCGATCGCCTGCGCCTCAAGCTGAGGAGCGATCGAGGAGAACGTGGTCACGAGTGTTCCTGTCTTTCTGTGGTTGCGAGCTGGTCGCTGAGGTTGAAAATTTCGGTAAGGCGGGGAGCGGACTGGTCGGGGCGACCGTCGACGCTCACAAAGAATTCGGCCATCTCTGCCTCCCAGGGGGCAGTGGCGGGGTTCTGCTCGAGGCTGCGCTGTGAGGCAGCGTCGTCATCGGTCTCGTAGTAGCCGATGAGAAGGCCGTCGTCGCGCAGAAAGAGCGAGTAGTTACGGCGACCGGATGCAGCGATGGCATCCAGCATCGAGGGCCACACTGCTGCGTGCCGCTCGCGGTACTCGGCGAGCCGATCGGGAACTACCTGCAGTTGGAAGCACACGCGCTCCATCTCGACTCTCCTTTCGGGTTTACAGTTCTGGGGTGGTATCCGGCCGGCAGACCACCTCTGCCGGCCGGAAACCCTTTTCAGCGGGACTTAGAAGTTGAAGTCCGCAATGTTGTCGGCGTTGAACGTGTACGGGTCGCCGAGGAGAACCGTTCCGTTCTCGCCGACCGTGTACTTGCCGAGCTTTCCGCCGTCGAACTCGTCGCCCTCTGCTCCGGTGATGTCACCTTCGATGAGTGCCTTCGCCGCGTAGGCGGCGAGGTAGCCGAGGTCGGCCGGGTTCCAGAGAGCGAACGCCGTGACGGTGCCGTCGGTGACGTAGTCGCGCATCTGGTTCGGCGTGCCGAGACCGGTCAGTGCGACCTTGCCCTTGAAGTCCGAGGTCTGGAGGTAGCGCGCTGCTGCTGCGATACCGACGGTCGTCGGGGAGATGATGCCCTTGAGGTTCGGGTACGTCTGGAGCAGGGCCGCGGTCTTGTCGAACGAGGTCTGGTCGTCGTCGTCGCCGTAGACGACGTCAACGAGCTTGATGTTCGGGTGGTTCGCTGCGAGGTCTGCCTTGATGAGCTCGATCCAGGCGTTCTGGTTGGTGGCGTTCGCGGTAGCGGAGAGGATGGCAATCTCGCCCTCGTCACCGATCTGCTCTGCGATCAGGTCGACCTGGATCTTTGCGATTCCTTCGCCAGTTGCCTGGTTGATGAAGATGTCGCGGCACTCGGCGTCGGTGTCGGAGTCGAAGGTGACGACCTTGATTCCCGACTCGCGTGCCTCGTTGAGCGCGTCGCAGATAGCCGTGGGGTCGTTGGCCGAAACCACGAGTCCGCCGACCTGCTGCTGCGTGAGGGTGTTGATGAAGCTGACCTGGCCGTCGGGCGAGCCCTCTGCCGGAGCCTGCTCGTCGTAGGTTCCACCGAACTCGGCGATGGCGTCAGCGCCACCCTTGTCGGAAGTGTCGAAGTACGCGTTACCGAGGTTCTTCGGAACGAAGGTGATGGCGAGGTTGGCGTCGCCGCCGGTCTCTCCGGGGGTCTCCGTCGAAGCGCAGCCGGTGGCGATGAGTGCGACGCTCAGCGTGAGCGCTGCAACAGCACCGACGCGACGAGCGCCCGAGCTGCGAGTGAGGTTCTGAAACAACATCCTTGTTCTCCCTATGTGTGTAGATGGTCTGGTCGATGTGATTGCACCGACGTTCGAGAAGCCGCTAGCTCTTGGTGGCAGCAGCGGTTTCTGGTTTCTTGCCGCCGGGCCGGGATCGCTTGCTGCGGATCCAGGCCAGGACGCTTGTGGACACCACCGAGGCGACGAGCAGGGTGCCGGTGATGATGTTGATGACATCCGAGGTGACGGATGCGAGGCGCAGGGCGCTTCCGAGGGTGCCGATGAGCAGCACGCCGGCGAGCACACCGTGCAGTGCGCCACGGCCGCCGAAGATGGATACCCCGCCGAGAAGCACGGCGGCAATGACCGAGAGTTCGAGTCCGGTCTGGTTGTCGCCGCGCGCGCTGCTGAACCGCAGCGTGTAGAAGATCCCGGCAAGGGCGGAGACCGACCCGCTCATGACGAACAGGATGAACTTGGTGCGCTCGACCCGCACGCCGGAGAAGCGCGCGGCCTCCGGGCTGAGCCCGATCGCGTAGATGCCCCGACCGAACTGCGTGAAGTGCAGGAGGATCGCGAACGCCACGGCGAGCACGGCGATGAGGATCACGACGCTCGGAATGGCGGAGCCCCCGATCTTCGACTTCGCGAGGTCTTTCCAGAACTCGGTGAAGTCGGTCACGGCCGTCGTGCCGAGGAGTCCGACGGCGAGTCCGCGGTAGAGGGCGAGCGTGCCGATCGTGACGGCGAGCGAGGGGAGTCCGACGACGGTGATGAGGAACCCGTTGAGCGCCCCGGCGAGTGCCCCGACGATGATCGCGACGAGGGCCGCGAGCTCGAGCGGCATCCCGGCCTGGTGCAGTGTGCCGAGCGTGACGCTCGCAAGGGCTGCGGTGCTCGCGACCGAGAGGTCGATCTCACCCGTGATGATCACGAGCGTCATCGGCAGGGCGATGAGCAGGATCGGCGCGATGTCGAGCAGCAGGTAGGTCGCGGTGATCGGGGCGGCGAAGTGCTTGACCGTGACGCTCGCGATGATGATGACGAGGATGAGGGCGGCGAAGACTGCGCCCTCACGGGTGAGGATGATGCGCTTCCACAACGCGGAACCGTAGTCCTTGTAGTTGCGGGCGACCGCCATGGTCGCGGTGTTGGACGAAGTCATCAGTTGTCCCTCGCTTCCACGAGCTTGCGTGATTGTCGGAGCGAGAGCACGCGGTCGAGCACGATCGCGCCGATGATGAGCACGCCGACGACGGCGCGCTGCCAGAAGTCCTGCACACCGAGGATCGGCAGCGCACGGTTGATCGTGAAGAGCAGGAAGGCGCCGATCGCGGCACCCCAGACGGTTCCGCTGCCTCCGAAGATCGCGACGCCGCCGATGACGGCAGCGCCCACGGCCTCCAGCTCGAAGCCGGAGCCGGCCTGCGAGTTGATGGTGCCGTAGCGCGCCGCGTAGAGGACTCCCGCGAGTCCCGCGAGCGCCCCGCAGACCACGAAAGCGACGAGAACGCGCTGGGTGACCTTGAGGCCATAGAGGTTCGCAGCGCCCGGGTCGGAGCCGATCGCGTACAGCTCGCGGCCGCCGCGCTGGTTGCGCAGGTACCATCCAGCCGCGATCAGAACGACGAGCGCGATGATCGTGAGCACCGGGATCGAGAAGAACTGCTGGGTGCCGAGGGCCAGGAAGTCCTTCGGCATGTCGGACGCGTTGATGCGGTCGCTGCCCGTCCACCAGACGTTGATGCCGCGGTAGATGTAGAGCGTTCCGAGGGTGATGACGAGCGCGGGCACTCGAGCGAACGCAACGAGTGCGCCGTTGACGAGGCCGAGCAGGCCGCCGAACAGGATCCCGATGAGAAAGACGGCGAGGATCGGGATGCCGGGGAAGTCGATGAACAGGCGACCCGTGAGGTAGGCGCTGAGACCGAGGGTCGAGCCGACCGAGAGGTCGACGTTGCGCGTGATGATGACAACCGCCTGGCCCACCGCCACGAGCAGCAGGATGCTGGGCGTAAGCAGCAGGTCGCGGAACCCGTCGTTGCTGAACAGAAAGTTCGGGTTCTTCACCGTCGCCGCGACGACGACGAGAACGAAGGCGATGAGGATGCCCGTCTCGCGCGCTTTCGCGAAGTTGCCCGCGCCGTGGAGCACGCGGGTACCGAACGACGACTGTGTCGTGGTGGTCTGGGTGGTCACGCTGTGGCCTCCTGGCTGTGGGTAGCGGCGAGCATGACGGACTCTGCCGTCGCATCCGCTCGGGGGATGTCTGCGGTGATGCGGCCTTCGCGCACCACGAGCACGCGGTCGGCCATGCCGAGCACCTCGGGCAGCTCCGACGAGATCATGAGGATCGCGAGACCCTCACCCGCGAGCTGGGAGAGCAAGCGGTGTACTTCTGCCTTGGTTCCGACGTCGATGCCGCGGGTCGGCTCGTCGACGATGAGCACGGAGGGTTTGGTGGCGAGCCACTTGGCGAGCACCACCTTCTGCTGGTTTCCACCGCTCAGGGTTCCGACCTCGGTGTCGAGGGCGCTCGTCTTGACCTCGAGGCGGCTCGCCCAGATGCGGGCAGCCGAGTTCTCGGCGTTCGAGAAGAGCAGGCCGACTTTCGAGAGCGAGCGACGAATCGCCATCGTCGTGTTCTGGGCGACGGATGATTCGAGCACGAGGCCCTGCTTGCGGCGGTCTTCGGGCACCAGGGCCAGGCCGAGGGTCATGGCAGCGGCAGGGTTGTGTCGTGGAACGTTCCTGCCGTTGATCGACACCCGGCCCGCGGCGTAGGAGTCGACGCCGAAGACGGCACGGGCGATCTCGCTGCGCCCTGCACCGACGAGACCGGCGAGCGCGACGATCTCTCCCGAGCGCACCTCGAAGTTCACGTCGTGGAAGATTCCGGGCTGGTTGAGGCCCTCGACGACGAGAACGGGGTCGCCGATCGTCGCCTCTTCTTTGGGGAAGAGCGTCGTGACATCCCGGCCGACCATGCGGCGCACGAGCTGGTCGACGCTCGTGTCACCGATCGGGTCGGTCGAGATGTACTCGCCGTCGCGCATGACCGTGACGGTGTCGCACAGGTCGAACACCTCGTCGAAGCGGTGGGAGATGAAGAGGAGGGCGCGTCCCTCGTCACGCAGGCTGCGGGCCACAGCGAAGAGGCGCTCGACCTCGACGCCGCTGAGGGCTGCGGTCGGCTCATCCATGACGAGCACTTTGGCCTCGAGCGAGATGGCCTTGGCGATCTCGATGATCTGCTGGTCGGCGATCGAGAGGCCCAGGGTGGGGCGGTCAGGGTCGATGCGCACGCCGAGCCGGGAGAAGAGGCCCACGGCCTGCTCGCGCATGAGCTTGCGGTCGATGCGACCGAGGCTCAGGGTCGGCTGGCGGCCCATGAAGATGTTCTCGGTGACCGAGAGGTCGGGAAAGAGCGTGGGCTCCTGGTAGATCACGGCGATGCCCGCGGCCTTGGACTCCGCCGTGGACTTGAAGTCGACCGACTCGCCCTCGAGCTCGAAGTCGCCGGTGTCGCGCTGGTAGAGACCGGCGATGATCTTGACGATCGTGGACTTGCCCGCGCCGTTCTCGCCGATGAGGGCGTGGATCGAGCCGGAGTGGAGCGCGAGGCTGCCGCTGGAGAGGGCTACGACGGAACCGAAGGACTTCGCGATCGAGCGCAGCTCGAGGGCCGGGGTGCCCGTAGCGGGTGGGCTAATCGTCATTGATCTACCTTGGACTCTGCGTTGAGTGGATTGAATCGTTTTAACTCGGAAGTATGACAGCACTATAGAACGGCGTCGAGAAAGCCGTCAAGTTCATATCGCGTGCGGCAGCGAATTGTTATCCACCGCAGTACAGTCACTATTGAACTGTTTCAAGATCGAAAGAGGTTCAGCAATGGCCGCTGTGAGCATCAGGGATGTCGCGCTGCGCGCCGGCGTTTCGGTGGGAACGGTGTCCAACGTGCTCAATCGACCCGAGATCGTGGCGGAGCAGACCGTCACCCGCGTGCACGACGCGATCGACGCGCTCGGGTTCATCCGCAACGACGCCGCCCGCCAGTTGCGGGCCGGGCGCAGCAAGACGATCGGGCTCGTCGTGCTCGACGTGCGCAACCCCTTCTTCACCGACATCGCCCGCGGTGCCGAAGACCAGGCGGCGGAGTCCGGACTCACCGTGCTGCTCGGCAACAGCGATGAGAGCCCGGTGCGCGAGGCGACCTACCTCGACCTCTTCGACGAGCAGCGGGTGCACGGCATCCTCATCTCTCCCTACGCAGACATCACGCCGCGTCTCATCGCCCTGCGCAATCGGGGCATCCCGGCCGTGCTCGTCGACCGCTCGAGTGGCGATGAGTCGTTCAGCTCCGTCTCCGTCGACGACCTCGAGGGCGGCCGCATGGCGGTGCAGCACCTCATCGACATCGGCCGGCGTCGCATCGCGTTCATCGGCGGACCGATGGGGATCCGCCAGGTCACCGACCGACTCGAGGGCGCCCGGCGCGCCGCCGCGGCATCGGATGCCCGGCTCGAGGTCATCGAGATTGAGGCCCTGAGCGTCATCGCCGGACGCACCGCGGGTGCGTCGATCGTGGCCCGTGCACCCGAGGATCGCCCCGACGCCATCTTCGCCGCGAACGACCTCGTGGCCATGGGAGTGCTGCAGGCGCTCCTCATGCAGGGCGTCGAGGTAAAGGTTCCCGGCGAGGTCGCACTCATCGGCTACGACGACATCGACTTCGCAAGCGCTGCCGTTGTGCCGATGTCATCCATTCGCCAACCGAGCACGCTCATTGGGCAGACGGCCGTGGAGATCCTGCTCGAGGAGGCGGCCGACCCGACAGTGCAGTCACGGCAGGTGGTGTTCCAGCCGGAACTCGTCGTGCGCGAGAGTACAAGACCCCCGCACTAGAGGGACTAGTCCACCGGCACTCAGTGGTGGCACTATGTATGTCACTAACGGGACTTCCCCGAGGTCTCGTCGGAGGTGTCCAGTGGCTGTAAGCGTGCGCGACGTTGCGATGCGGGCTGGCGTGGCAGTGGGAACAGTGTCCAACGTTCTCAACCGGCCAGAGCGGGTGTCCCCCGAGGTGCTCGCGCGCGTACTCGCCGCGATCGACGAACTCGACTTCGTGCGCAACGACGCTGCCCGGCAGTTGCGCAGCGGACGCAGCGCCTCGATCGGCGCCGTCATGATCGACCTGCGCAACCCGTTCTTCATTGACGTCGCCCGCGGTGCAGAGGATCGCGCGACCGAGGATTCCCTCGCAGTGACGCTCGGCAACAGCGACCACGACTTCGGGCGGCAGCTCGCCTACCTCGACCTGTTCGAGCAGCAACGGGTGCAGGGGGTGCTCATCACGCCGTTCGGCGACATCCATGAGCGCCTGAGTCGGCTCAAACGGCGCGGAACCCCCGTCGTGCTCATCGGCAAGGGAGTGACCGACCCGGCCTTCAGCCTCGTCTCCGACGACGACCTCGCTGGCGGGCGCCTCGCTGTCGAGCACCTCATTGCCCAGGGGCGCCGTCGCATCGCCTTCGTCGGCGACATCAAGTCGAACGACCACATCGTCGACCGGCTGGCCGGAGCGCGCGCAGCGGTCGAGGACCACCCTGGTGTGAGTCTCGAGATCGTCCCGATCGACGCGCTCGACGTCGACAGTGGCAAATACGCCGGAGCTGTCGTCTCCGACCGCGCGGTGGCCGACCGGCCCGACGCGATCTTCGCGGCCAACGACCTCGTGGCGATGGGGGTAGTGCAGGCGCTCATCATGCACGGCCGCATCGATGTGCCGGGGGATATCGCGGTTGTCGGCTACGACGACATCGATTTCGCCCGTGCTGCAGTCGTGCCACTCTCGACGATTCGGCAGCCCTCTGCCCTCATCGGACAGACTGCTGTCGAGCTGCTCATCGACGAAGCGGCCGACCCGAGCCGCGCGCCGAGGCAGATGGTATTCACCCCTGAACTCGTCGTACGTGAGAGCACCTGGGCGACCGCCTGATTCGGTCGATGTGACATAGGTCTGACCATCTGATATTAATGTCGTAGCACGTTCACTTTCACGAAAAGATCTCTTGCATGCCCATCGTCGTCGCCATCCAAACCCCTAAGCCCGGCCGCCTCCAGGACGTCCTGTCCGCGTTCGAGGTCATCACCCCGCTCGTACACGAAGAGCAGGGCTGCGAACTGTACTCCGTGCACACCGACGGCACCGCCGTCTACGTCATCGAGCGCTGGACCTCCATGGCCGACCTCGACGCCCACGCTGCGGGCGACCCGCTCGTTCGCCTCGACGAACTCCGCGGTGACGCCCTCGCCGAGCCCGTGATCGTGCACGTCATGGAGAACGTGCCGCTCGGACTCGCCACCGTCGGCACCATCCAGTAGCCGCACCCAGCCGCGCGAAACAACGCCGCAACATCGCGCGTCTAGGCTGGGGCAATGGGCGACCTTTTCGATGGCTATGGTGCGACCGCCACGCGCTCGCGAGGCGCGGGTGCAGGCGCTTTCGATGAGATGTTCTCCGAGCCCGGTACCGCACGCAGTGCGTACAAGGAGATACACGCGGCTCTCGCGCAGATGACGCAGGAGGAGTTGCGCGGTCGAACCGACGCACTCGCCTCCTCATACCTCGCGCAGGGAGTCACCTTCGACTTCGCGGGGGAGGAGCGGCCCTTTCCGCTCGACGCCGTTCCACGCGTCATCGCCCAGGCCGAGTGGGTCGAGGTAGAGGCCGGAATCAAGCAGCGCGTGCGCGCCCTCGAAGCGTTCCTCGCCGACATCTACGGCAAGCAGGAGGCCGTGAAAGACGGCGTCATCCCCGCCAAGCTCATCACCTCCTCGAGCCACTTCCACCGCGAAGCCGCCGGAATCGAGCCGGCCAACGGCGTGCGCATCCAGGTCTCGGGCATCGACCTCATCCGAGACGAACAGGGCGGCTGGCGCGTACTCGAAGACAACGTGCGCGTGCCGTCCGGCGTCTCCTACGTCATCTCCAACCGCCGCGTCATGGCGCAGACGCTTCCAGAGCTCTTCGTCTCGATGCGGGTTCGCCCCGTCGGCGACTATCCCCACAAGCTGCTGCAGGCGCTGCGCGCATCCGCACCCGAGGGAGTGGATGACCCGAACGTCGTCGTACTCACCCCGGGTGTCTACAACTCCGCCTACTTCGAGCACACGCTGCTCGCCCGCCTCATGGGTGTCGAGCTCGTCGAGGGCCGCGACCTGTTCTGCTCCGGCGGCAAGGTCTTCATGCGCACGACGAGCGGCCCCACCCGCGTCGATGTCATCTACCGTCGCGTCGACGACGAGTTTCTCGACCCGCTGCAGTTTCGCGCGGACTCCATGCTCGGCAGCCCCGGCCTGATGCTCGCGGCCCGCCTCGGCAACGTCACCATCGCCAACGCGGTCGGCAACGGTGTCGCTGACGACAAGCTCGTCTACACCTACCTCCCCGAGCTCACCAAGTACTACCTCGGCGAAGACCCGATCCTCAAGAACGTCGACACCTGGCGGCTCGAAGATCCGGGCGCTCTCGAAGAGGTGCTCGATCGACTCGAAGAACTCGTTGTCAAACCGGTGGATGGATCAGGCGGCAAGGGCCTCGTCGTCGGCCCCGCGGCATCCACGACCGAGCTTGAAGAATTGCGCCAACGCCTCCTGGCCGACCCCCGCGGCTGGATCGCCCAGCCTGTTGTGCAGCTCTCCACCATCCCGACCCTCGTCGACGATGGCATGAGGCCGCGCCACGCCGACCTCCGCCCGTTTGCCGTCAACGACGGTAAAGACATCTGGGTGCTGCCGGGTGGCCTGACCCGGGTTGCGCTCCCGGAGGGAGAACTCGTCGTCAACTCCTCGCAGGGTGGCGGCTCGAAAGACACCTGGGTGGTCGGACTCGACCCGCTGCAGGTGTCGCGCCACAGCATCCAGGGACTCGTCGCCGACCAGGCCGCCAACACCTCGTCGATTCCGATCATCACCGCGGAGCACCTGCAGGACCACGGCCCCGAAGACCGCCCACTCGGGCACGGGCAGCAGGAGCAGCAGCAGCAGAGTCGGGACGCTTCGAGAGCCTCAGCGACCGAGGCCGCGACCGCGTTCCCTGAGGCGACCACGTTCCCTGAGGCGACCGCGTTCCCTGAGGCTCTCGAAGGGCAGGAGGCCACATCATGCTGAGCCGCATCGCCGAATCACTGTTCTGGATCGGTCGCTACATCGAGCGTTCCGACGGAACTGCGCGCATCCTCGACGTGCACCTCCAGCTACTGCTCGAAGACCCGTGGATCGAGGAGGACCTCGCCTGCCGCTCGCTCCTCAGCGTCATGGGGTCCGAAGCGCCCGACGACCAGGTGCTCACGCGCCAGGACGTGCTGAGTATTCTCGCCGTCGACCGTTCGGAGCCGGCATCCATCGCCTATTCGCTCGGCGCCGCCCGCGAGAACGCCCGCCGCGCGCGCGAGATCGTCTCGACCGAACTCTGGGAGTGCCTCAACACGACGCGCGCCCGGATGCCCCGCAAGGTGTCGAGCGACAAGGTGCACGAGTTCTTCGGCTGGGTGCGTGAGCGCAGCGCGCTGGCCGTCGGAATCATCGAGTCGGCCACGAGCCGGGACGAAGCGTGGCAGTTCTTCACCCTCGGCCGCTCCATCGAGCGTGCCGATATGACCGCCCGCCTGCTCGCCACCCGCAGCCTCACCGAGGCCAGCGGACCGAGCTGGACCACGATCCTGCGCAGCTGCGGCGCGTACGAGGCCTACCTCCGCACCTACCGCGGTGTACCCAGCGCCAAGAACGCTGCCGAGTTTCTACTGCTTGACCGGCTCTTTCCGCGCAGCATCCTGTTCTCGGTCTCGAGGGCAGAGGCGTGCATGCGCGAGATCGAGCCGCGATCGGACCGCGTGGGTGTCTCCGACCAGGCGCAGCGCCTGCTCGGGCAGATCCGCTCGGAGCTCGAGTACCGCCCCATCGCCGACATCCTCGAGGACCTTCCCCGCCACATGGACAACGTGCAGCTCGCCACGAGCGCCGCATCGGAGGCAATCCGTCAGCGCTACTTCCCGACGAACGCCGCACCGAGCTGGGTGGGGGAGAGCTCATGAACCGCCTCCGCATCAAGCACATGACCGGTTTCCACTACGGCGGAGACGTCACGGCGTCGTACAACGAGGCGCGCATGCTGCCGATCTCGTCCGACGGACAGCTCGTGCTCTACTCGAACCTCGAGATCCTGCCGATCTCCAGCCAGCACCAGTACGTCGACTACTGGGGTTCGCGCGTCTCGTCGTTCGAGATCCTCACGCCGCACAAGGAGCTCGCACTCACGGCGAACAGCCTCGTCGAGGTGCGCCCGCGCCTGCACGACGACCAGAAGCTCACGTGGGAAGAACTCGCGACGGCCTCCGAGAAGGCCACGTCGTACGTCGAGCAGACCGCCCAGACGCGTCGCACCGCTCCGCCAGAAGACGTCATCGCTATCGCGGCGGAGATCGCCGGCCGCGCCGCAGACCCCTGCAGCGCCGCCCTTGAGATCTGCACTGCCATCGGTGACGCGATGGAGTACATGCACGGCGTCACAGCCGTGACATCCACTGCAAAAGAGGCGTGGGCCGTGCGCAAGGGCGTGTGCCAGGACATCACCCACATCGCCCTCGGGGCTCTGCGCTCGGTCGGCATCCCGGCGCGCTACGTCTCCGGCTACCTGCACCCGAAGCCCGACGCGGCGATCGGTGAGACGGTGACCGGGGAGTCGCACGCGTGGGTCGAGTGGTTCTGCGGCGAATGGCGCGGGTTCGACCCGACGAACAACATCGACATCGGCGACCGCCACGTGCTCGTCGGGCGCGGTCGCGACTACAACGACGTGCCCCCGCTGCGCGGGGTGTACGCCGGTCCGTACGGGAGCACGCTGTTCGTGTCGGTGGAGATCACGCGCGAGGCGTAGTCCGCGACCTACCGGTTGCCTGACTGTCGGCGACGGGGAGTTGTCGCCGCGGCATCCGCGACTCAGGCTGGACGCATGGTGAAGCTCGACGACGTGTGGGACGACTGGCGCGACGCGGTGAACATGACGGCGAGCGAGATCGAGAAGTGGCTCGAGACAGACGAGTCACGCGAGGTCGGACAGAAGGATGCCGGTGGCGAGTCGGTCGGACACCGCTCCGGTCGTCGGATCATCGACATCCTCGGCACACGTAAGGCCGAGCTCACCGACTCGGACATCGAGTGGATGCAGAAGGTCGTGGGTTACGTCCACCGGCATCGCGCTCAAGGGCCCGACTCCGACGTCGAACACTCGCGTTGGCGATATTCGCTGATGAACTGGGGCAACAACCCCCTCAAGAAGGGCTGACCATGGCTGACGACACACCTGACGACGACGTGGACACCACGGAAGAGGACGAGAAGCGCCTGAAGGACGCCGAGAAGAAGCTCGCGCGTATCGCACACATCCAAGCCGCAGCGCACGCACTACTCCCGAAGAAGTAACTTCAGCCGAAGATCAGCGGGCGTTCAGAAATCGCGGCCAAGCTGAACCCCATGGACGTCGTCTCACCCTCAGCTGTCGAGGTGCGCAGGGCCGAGCTGGACTCGGCGCGCGCGACCCGCACCGAGTTCTCGCGGTTCATGTTGAACTACCAGTTCGCGATCGACGAGATCATGACGAAGATCAACATCCTCAAGAGCGAGTTCGAGCACCTGCACGACTACAGCCCGATCGAGCACGTCAACGCGCGGCTCAAGTCGGCTGAGAGCATCTTCGACAAGGCGGGGCGGCGCGACATCCCGGTGACCGTCGAGTCGATCCGTGCCTCCATCCACGACATCGCCGGCGTGCGCGTCGTGTGCAGCTTCATCTCGGACGCCTACTGGGTGGCCGAGATGCTGAGCAATCAGACAGATGTGACCGTCGTCACCGTCAAGGACTACATCGCCGAACCGAAGGCCAACGGCTACAAGAGCCTGCACCTGATCGTGAAGGTGCCGATCTTCCTCTCCGGGTCCGTCGAGCAGGTTCCCGTCGAGTTGCAGATCCGTACGGTCGCGATGGACTTCTGGGCCAGCCTCGAGCACAAGATCTACTACAAGTTCGAC
>Ga0247815_10001218_pt1 | contig 19849 bp, 28 predicted proteins | sample UWRJL194509B1_FD_181014 | JGI IMG/M metagenome (GOLD analysis project Ga0247815, IMG submission 181014) | Plant litter microbial communities from Arlington Agricultural Research Station in Wisconsin, United States - UWRJ-L194-509B-1 | ecosystem: Environmental > Terrestrial > Plant litter >...
ACCAAATGCAAACACGCATGCCGCCAGGTCGTATCGGCCCTTGAAGAGGATCATGCGGTCGCGCAGCTCGGGAAGTGGAATACCGTCAATGACAGTGTCTGTTCAAGTGTTAGTATGATTTTGTACGCAGCTCTTCGTAGCATTTACCATGCGGGATCGTTCGCTGGATCAAAGACGGTCGGAGAGACGGAGGAAGGTGGTATTGAGGGTTCCTGCAGAGATTTTGTCAATACTGTGGACCCTCGCTTCAGTCGCCATCCCATCTCACCGGCGGTAGTTCTGCAGGAGGTACGTTCAGTCCCGCGAAAAGACCACAGGCCAGACAACCTCACCTGAAGATGATAATGTATCATTTTGAACGCCTCCTGGATGCGCGGGTTCTCTTCCGGAGTACTCGCGTCAGGGTAGAGTGGAGCAGGAGTTGACATCGATTCTCTCGACGGAGGTGCGGCTTGTGGTGGAGACATCGCTGTCGTCAGCCCGAGCCCTGTTGTTGACTCGAGCGGTGGTAAACCCGTCACTAACGAACGAGGACGGAGGTCCATCGCAGGCAAACCTCCGGCAAACATCTCGCGCTGAGATGCCGCAGAGCCGGATGACAAAGGAAAGCCGGAAACCGGGGGTTGAGCAAGAGACTGAATAGGAGCGTTGGGCTGGTTCGTGTACGGCATATCGAAGAAAGCAGAGAAGTTCATGGCCTCCTGACCGGCGGCGAACATGTCTGCAGAGTTGGAATTGCCCGAGGCACCACCAACGGCACTCGCAGCAGCAGCCCGAGTCAGTGTATCGAGATCCGGGGAACCAGGAGTGGCTTGAGAGCCATTGGCGGAGCCGGCCGCCGCTGCGTTACCGTTGCGGCCAGAGGAGAGACGAGCACGCTTATTAGGATCCTGAGAGTCCTCTTCTGCTGCCAACGGACGCTTCTGACCACCACCACCACCGGTAGCGACGGTGTGCGTGACAGCCTGACGCTTGAGACGCGCGAAGGAGTCAATGGCAGTGTCGGTATCTGACTTGTTGAGGAAATCGTTGAACTCGGAGAGCTGCCAACCCATGCGAGGCAGAAATCCGGGTAGTCCTTCGCCGACAGCTTGGGCAAGATGCTTGACGAGACTCCGCAGGGAACCATTCTCTTGAATGAGATCCTTGACTATGGCGCGCATATAGTTGAAAGACTCGTCCTGGTTGCCCGAAAGTAGCTCGACGCGAGCCTCGAGTTCACGGATACGCTGCTGCTTGCGCAAACGGAATTCACGCTGGGCAATACGATTTTGGTCGCGGCGTGCAGCCTGTGAACTGGTGGAATTGGGTGAGCTAAGCGTGCACAGACGGTCGTACGCGAGCACGATTACTTTGGGTTCTTCTTACGGCCGGGCTTGCCAGACGCGGTGGGCTCGTCCTCGGCGCCCGAGTCGTCCGAGTCGAGATCGTGCTGGGGCAAGGGAATCAGCATAGGCTGTCTGTGTCAGAGAGCGTAGACATACGTCTTTGTCTCTGGGCATTGCGGGGGCAGGCGAGTTCGGCGGCGGAGGGTGCTGAGCGAAGGGTGCTGACTACGGAGTAAGAGGGAAAGGGTTTTGACGCCGATGCTGACACTAATGTTGCTGCGCCGGGTGCTTGCTTACTGTTCAACGTGCCGAATCCGCTTCCGGGCCTCGTCATATCATCCCACTCACCTCCGAGCAGACCCGTACCCAACCATGCCCCCACCAGCAGCACCTGGCTCCCGTGCCGCCCAAACCAATGCCGTCATGCTGCTGCATACCGCGCATTTTTCAGTGTCGTACGCCTCGAGGACTCATTCCGTACAGACTGCAGGGCCAGACCCGGGATCTCCCACTGACGGGCCAGCCCTCGGACTTTGCACGTGCCGCCTCCTTTGATCGCCCCGCGCTGTTGCGCACTATCGCACCTTTCAACTGGCAACCACCTTCGGCCAGCGGTCCGGACACTCAGGGCTGATTCCAGATACGAGATCGAAGCCCGATTGATTCGCCCGTATGTTGCGTTACGTCCCAACCGACTCGGCAGCGATCAAACTGACCACCCGCCTGCACAACCTGCACCACTTTTCTCCACTTTCTTGGGAGTCTGTGATCTATTGCGTATGATGTGCCCTGGATTGGCCCTGCACAGGACTTGCTTCTCTCCGCTCAGAGTGCCACCTTGCCTCCCGCTCTGTACGCACTCTCCGTCATCCTATAGCCACCAGCGAGGTCTAAAGTTCTTTTCAACGTCACTCGCCGCCCGTTTGCCTGTCTGCATCGCATTGCTTTCGGTCCAACGCCGTCATGGGCGAGAAGGATCGCTGCTATCCGGTTTGCCACTTCACGTGTGCACTTGCTCGTGCGCGCGCTATGATGGTCCTCTACCGCAGAGCACAACATCTCGATTGATGGGCAGGTGAGCGCAGCAGGTCGTTACGAGATTATCTGCTTGAAGCGCGACCAAATCTCAGCCTCGGGTGATTCACTGTTTGCTTACCGTCAGGCAAGCTGGGGGGTTCGCCAAACAAACTCAGGTCCTCCACCACTCTCTAGTCTACATAGCACCGCAAATGCCGTCCTTTAAAGAACCCAATCTTGAACTGATTAATCTCGCCCGGCATCGTCCCGAGGCTTGCCATAACCTGTACCGCTGGGGCGCAATCGTTCTGCCCACCGCCAGGCCCGCGCCGGCCGCATCAACAGGGCGCTATTGATGAAACCCCCGATAGACGGACTTGACTATGAGAGCATTCACCAGCGAGATTCCTGGAATCCACGCCTGCTCGGCGCACACTCCGTTCAGATCCGGCCCCCTCCTACGGCTTCCCTGCACCTTGTTCCTCGTTTGCGCCCCTCCAATTCGCCAGGTGGCACGGAAGCCACTCTCCCGAACTCCTTCCGATGGGGGTGCGGCTCACAGCAGGGCTGGGTATTTAATACCGCGACACGGATCGCCACAAAGCCACCCGCTCGGGCGTCGTGCACCTCCCACACTCGCTCGCTCCATCTGCTCCTTCAAGCACGCGCCTGCAGGCCCGGAAACTCAAACGTTTAAAGTCTGTGTTACCCCTTCGATCTGCCATACGCCTCTTGACCTGCCAACAATCGAAATAGGTCGACGACCGTTGCCTCATCGCCTCGCACAATGACCACCACCGTCGCCGCCGCAGCACCACACACACTCGTCTACGAGCCGCGTGTGAGTCCGGGCGAGCAGCATACCGACTTTAGAGACTGTATCTGGTACGAGCATCATGGTACACCCGAGGCAGTACCTCTGTATCGGGTGAGGGAGCTGGCTTCTACATGTCGCCGCGACTGACGTCGTTCTCTACATCTCACGCACTTTCTGCGCACCTCACGCCTCCCACACCTCGGCCTCTCGACTCAATCCACCCTCCACTCCTTAGTTTGTCCACCAGACGAATCCTGAGGGAGAGGGCCCTGGCGAGAAAACATACTTCGAACGGTTCAACGTCGCCACCGAACGCTTTGAGCAGGCTGGTCACGTCGCCTGGCAGCAGAACCCAGCACACAATTCAGTGACCTTTGGGATCCTGGATCCAATCCGAATGCACGAATTGCGACGCACCAAGAAGCAAGGCAGCTTGTACGTGTCTTTACCGTCGAGGCGGGTAGCAGCGGCCAAGCCAGTACTCTGACCAACATTGCTTGGCGTAGAGCCAGACATTGGACGTGGAAGGCGACGCACTATAAATGGAAGCTAGCAGAAAGCGGCGAGCTGGAGGTGAGTACCGTGACAGCTATGGACATGCAAAAAGGGCTGACTCTGTGTGGCACATTCAGTGCTTGCTTGCACCAATGTTTGGCAGCGGCAAGCTCGTCGCGCGGTTCACACCGGAAACGAACACGCTCTTCGTCGATTCTCGAGGGGAGGATATGATAGACCAGGTGGTGGTGCTCTGTGTAATTCACAGGGTGAGTGGTTGGGGTAGCATTGTCGTCCGCAATGTGTGGCTGATAGGAGCGCGCCACACAGTACCTTCACCAACAAGGCGCATACTGAGACGAAGGGGGCAAGCGGGGGGAAGGCAGCTGACTCCGACGCCAATTTTCGATACCCAACATGAATGCTGTACTGTTGTGTTGAGTAACAGGCAGTCGCGAGTGTGTCGTTCAATCACGTCGACGACGTCGGTTGTTTTTGGTCTACCACGTGGTGAAAATTGACGCCGGCTGCATGAGGCGACGGACCAGTTCGGCACCGGCACGGTTTTGTACAAGGCACCGTCAGGGTGACCATGATACGGTACAAAAACCCGAGGCGCATCGTCAGGGCAATGCGCCCAGATTATCGAGCCACGCGGTTGCCGGGTTGAAGAGGTGGACGTTGCGGACAGTGAGCGGGAGGTTAACGTTCATGGTGCATGGCAGCTGTCGAGCTGGCAACCGGGGGAGCTACTGGGGCTAGAGCAAAGGTGGACGGGTGGCGGGGAGCGATTGTGTGGACGACGGCGTGAAATAAGGAGATAGTTGTCGTGCGGGTGGTTGTGATGCGGTGGCTTGGAGACGCGGTTGCCGTATAAGGCCGGAGTTTGGCGCTGGGTCCTGCGTTGCCTTTTGCTCTCGCCCAGGCGGCTTAGCATTCTTGACCTTTCCCTTGTCCTCCTCCCGCGCGCAATGGCTGCCTCCACCGTGTCTTCACCCAGCGCCATGCTGCCCTCATTTGTCGAGCTCATGGCCAGTCTTGGACTGGAGGACGAGCAGAAACACACCGGACCGGCAACTACTCATTTCAAAGGCCATCGCGCCACAGCTTCCTTCTCATCGGTCTCGTCTTCCTCCTCGAGTCTCAGCATCCCAACCCCAAACACAGCTTCCAGTCTCATGTTCCCAGTGCCGTCGTCGCCAACAAGATCGCTTGATACAGACCGCCGTGCTGTTCTCAATAGGAAGCGCAGCGCCGCTCGCTTTTCGCCGTACGCACCCGACATCGTACGTCTCGCGTCTCGCGTCCACCCTTCCCCTCGCGCATCTGCTCACAATACCATCCAGGCACATGGTCATCGCATAAGTTTCCCCGGATCCTACCCGCACAACCCCTTCGCCGCTGCGGACGGTGCCAATGTGCGTTGCAGTCTTGCCCTTGGTTACCTGGCCGAACTCCCGACCCTCGAGACTGATCTCCGTTGCCGCAGTCCGCCCCCAGCTCGCCGCGTTCGCGCTCATCTTCGTATGGCAAAGGAGCAGAGTCTGAGCTGTCCATGCCCCGTATCTCGAGGTCTCGTAGGAGCCCGTATCCGTCGCCCAACAGCGCGACTTTTAGCTTTCACAATCATCAGCAGCATCAGCACCAGCGCAGCCGCACGTCCGCATCGTCGTCCCCGGAGCAGCTTGCTTTGCCCACTCTTCCGCCCATGCCGCTGCCTATTGTAGCCAGCGCCAACCTGTCCGGAACCTACGATTCGAACTGCCTCATGGCTCTGGACGACAACCATGTCACCACCAGCATTGCACAACGTCGTCGCCACGTGCCCCAGGGCTTGCGTATTTCCACCTTTCGCAGCAGTGCTGCCACCGGCGGGCTTGCTACCAGTGACGGTCGGCGTCTGTTGAGGCTCGATCCACCGATCCACACATCTTGAGCGTACTCCCGCGCCCCGCCGTGCCGTCAAGACAACAGCGCCACCGCCGGTCTCCATCGCCGCCTCCAATCTTGCTGTGCGCAACACGACCCTTGTCGTGTCAATGCGCGCGTCACAGTGGTTCAATCTCGATTCCTCCATCCCAGCCACTGCTATTCCCCTGCACCCCCTCTTCGCCTTCGCCACCCGCGGCGCTACCGCCGCTTCTTGGACCCGCTCACCACTCTGTACACTTTGCTTTGCCCCCAGATTTGGTCGTGGCATTGGACACTGGACACTGAACTCGCCGCCTGTCTTTTCTTGGACGCTTTCTTGTCTGCTGTCATGGTTGAACCACAACCTTCCGTCACTTACTCGGACAGCCCATCATAGCTTACTCACACTTGTCAAAACCGCACTTGCACACTCGCTTCCCCATCGCACATATCGTGCGCACCCTGCCTCTCGCTCACATCTGCCTGCTGCATCAGTGTCCAATCTTGTCCCGCACCCCGTTTTACAATCCTCTCCTCGCTCACCTCTCCGTCACCGCCTCCGCCTCCTCCGTATCTGTCAAATCTCTGTGGTCCATGTACATTCGTCTCATCTCGAACCCAACTCGATCTGAAACGCGATGTGGTCTGTTCGCGCCGCTTTCAGTCGGCGTCATTGCACTTCTGCTTCCCTCCGTCTACGCAACAGTAGTACATTAGGCGACACAGTCTAAAATTACAACATCTGTTTGTGTGCATGGAACTTTGCTTGTGTGGAGTTATCTATCTATATCCATGGCAAAACGACCAGTTCAATGCGCGTCTTCATCGGCACCTGGACACGACTTCGCCATATCCTCCTGGTCGTCATACTGGGCACCACACCAGAAGCAATAGGCATATCGCGTGCGAAGATATTCGAGCAGCTTCTCGAGCCGTTGTCGGGCCTGCGATAACGCCAGAAGGTCGTCAGTTGCCTGTCCACAGGAGTTCGTGGCAACGAACGAGCGTTCGACACGGGCCCGAGCACAGACGCGACGACGAGATCATGCGAGATGCAATAGAAATATCCAGACGAGCGGGACGGACCCGCGCAATCGCTGAACACCAGGGCAACAGGGGGCGACGGGTGCGGTGAGGAATGTGGGGGAGGGCTGCGCAGTCATGATCGACCGGGGAAAACTCACCGGCAGCGAGAGATATTGCTGTGCCTCGGCCACCATTTCGTCGGATACCGGTCTCGCAGACGACAGTATCGCATCTTCCGGTGTTGGTTGGTCGTCCCCAACTGCACCCAGTCGGTAAGATTGCATCTCTCGGCGCAATCTTTGAGCGAGGGCCGTATCGCCGAGAACACGCTCTTCATCGTCGTCCTCGTCTCTTGTAACTGGGTGGTCGAGCGTCAAAGCATCTAGCAAACCCGCTGGGAATGTATCTGGTCGACGAGGATCGAGCCAGTGGACGTTCCACTGTTTAATGACGGCGAATTTGCCGAGTCAGCATTGTGGCGTTGGATTGCAAATGGATAGGTCACGAGCACTCACCTCAACCTCTGCCTTCTCGTCCAAATCAATACATGTCCTCCGCGCAGCTGTCAATCGTCCTTCCGAGCGCCGATCCTCCCATTCCTCGCGCGCACGTCCGCGGAAGTCAGCATGACCTTCCTCCTGCTCTGCCGCGACTCGAGCGACCTTGGCTTTGCGTTCTGAGACAATTCTGCTCGGAGACGGCTCGCGTTTTCCCAGGCCAAGTCCTTTGCGACCTGCGATGGTATGTCGAGTTTAGTTATCGACACACCGATCATCTCCGCGGAGATTCAGCTCTACTCACCATCCCACATGCTGGCCGTTACAGGCTCGACCCGATGTTGTGTCCGACCGGTAGAGCCAATACCAGCCGACACACTAGAAGCAGCGGTGGATGAAGCAGCAGTCGCAGCTGGACGTGTCTCGTCATTGGCATCCTCATCTTCATCGTCCCTCCGGCCGAGCGATTGCCCTGGTTTAAATCCCATCTTGCGCATCATACCCATAGCTTTGCTGCCACCCTCGTTTTCAGCGCGTTCGAACAGACTCGTCATCTGAGTCTCGCGCGCCGCCTCTTCGAGCTCGCGCCGGCTTCGTTTACGGTGCTGCTCATGCTTTGCCTCGGCCGCTTTTTGCGCCTGGCGTCGTCGTTCTGCATAGGTAACCGTGCTCTTGGCTGTGCTCGGTCCCGTGGCTTCCACAAGGAACTTGGCCGATAGGTAGTCGTCTTCGTCAGAGTCCGCCATGGCACCAAGTCAAGGATATTCTGTCGGAGTCACAATACGCGCCACACGCGTTCTGTTATCAAACGATCACACAGAAATGCTTTGATGAGAGCAGGATAGCAGTTGAAATTGATGATAAGTAAAGCAGCATGCGATTGGAGCAGGTACTACGTTCGTCGACTCGCACGAGTTGGAAGCGTGGAGTACGACGAGACGCGATGATGGACATGAAGAAGAAACACGACTCCCAGCCACGACTAGAGTTTACACGGTAAGGCGTGACATTGGGGGGAACGTTCTCGTGGCCACGAATGAACGGGCGCAACGGATGGTGATGGTCATGAACATAGAAGCGGGTTTGAGTTGTTGATGACGGAACAACACGGGGATGAGCGTGGAGCGACGGAGAGCAGATGGGTTGTTTTGAGCAGAGGTGGGAGGATGGATGCGCTTAGAAGGTCGGGGCAGCGTTGGCGGCACTGGTAGTAGCAGGCGCAGCCTCGCTCTCCGAATCCTTGGCGCTGTCGACGGCGATCTTGACGGCGATCTCGCGTCCAGCAACCTCCTTGCCCTGCAGGGCCGTGATGGCCTTCTTCTGCTCATCCTCAGAGCCAACATCGACGAAGCCGTAGCCCTTGGAGCGGCGGGGCTGACCCCAGCGGCGGCGGACAACGCGGGCCGAGACGACGTTGATACCGGCCTCGGTGAAGAGCGCGGACAGGCCGGCATCGTCGATGGTGAAACCGAGGTTGGCGACGAAAAGCATGTTCTTGGAGGGCTCGCCTTCGGGAGCCTCGCCAGCGGGGCGGACAACCTTGGGCTTGCGGGGAGTCTTGGGGGCCTTCTTCTTCTTCTCGCCTTCAGTAGCAGCAGGAGCAGGAGCAGTCGTTCCGTCAGCGGGAGCAGCATCGGACGCAGCAGCGGCGTCAGCATTAGCCGCCTTCTTCTTGCGCTGCGTGAGATGAAAAGGGAAATCGCGCGAGTCAGTCACAAACCACGCGAGCATGTCGCTATCGCAGACTCACCGGAGCCTTCTTCTTCTTGGGTTTGGCAGTGCCCTCCGGCTTGGTCTCATCGGCCTTGGCTTCGCCATTCGCCTCGGCTTCAGTGACCTCGCCGGTCGGGGCCTTTGCACCACGACGGCCAGCCTTCTTGGTGGCCCTCCTCTCGGTGCGTTCCTTCTCCTTGATCTCGGCGGGCTTTGCGACCTCGACGATAACCTCGCGACCATCGAGCTCCTTCTTGTTCAAGAGCGAGACTGACTTCTCGGCAGCCTCAGCAGTCTTGAAGGCGACGAAGCCATAACCGGCTGAGCGTGTGCCGCGGAGGATGACCTGTGCAGAGAGCCTGTGACGGGACGGAACGGAAATAACAAAAGGGGTAAGCCAGAGTTTGGAATGATGGCGGGGATGTGGATGCGTGATGAGGTCGGCGTTGCTCGACAACAGAACACAGCCCAGAGCGACCGACATGAATGTCAGAAAACTTACACATCCGCTGCCACGGGCTCGAAAAATGCCTTGAGGCCTTCATCGGTCGTGGAATAAGCGAGATTGCCCGCAAAGACCTGCAGTACACGAGTGAGTATGCGGGGCCGTGCGAGCGGGTACAGATAGGGCGGCTGACCTTGAAGCCAGGCTCAGCCTCGACAGCAGGGGCAGGAGAAACAGCAGGAGCAGGATTGGCAGCGGCGTCAGACATGATTACTGGACGTTGTGCGGAGGGGGATGGACTGGGCTGGACGTGGGCGATGGGTGTGCTCGTGGACGGTTATGAGTTGGAAACTTGAGGTCAAGAGCTGCAGAGCGGAAACCGAAATCCCAGCCCGCTTTTGTAGTCTTTCGCCCTAGTCACTGCATTAGTGCTACCTCGAATCAGCTCCTAATGCCCCTGCCCGCTGCAATTAGCCGTCTCCTAGCCACAAAACGTCCCAATCCGCTCCCCAGCCCTGCTCTCGCCCGTCTCACCGCACTCTTCGACGCTACTCGTGCAGAGGCCCTTGCTCACGGCGCTCCAAACGGCTGGCTGGTTCTCTCAGTGAGCATACTAGTCTCAGACGGCCATGCAGTGCAAGAGCTCTAATGCAATGTGATCGCGGAGACCTCGACCTTCGTCACGGCGAATGTTCCCGACGCCCTCGCCCATCTCTATGCCTTCACGACCCGCGACAAAGACCTCTCTGCACGCGTTTCTGATGCCGAGCTCATGCGCGAGACCGGTCTCAAGTGTGCTGAATTCATTGGGGTACCGCGGGTACGCGTTGCGTGATCGCGTGACGTCTTGGTCGTGTCTCACTACGGCATGAAGAGCATAATCGGCTTGACTCGCTTGCACGCTGCACTCGAGGACGACGTCAAATCTAAACTGCGTACGCAGTCCCTGCGGTCAGTGGCCTAGATTTCTAGTTGCATTGCCAATTCGGTGATTTCGTAGTCATAACCGGCGTCGGCGCTCATACATATCCCTGCCCGGCCCGCAGATCCCTACATCCCGACAATGTGACGGGCTTCGTCAACCGCGGTCGCCAGCTGTGGGACTCGGTATACGACCCGCATCATGAGAAACTGCTCAACAAGCTGAACCAGTTCCATCCCGACTTTGCCGGTTGGTGTCCGCTTCGGTGGCAGCCCCTAAACGCAGCCGCAGCACCATCGCTCACAGCATTCCTCTCTCGTAGCCTTCGTGATCAATGGCTACGGCAACCTTCTCGCACCTCTTGACGTGCCGCAAGACACTCCGGGTTACGTAGGTCGTGCGCTGACGAGCGTGCTCGGCGTTGCAGCGTTGCGTGCGGAGGAGGGTGTTGGTCCGCAACTCACAAGCCACGTCTTTGGACTCCTCAAGGCTCGCCACTGGCCCGTCAAGACCGCCGAAGACGAGTGGCTATCGAGCGATGAAGGCGCAGAGTGGGTCTTGTGCACCATCGATCGCTACACGGAACTTGTTCGAGGTGGCGACTATGCGGCAGCGATTGGCAGCGATGGTACTGGCGACAAGACCACTGCGAAGCTGTAAAGTTCCCCCATAAAGACAATTGAAGGCCAAACGCATAGATTCTTGTGATTTTTTGTTTTTGTTTATGGATGTTGTACAGGGAGAGCAAACATCGGTAGAGCCAGAGCGTACGGCGGTACATGGTTTTGAGGCAAGGGACAGCAGGGAGAGCAAGATAGCGCGGGAGCAGAGAGCAAGGGCAGGATCCTGAAAGCGACAGTACAACGGAGAGCAAGACAGGCACGAGCAGGGAACAGATTACAGGAGATGTACACGACAATGCTGGGTATGGGAAAGCGAGGTAGAGCGAGGCAGAGCGAGATGCACGAACCCTGGCGGGCGTGCGAACAATTGAGAGCAGCGAGACGAGAAGGGATTAGATGCGCATCATGGAGCAGTAGCGGAAAAGCATGCAGGTGATGACTGCCTGACGCTGGAAGGGCGGGTGGTTCTGTAACAGGTACGAATCCGATTAGCGCCTCGTCCGTGGGCAACAATGCATCGAGATCACTTACCACCATGCCACTGCCGTTGTCGACAAAGTTCAGCTCGCCGTAGACGTCGCCGACGCTGGTGCGGAAGGGGCGAACGGTGCGGTAAACAGCGAGGCACGCGCCGGTGTTGTCGTAGAGCTGTGATCGGCAATGCGTCAACATCCGAATGGTCTCGCCGATCTGTGCAGAAGCCACAACTCACGAGGACATCGCCAGTGTGGCTCGTCATCCAGCGGTAAACGTTGCCGTCGGGAGCAGAGAACATGCTAAAGAAACAACATGTCAGTTCTTGTGACCTCGGCAGGCGTCTCATTGGTTGCTCGCGGACGTACCGAGCCATGGGGTTGCTCGGGTCGGGGCGGCAGAGGTCGGTCATCTGGATCTGCTGCCTGCCGAGGAGGACACGACCCAGACCACCGCCGTTCTGCCACTCGAAGCGAGCAACGCGCTCCTCGCGGCGACCACTGCCGGCGAGCAGCTCGGTACTGTTGCCGAGGCCGTTGGAGTCGGTGACGAAGCGGAAGGCAGTGCCCTACAAGCAAACTGTGTCAGTGGAACCCGGAAACCGGCGCAGAGCGCGCAGAGCAGGAAGAGCGGCATACACTGTATGGGGATGACAGGGGCACAATGTCAGCGGGAGTGGCGGAGACGTCAACCGGGAGAAGGAAGCACTCACGTTGTAGAGTTGAAGAGCGTAGACTGGCGCGGGTCGGAGGAAGTCCAGGAGAGAGTGGTGGTGGTGGCCATTGGAGCTGGTTGGGGGTGACGGTGAAGAGATGTGGAGAGCGAGGGCGAAGATGAGAGTGGTCGTAGGCTGCTGAGAGGCTTGAGAGCTGCTGGTGAAGGATAGAGGGTCTCGACATGGTGGTTTATATAGCGGTGAAGGAGTTTCAGAAATGGATGAAGAGAATGTATGGTTGTATGGAGCTCGGAACCTGAGAAACAACTGAGCCGCGGGTTGCCCGTGGCGCACATCCATTGTCGCGATGCTAACATTCATATGACGGCAGTCCATCAATGGTAGCAGAGCACGGATGACAGGATGAGGTGCGCGCAATAGCCCGGAAAACAAGGAGCGCCTGGAGGGACGACGTAAATCCTGCACGCGAAGCACTCCGCGACGCCGCTAGGAGCGGGAATCTTGAGGGTGTGATGAATGTAAGACAGTATCCAGATGTCCCCCGTTGTTTTCGCCGCGACGGATGGTACAAGCGCCGTGCAAGAAAAGTCGAAGTTGAAAGGACTTCGGGAGCAGTTGAACACGCGGCGGTGGCGGGCATGCATTCGATAGGTCTTCCGATAGGCTGTTGAGGTCGAAAAGCATTGTCTGCATTGGAAGAAAGAGACGGAAACGGCGTGGGAAGTAAGTGTAAGTCCAGGGCCGCCAAAAACAATGGTCGCGAATCGACGCCAGACTCCCGTCGCTGGAGTAGGAAGGTAGGACCCCAAATAGCGGAATGTCATGGCCGCAAACGGACGAGTATTCATGTACGCGCGGACGCCCCCGAGACGTCGCGCCGAGTCATTCGTTTGATTGTCTAGGTCCTTGAGCAACGATTGTTTCAGTCCTGAGGGTTGCGAGGGCATTACCCTGCACTACGAGGTGCCACTGTAGACGGGTAGACATTGGCCCGGCAAGCGGGAAAACAAGATTACGGTTGCAGCGTCAACAGCCCCAACTCGACAGGCAGCAAAGCAGCAAAAGAACAGCGAATGGATATTGGACTCCTAGAGATGTCCTCGACTACGGGATGACCTTGATACCGATCGAGCGCGCAGACCCAACAACCGTCCGCGCAATTGACTCAAGCGGCAAGTGGCTCAGGTGACCATCTGTTTGCTTAATCTTTGCAATCTCGTAGACGTGTTTGAGGGAGATGCTACCAACCCAGTCGTGCCCGGGCTTGCCGGTGCCCTTCTCTACTCCGCTCGCCTTCTTGAGGAAGTATGCCACCGGAGGCGTTTTTGTGACGAAGCTGAATGTCCTGTCCGGTTCTACAGTGATCAACGTTGGCACGGGCACGCCCGGCTCGATGTGTGCTGTCCGCGCATTGAATTCCTTGCAAAAGTCCATCGACTTGACGCCGCGCGCACCGAGCGCAGGTCCAATGGGTGGACTGGGCGATGCCTTACCGGCACCGACAACGATCCGCTAGTATATAGGTGTACAGTTACTATAAGTCGACTTCCGAGGCGTGTATGCACTACTTACGACGACCTGCGAACGCAACGATGCTGCTTTAGACATGGTTTTAGGCAGAAACGAGTGCCGGTCGGAGTATCCAGGCTTCGCTTTCGCAAAATCTTGAGCGCGCTGGTCTTCCTTCCTCCTCGCACGATATGAGACCTTCCACACTATCTCGCGTTCTTCGCGCATCGCGTTTCTCTTTGCGCGCGCCGTCACGAACGATGGCCAATTATCCACACACCCGGCGCGAGCTCCCATATAACATCGACGAGGGCCTGGGCGACTTTCTGCCCCCAGACGCACTCAAGGTCGTTGCAAAGGACTACCAAGAAGGCCTGCTCGAGAGGCTAAACAACCTCATTCGCGGTATGTTGTAAATAATAAGTGCGCACGCGACGCGTCGCTGATCAGCCTATGCTCTCCGGCATGCAGGCACCGACTATGAGGGCAAGAGCATTGCCAACATTGTAATCATCTCTGCACGAGTGCCCAAGGATATTGCTATATTCAACACTGCGAGTCAGGCTCTCAACAACGATTTCTTCCTGGACAACCTGGTGAGCTTCGCGTCTCGCGCGAATCCCGCGCAGGCATCTCAATTTTTTGCGCACTTCGCAGAGACAACCCTCGCCCGGTGCAGAAGACACGTACTTCAAAACAAACCCGGAATTCGCGTACAACATCGCCAAGAGCTTCGGGTCGATTGACAACATGAAGAGCATCATGTCAGCTACTGCTATGGGCATGTCCAGCTCCGGATGGGTCTGGCTCGTCGAGGACGTAAATAGCGAGTTTGCTGCTCTCCCCACATTTGGTGCGGGCACCATTCTCGTGACCGACCGTGCCCAGAACGGAGGCAACATCTTCTATGGCGTCAACAACCGTCCAGCACCAACTTCACCTCTGAGCGGCTCGCCTCTGGCCGGCTCGCCACTCGGCCCTACACGAACATCCCCTACGTCCGGAGCAGCGTTCTCCCAGCCACCCGTCCGTCCGCCTCTGACCCGCTCGTTCCACGGCACGATCCCAGCACAGGTCGTCAATCCATACAAGCCGACGACTGGTGGAGCATATGGCAGCTTCTCTGGGGCGATCAACCCGCAGACGACGGACGCTGGCCAACAGAGGCGGACTGACGGACGGGAACGCGTGGGAGAGCAGCTCACGCCTTTGTTCTGCATCTCAGTGCACGAACATGTGTGGATGTCGGCAGGGCTCGGTGTATGGGGCAAGGAGGAATACCTGCGGCGGTTCTGGACGGCCCTCGACTGGGCGCGTGTCCTTCGCGCTTGGGCACCGCGGCGCACCAAGGCATGATAGAGATGCGATTGCGGCTCGATACATGTTACGCGGAGGTTCTGGGAGCAAGTACCGTACGTTCAATTGAATCGCTATTCATCATATCATATCCTGCACCGAAACGTCCGCCATTGTGGGGGCTGAGCTCAACTCGGGTTCAATTATGCTTCATTCGCATCCTCCATGTGCTGCATCCCGAGTTGCGTTGCCACCAGTCTGTTCCGCGATCCAAGCTGCTCAAGTCGAACTCCAAGCTCGTGCAAGAACTCGGCGTTCGCATCGTATAGCGAGGCTTGCCGCATGAGCGATGCGGCGAGAGTCGACTGTTCTGCCTCGATCGTACCCAACGGAAAGCCGCTTACGCTCGGCGGCGTCGATATCTCCTGCGGCGGCGTACTTGGGGTGTCAGGCGAGTCGTTGCGGTAGGAAACGTCCACCACGACTTCCTCTGCTTTCGGAGATGGCTGGCTGCTACTGAAGACAGATGCGTATCTAAGCCTGAACTCGTTAAGGACATCCTTAAACCGACCCATCGCGCGGAAACTGTGCTGGTGTTGCAGGCCTGGTCCCCGTGTGAATACATCGTTCATGTCGGTCAATATGTCCCCGACCTCCTCGCCGTCGTCAGCGCGATTGTCGATGGACGAGTCGTCCATACCCTCGTAAAGGCCGAGCGGTAAACTAGACGTCGTCAGATCTCCCTCAGCGTCCGCAAACTGGTCACTGTGATGCGGCGGAGTCGACAGCGGCATGCCCGTCGATGATATTTTCTGCTGCCAATGCCGCATCGAGGCATCGGACTGCATAAACCGCGGCTTGCGAGGTGTGGTATGTGCGACGCGGTACTTGTGCAGTTCGCATGCGGAGCTGGGCGAGAACTTCGGGTATTGGTGCTCGAGGTTGTTCGGACGAGGGTGTGGTGTTTTAAGCAGCTCGGCGCGTTGTGCCAACTCTCGCGAAAGCGAAGGCCTCGTAGGCAGTCTGACCTCGAGGCTCGCAGCAACGGATGGTGTGCGGGTGAGCGATGGAGTTGCTACAAGACTCAGTGGTTCAGGATGCCGCGAGGAGGTGCGCGAGGACGATGACTTCAACGACGGCATGCTGTTGAGGGTTGGAGCATCAGAGAGCGTAGGTGTAGGTGGGGTCCAGGATGATTGTGACTGTACGATCGCATAGTCATTCGTGGCGATATTTGAATTGTCTAAAGAAAGGCGCAAAGACGAGTGGCTGGCGCCGCGGAGGAGCGGGCACGAGGGAACGTCCGGCAGGCGTAGCTTTAACGGCGAACCTGGTCGGATAGTCTTGATGCCTTGGTCGAACAACCAGCGATAGAGTTCAAAGTCTCCGGCCGAGGTGTCGGCGCTCGAACATGAAGATGAAGTGTCATTTGATCTTGAGCTGTCGGGTGAGCTGGCGTTGGAACCCTGTGGAGAGCATGGGAGGAATCGAGCATCGTCGAGCCTGAGACGCGATAGGTCGTTTGCAGCATCGGCAAGCTCGAGCTCAGCACCGGATAAAGCAGCGTCCAGCTGTCGAATGCGTTTCTCGACAGCGCGATGTGCGTGTGAAGTTGTCCTGGCATATTCAGCCAGTCCTATCAGCGCTGCGTGCATCGCAAAAGGCTCGTCGTCGAAGCTTGACATCGTGGCGAGCAACGCAAAGGTAGAGATCCAAAGAGGGGTCAACGCCCCTATTTCCTTGACTTCTGGCTAAAGCGGCGCACAAGGAAACTGGAGCCACAGGGCTCATATATTACCACCGAAATTCGATCGCACCGCTCGCCTGCGGACGGACACCTTTATACGTCTTGTACTGTTCCCCGGCCACCTTCAGCTGGTCTACCTTCAGCCCTGAATAACTATGTCCAGACATGTCGTACGTGACATTCAGCGCGCTGCCGATACGTGGATGCTGGTCACTGTTTTGCGGATGAGCAAACCGCGATCACCCGCAAAAGATCGACATTGCTTGCCTGGAGCTGAAAGTGCCTCGCAGCGTGTGCGAGGAAGACATGTGTACAGGCGAAATCTCCCATCGCAGAATCTTCTCGCTGATGAGTGGGCAATCACATTGCGAGTTTCTCTCTGCGCACCGTTGTTCGCGGGTCATAACTCCAAGAAGCACCGGCAGACGCGATGAAGTTGGTGCCCGTGGTGGCTGAACCAAGAAACAACTCTACCGTCGCTCGCTGCATGGCCCCACCTCTTGATGATAGTGTCAAATCGATGCTGCCTGTGGAGTGTCAGAATACAGGACGCTCTACGCGAGAATATTCGTACCACCGCCATCGTTCAGTACAATTGCCGGCTTAAGCGCAACGGGAATGGGAACATTGACTTGTGCTTGCGATGCGAGATTGGCATTCGGAGGGAGGTATCGGTATTCCATGAGGGTGAAGTTGCCGTCTGGTGGAACGAATGATAAAGACTTGTCACGCGTCCACCGTGGGAGCCTGTTGAAGATGGCACTCAACGTCAAGGCTCTTCTTCAGAGTAGGTAGAGCACGAACCTAACGCATGCATGAAATGAACAGTCGGTCACAACTTGCGGATTAATGAAGGTCATGAGCAGGTCGGGAACGCCTGAGCCATTGTGAGTCTTGATGTGAACCAGGAGGGAGAGACAGAAGAGCAAACCTGACAGGCGTGCTCGTGCGACAAGCTTTCCCCACACGGCACTGGTAACGACACCTCCACTTCTGCAGCTGCAGGTCAGCACTTGCGCGGACATCGGCTATGCGCACGTACTTGTTCACAATCGCCTCCAGCTCCTCTACAACGTCAAACTTGATCTCATTGTTGTTGTATTTCAGACCAGCTTTACGCCACGGTATTGGCGACGAGAAAGGATGACCGGTCGTTGACTTGGACAGGCCAGAGATCCCGGCAGCCGAAATGACCTTCTTCAAGAACGAAGGCGGGAGGACGATATCACGCAGCGCGCTGAGTTCTGTCGTCAATGGGTAGCCATCATCCAGGACTTCCTCAAGTAGCTGGTAAACAGTGTCAAAGTTCTCGCGGATCGCCAACGCCGAAACCTCGCCAAAGTAGTCTTTGAGAATGTCAATAAACGTCTGGATCAGAGCGAATGCAAAAAGCGGGTCGACTGTGCCGATGTCAGCCACTGGACTGTTGACTGCTGCGGGACGTGCCTTCGCCCGACACAGGACACAGAAACCGCAAGCTGTTGTGTTGCATATGACACGTCGCGGATGGCCCGTTCGGACCAGAGACATAGAGAACGGGGTCTATTGTGCCATTCTGTGCCTTGCTGAGAGCATCACTGACAGCGTCGATGTGCAACAACGCGTAGCCAGGAGTGGACGAGAAGTTGGACTGAACGAGCGCACGCCTGCACGGAAAGACGAGTCTCAGTGGCGCGTCTGAGTGCGCATATTGGCGCACCCCGTGTGGTCGAGAATGATGAGGCCGTCAACGGGCATAACGGAGCGGAAGGGGGGGGGGTGCAAGATCGGCGCGCAGTTAAATCCCCGCTAATCGCGCCTTCTCCTGACGCTCGCCCGGAACGCTTGTGAGGTTCTCATCAGTCATACAACATTGTCGCTCGTCTCGCTTTTGTCAGATCGTGATCTAGTTCGACGTAATTGGTGGGATCAACGGCGCGTTGTGTGCGATTACAATTATCTGTTCCACCCTCGACGACTTCTTATGCCCACAACGAGCGCGCAGTTACTTTGAATGCGCCGCAAATCTGCAATCCACATTCTTCAGCATTATAATGTCAGTGCACTCAAGGATCTGTGATTGAATGCAACCACCAACCTCCTTCAGAACCGTTGTTTCGGAGACCTGACCTTTTGTAGGCAGCCTCTTTCATCACACAGCGCGCTCCAGAGGTTTCGTGTTGTTTCGTCAGACTGTACGTGTTGAATAATAGCCTTGACTCCCTTCTCACTACGTGAGCTGTGGCTACTCAGTGCTGTACGGAACTTGCCATATCTTTACGCAAACTGGATTGCAGAAGGTGATTTAGAGGGCTCGCTGTGCATATAAATTCAATAACAATCTATCGCGTGTGTTTACACTTGACTGGGGCGTATAGGGAAGGGAGCCCCTATCTATGGTGGACCAGAGATCGATCCGCCAAGCGCTCTGCCCCCATGATGTCGTTCCGGCCTCTGCCTGATCTTGCCTTCATCCCGTCTTTGCCATCCGCATCGCCGCGACAACAAACGTCATTCAGCACGCAACGCCGATACAGCTCCCTGAAAGCTTCCCCTCGCACTCCTCGCTTCAGTCTTTCGTCGCATCTAAGCTTCGTCTCTCGTCATGAGCACCCCCGCAGCAACCGATCTGCTCTCTGCGTCATTCGCCGCGCCTGCGGACCTTCCTGTAGGCGTGCGCAAGGCCCTTGAAGCTGTCGCACCAGGCTTTGTGCTAAGCGAGGACCGTCTGCGCGATATCACGAGCACGATGCTTGAGGAGTTCGAGGCCGGATTGGCGCGCTACGGCGAGCCCATGGCCATGATCCCAACCTACGTGACCGGTGTACCTGACGGCTCTGAGACCGGGTACGCATTGCTATGCGTTTTGTGTGGGTAGAAGACTAAACAGTCTTGTGCAGGACGTTCCTCGCGCTCGATCTTGGCGGAACGAATCTGTGAGGCTTGCACTTTGATGCATGTGCCATATAGCTCATCGCATCGCGTGCATTTTTCGCACATCAGACGCGTTTGCGAGGTCAAACTGCTTGGAAACAAGAAGTTCGTTCTTCGCCAGCAGAAGTACAAGGTTTCAGACACCCTCAAAACCGGTGAAGCCGTTGCACTCTTCAGTACGTGTAGTCCCGGGCTCATCAGTAACCCGCACGGCGTGATCCCACCGCGCTGACTGGACCTCTTTGCATTCGACGTGTAGACTATTTAGCGGACTGCGTCGACACTTTCTTGACGGAAAACCAGACGCATGTCCAGGATGGCGAGAACCTGTACCTCGGCTTTACCTTCAGCTTCCCGGTCGAACAAACTGCGCTTGCAAGCGGCACACTCCTGACCTGGACGAAGGGCTTTAGCGCCAAGAATGCGGTCGGCAATGATGT
>Ga0247815_10001219_pt1 | contig 19844 bp, 15 predicted proteins | sample UWRJL194509B1_FD_181014 | JGI IMG/M metagenome (GOLD analysis project Ga0247815, IMG submission 181014) | Plant litter microbial communities from Arlington Agricultural Research Station in Wisconsin, United States - UWRJ-L194-509B-1 | ecosystem: Environmental > Terrestrial > Plant litter >...
ATAGTGGCGACTACCAAGTGGGTTTTATACTTTACCCGGCAAGTATACAGGAAATAAAAGAACTTGCCGATAATAACCTTATCATGCCGCCTAAAAGCACGTATATTGAACCTAAATTCAGAAGTGGTTTGGTGGTTTACGAGCTTTAATTTCAAAATGTAGATTTCAGATTTTTGGATATGAAAAAATTGCTTATATTACTACTATTGCCCGTCATTCTTTTTTCTCAAGAGAAGAAAAAGGAACGCGTTTTCTCCCTGCAACAAATTGACTCAATTGCAGAAAAAAATGGCAATATTCTGCATGATGTTTATGTCCATATCACAATACAAAAAGATAGGCTTTTGATTGGGAAAAAAAACATTGGTGAAGGAGGTGGACATTATTCGATGTATGAATATGATGACCATCTAAAAAGGAGAAAAGTATTGGTAAAAGGTGGTTATAAAGAACATATTACATATAGAGATAAGCATACAGAAGAAATAGAAACAGAATTATACTATTATAATAAAGAACTATTTTTTGTACGAATAACTAAAGCATTTCAAATGAAAGGTAGTCTTTCTAAAAAAGAAGTTTATGAAATTGATATGAATAAAGCGATTAATTTTGAAATTAATGAAAATTTTAGTTTTGATGTACAGGAATGGATACAGGATAAAAATGAAGAATTGCTTAAACATACTTATTAAAATATCATGTCAATAAAAAATAACTTACTCGAAATAAAAAACTCCCTGCCGCCAAATGTTACACTCGTAGCAGTATCTAAAACCAAACCTGTTCCTGATTTGATGGAGGCTTATGATGGAGGCCAGCGCATTTTTGGCGAGAACAAGATACAGGAAATGGCCGACAAGCACGAGCAAATGCCCAAGGATATAGAGTGGCACATGATTGGGCATGTACAAAGCAACAAGGTGAAATATATGGCACCTTTCGTGAGCTTGGTTCATGGTGTGGACAGCCTGAAACTATTGGCCGAAATTAATAAACAGGCATCTAAAAATGGCAGGATTATTGACTGTTTATTGCAAATGCATATAGCAGAAGAAGATACTAAATTTGGCTTGGATGAAAGCGAACTGCAGCAATTGTTAGAGTCGGAGGAATTTAAGCGGATGGAAAACATCAGGGTAACCGGCCTTATGGGCATGGCTACATTTACGGATGATGAAACGCAGATAACTAAAGAATTTACGCATCTCAAAGCTATTTTTGACAGCCTTAACGAGTTGCAAACAACTAATAACTTACAGCCATTAACATTATCAATGGGCATGAGCGGCGATTACAAAATTGCGATTGACTGCGGCAGTACCATGGTAAGGATAGGCAGCAGTATTTTTGGCAGCAGATAGGTGGTTTGCATTTACGAACTTTGTATCTTTACATAAAGCAATAGCAAAAGTGTATTGCTTTTTAAACTTTTAACCTGAATAAGATATTTGTACGCAATACTTGACATAGAAACGACGGGTGGACAATTTAATGAAGAGGGAATTACAGAGATTGCCATTTACAAATTCGACGGCCACGAGGTTACAGACCAGTTTATAAGCCTTGTAAACCCCGAAAAAGAAATACAACCCTTTGTGGTTAAGCTTACCGGTATTAGTAATGCCATGCTGCGCAGCGCACCTAAGTTTTATGAGGTGGCTAAACGGATTATAGAAATTACAGAGGGATGCATTATTGTAGCCCATAATGCCCAGTTTGATTATCGCATTCTTCGTACAGAGTTTGACAGGCTTGGCTATAATTTTGAACGCCAGTCGCTTTGTACTGTCGAGCTGTCACAAAAATTACTGCCTGAACAAACGTCGCACAGCCTGGGCAAGCTTGTTCGCGCACTGGGTATACCTATGAGCGACAGGCACCGTGCCACCGGCGATGCTCTTGCTACAGTAGAATTATTTAAGCTACTGTTAGATAAAGATATAGAAAAAGAAATTGTAAAGGGCCTCGTAAAATCGGAGAATTCCCAGCAAAAGAAAGGGCTTTCTACCAAACTGCTTGATATGCTTAACAGCATACCTGCCGTTACGGGTGTGTATTACATTTATAAAGAGAATGGAGAACTTATTTATATTGGCAAAAGCCGAAATATAAAAAAACGTGTTAACCAGCATTTTACAGGAACATCAAGGCGGTCTAAGCGCATACAAAAAGATGCTTTTACCGTTACTTACGAAGAAACCGGCAGCGAACTTATAGCCCTGCTAAAAGAATGCCAGGAAATAAAAGTAAATCAGCCGCTGCTTAATCGTTCGCAAAAAAAGGCTACTTTTCCGTGGTCATTATATGCTGCAAAAAACACCAATGGTTATATAGCGTTAAGCCTTACAAAAACTGATGGCCGTAAAAAAGAAATTATCTCATTTTCGGGTGCTGCCGAAGGTAAAAATGCGCTGATACGAATTACTGAAAAATATAATTTGTGCCAAAAAATAAATGGCTTAGACCCTTCGGTTACAGATGCCTGTTTTCCTTATGGCACAGGTAATTGTAATGGCGGCTGTATAGGTGCAGAACTTCATACCGAATATAATGTTCGAGTGGCAGAGTTTATCAGCTTTAATTCGTTTAACGGACAAACCATGGCAATTATAGACCGTGGCAGAAAGGTTGACGAGCGCAGTGTAGTGCTTATAGAGAATGGTAAGTATAAAGGCTATGGTTTTTATAAACTTAATTACCAGGTTAACAACCTTGATATACTTAAAAACATTCTTGTGCCTATGGACGACAGTAAAGATGCAAAAAGCATAATAAGGGGCTACATCAGGAAAAAGAAAGATTTAAAAATACTGCGCTTTTAAGCTATTTAGTATCTTTATGTAATGCAGGAAAACCCACCTATAAAACGCGGAATGATTTCCGAAGATTTCCGAAAAAAACTACATATTATAATTTATGAGGCAGATACCCGCGCAGGCAAGCTTTTTGACATTATACTGCTTTGTGTTATTTTTTTAAGCATTGTAGCTGTAATGCTGGAAAGTGTCGCCTCTATAAAAATTGTATACGGCCACCAGCTTGCTGTTATAGAATGGGTAATAACGATACTTTTTACCCTCGAATATATAGGCCGAGTTATTGCAGTTCGTGAGCCATTACGTTACGTCTTCAGCTTTTACGGCATTGTAGACCTTTTGGCAACATTGCCTAAATATATCGGGCTTATGTTTCCCGGCACAGGTTTTCTTATAGCTATAAGGGCTATAAGGCTGCTAAGGGTTTTCAGGATACTAAAGCTGCACAATTTTGTTGGCGCTTCTAATCAGCTTACCGAAGCCCTAAAGAAGAGCCGGACGAAAATAGCGGTTTTTCTGTTTAGCGTTGTGGTGCTTTGTGTTATCATGGGCACTTTAATGTATATGATAGAAGGCCCGGCAAGCGGCTTTACAAGCATACCTGTTAGTGTTTACTGGACCATTGTTACGCTTACTACTGTGGGTTTTGGCGATATTACCCCACTTACCCCGCTTGGGCAATTTCTTTCTACAATTATCATGATAATGGGTTATGGCATTATTGCAATACCTACCGGGCTTGTTACTGCCCAGTTTATGAACGAAAAAGCACACCTTAACACACAGGCATGCCCTAACTGTGGTGCTCACCAGCACCGCGACGACGCTAAATTTTGTTATAATTGTGGCGCCAGCCTAAAATAATCTATGAGCACCTTTCAAAAAAAATACCTTATTGTAGTAATAGGCCCTACTGCCATTGGCAAAACAGCTTTGGCAATACAAATTGCGCAGCATTTTAACTGCGAAATCATTTCGGCAGACAGCAGGCAGTTTTTTAAAGAAATGGATATTGGTACAGCAGTACCTTCTGCCAAAGAACTCGCGGCAGCACCGCATCATTTTGTACAGAATATATCCATTTTTGAAGAGTATACTGTTGGCGATTTTGAGCGTGATGCCATTGCCAAACTTGATGAGTTGTTTTTAAATAATAATTATGCTGTATTAGTAGGAGGGTCCGGGCTATATATTGACGCCATACTGAAAGGTTTTGATGATTTTCCCGATGTTGATCCAGACGTTCGCAAAAACCTGAAAGCTAACTACGAATTATATGGCATTGAATATTTACAACAGCAGTTACAGCAACTCGACCCTGTGCATTATGAAAAAGTTGCGAAGGAAAACCCGCAGCGTTTAATGCGCGCCTTAGAGGTTTGCATTGGGTCTGGCCGTCCCTACTCTTCTTTTTTAAACATTAAAAAAAACAGCCGTACCTTTACCCCTATTATCATTGGGCTTGATGCCGAACGCCAGCTAATGTATGACCGTATTAATCTACGCGTAGATATTATGGTTAATGCAGGACTTATAGAAGAAGCACGGGAATTATATACTCATAAAAGCCTGAATGCGTTGCAAACCGTAGGCTATCGCGAATTGTTCAACTATTTTGATGGAGAGTTTACATTGCCCTTTGCTTTAGAGGAAATAAAAAAGAACACCCGCCGTTTTGCAAAAAGGCAAATGACGTGGTTTAAACGCACCGAGGGCGCACAATGGTTTGACTTTAAAACGCCATTACCCGAAATTATTAATTATATAGAAGAAAAAGTATAATGCCAATATCTGAAAATTTTACATCGGTATACTCACACGACTGGGAAATAAACTTTTTGCAATGCACGCCTAATGGCCTGCTTAAACATACCGAATTGTGTAATATACTGCAGCTTACTGCCGGTTACCATGCCGAAATGGGTGGGATAAATTTTACCGATATGCAGCTGCACGACCAGGCATGGGTACTTAGCCGTATGCGTGTAGAAATTGAAGAGTTACCTAAATGGACAGAGACAATTACTGTAACTACTTGGATATATGACTTACAGGGATCACGTTCTATAAGGGCATTTGAGGTGCATGTAGACGGACGTAAAATGATAGGGTCGGTTACATACTGGGCGGTGTTTAATACTAAGCTTCGTAAAGCAGAAGCCCTCGCCCTGCCCCATGAGCATGTTGAAACATATCCCGAAAGGAAAGCAACCGAAGAATCTTTTAAAAAAATAGATGTAAACCGGGAATTACTATTAAATAGTGAGCGTAAAGTAATGCTGTCTGACGTTGATATTGTAAACCATGCTAACAACGTAAAGTATTTAGAATGGTGCCTTGACAATATAGACCCACGCCCTATTTTAAAACAGCAATTAAAAAGTTTTGATATGAACTTTATGCGCGAACTTAAATTGGGCGATGCTGTACAGTTATTTTCGGCCAAAGAAGGCAATGCTACTATCTTTACCATTAATAAAGACGATAAGCCGTGCTTTGCTTTAGAACTTGACTGGAAGTAGTTTTAGTCGCAGTCTCAGTTTTCAGCTTTCTATGTACGAGGATTGAATGCAGAAATGCATATTTCAATTATGTATATTGAATAGATTGCTTTCACATAACACATAGTAAATAGTATAAACAACAAAAAGAGATTCTCCCTTACGTTGGAACAGCATCCTGTACAGAAACGCCACCCAAGAGTAAAAAAAGAATCTCCTAAATTATAAAACAGTTGCCTGTACTTATTTTTCTTCAGCTACTTTGTTTTTTACAACAAGCCTGAAACCTTCTCCGTGAATGTTTAGTATCTCTACATCCTCATCTACTTTAAGGTATTTTCTCAGTTTTGCAATGTAAACGTCCATACTCCTTGAAGTAAAGTAGTTATCATCTCTCCAAATTTTAGTTAGGGCAAGTTCCCTTGGCATAAGGTCATTTTCATGCAGGGCAAGCATTTTTAACAATTCGTTTTCTTTTGGTGAAAGCTTTATAGGCTCATCGTTCTCAAAAGTAAGGAAACGTAATTTAGAGTTCAGGTGCAATTTACCAATCTGGAATTCAAATTTAGAATTATCAGTCTTCGTTTCAGATGCTTTTCTCTGTATAATAGCCTTAATTTTCATTAAAAGCACTTCAGAGTCAAATGGCTTATTAAGGTAATCATCTGCACCTACTTTATAACCTTTAAGCACATCTTCTTTCATAGATTTTGCTGTAAGGAAAATAATAGGCACTTCTTTATTTTTTTCCCTTATCTCTCTTGCAAGGGTATATCCGTCTTTATAAGGCATCATTACATCAAGAATGCAAAGGTCATAGTTGTCTTTTTTAAACTTCTCAAACCCTTCCATGCCATTTTTGGCTAATGTAACATCAAAATCATTAATTAAGAGATAATCTTTTAGTACGGCTCCAAAGTTGGGATCATCCTCAACTAAAAGAATCTTTTTGTTTACTTCTTCCATATTTTTAATTTATTAGTGGCATTTTTATTATAAAGGTGCTACCCTTTCCTTTCTCACTTTCTACATATATATGACTGCTGTGATCATCTACTATTCGTTTTACATAAGCAAGCCCCAGTCCGTGGCCTTTTACATTGTGTACATCGCCGGTATGCTCCCTGTAAAACTTTTCAAAAATCCTTTTTTGGGTAGCTTTGCCCATACCCAGGCCATGATCTTTAATTTTTATCAAAATAAAATCCTTAACGTTCTCTGTAGATATATCTATAACAGGTTCGTCAGGCGAATATTTAATGGCATTATCCAATATATTAACAAGAACATTTGTAAAATGCACATCGTTTAACAATGTTGTGGTTCGCAGCGCATTAAAATGGCGTGTAAGCGTTCCATGTCTTTCTTCAATTATTAAATCAACATGCTCTATTGCACCTTCAATTACATCATGTATGTCTGCCTGTTCTTTATCAATGTCAAGCTCTTTCTTTTCGAGCCTCGATATTTGCAACACATTTTCAACCTGGGAGTGCATACGTTTGTTTTCGTCCCTTATCATTTGCAGGTAGCGCTGTACCTTCTCTTTATCGTCAAATATTTTTGGGTTTTTAATCGCATCCAGCGCCAGGTTAATGGTGGCAATGGGTGTTTTAAACTCATGGGTCATGTTATTAATAAAATCGGTTTTAATTTCCGATATATTTTTTTGTTTTATCAACTGGTTGATAGCACTCAAATAGGCTATAATTATAATAAGCGTAAATACCAGCGACAAAGATGTTATACCAACGATTGATGAGAAGATATATGTTTTCTTTTCGGGAAAGCTAATAATAATCTTATACCGTGTAGACCCTTCACTGTCTTCAAAAACGGGGTGGTCATACATACCTGCTTCATGCTTAAAATTTGCCGACCTTATTTTTGTGGAAAGGCTATTGTTGTAAATAGCAAACTCAAATGGTGTTTTAACGCCGCTTTGCTTTAACTCTGCAGCAACCATTTTTTGTAATTTTCCCGTATTAATCCAGCTTTCAAGGTAGTTATATTCCCTATAGTCCTTAAGAAATCCTTCTATCTGAAAACGCAGCCACCTGTCGGCATCAGCATTAACCTTATTTTTTTTTATATCTGGAGAAACATTACTTCCTTTAGATTTTTTTCTTACAATATCGTCTATCTTATCTTTATCAAAGAACACCTCTTCATACTCTCTCGTTACCTGATCTGAGTATATTACAGTTTCGTCGCTTGCCTTAACAGCCCTGTCATAAAACGGTAACAAATCAGTACGTAGTGGCACACGCCCTGTACTGTCTTTAAAGCGGCTGTAAGTTTTATAAAACTCTTCGCCTTCCTGCTGCTCCAGTTTAAAAGCAACCTTGCTTAATACTTGTTGAATGTGAAATTTAAATTGTTCTTCATTATTTTTAAGCGACGAGTTAACCCAATATAGCTGTACAAGTATTATACCTATCAGCGATAAGCTCATAAAAAACACCAGTAAGCGAAATTTTGTTTTATTCATCACTACAAATTTAACATTTTAACATTTACAGCTAAAAAATATTAACCAAATATTAACGCCTACCCCTGATTTATAACATTTTTTAAAAGATTATTAATGTCAACCACCTGTTCTTTAGCAGATTCCAAATCAGTGTTAATTATCACAAAATTGCTCAGGGGTATCTTTTTCTGGTCATTCCACTGGTTTTCTATACGTTGCAGTACTTTTTCACGGGTAACACCATCACGGTTCATCACTCTTTGTATGCGCACATCCGTTGGGGCAGTTACTAATATTATAAAATCGCAGTCTTTGTAGCTACCGCTTTCAAACAAAATCGCTGTTTCTTTAATAACAAAAAGTTTGCCACTATTTTGTAAAACCCAATCTTTAAAATGCCCTGCTACTTTAGGGTGTATTATACTATTTAGCTTTGCAAGCTGCTCAGGATCATTAAAAACAAGGGCTGCTATTTTTGTTTTATCAGGAATGCCGTTTGTAAGTATATCATTACCTAAAGTTGCTATAAGCTCTTTAACCACATGTGGCATAAAAAGTATTTTTTTTGCTTCATCATCAGCAATATAAACCGGTACATCAAGTGCAGCAAAGTAACCTGCAATAGTACTTTTACCACTACCTATACCACCGGTAAGACCTATAATTTTTGGTGTCATCTAAAAAAATAATTCGGGGAATGCTTCCTGCGGTTGCTGCTTTAGCAAATTAATTTTTATAAACGATTTTATATAACCCGTACCATAACCATAAAATTGTATAAAAACCGCTGCTACTGATAACAGACCCACTTTTAAATTTTTATTAGCAATGCCTGATACTATAAATACCGCTATGAAATACAAAATATAAAGATAAATGAAGAAACGCACATTAATTAACATTAGTATAAGAGAACCTGCAAACCCTGCTATGAAAAATGACGGAAACAGGAATGTAATTTTTTTATATTCCGGATGCCATTTATCTAATATTGGCCTTGCCTTACCAAATTTATTAACCTGCATATAAAATTTATCCCAGTTAATTCGGCGTTTATGATACACGTAAGAGTCGGCAAAAAGCTTTGTGGTGTATCCTAACTTCCATAGCCTGATAGACAAATCAGGATCTTCGCCGGGATGTATGTTACCAAAACCCTGAGAAGCTACAAATGCTGCTTTAGATATACCCATATTGAAGCTACGCGGCTGAAATTTCTCTATCGTCTCTGATTTTCCTCTTATGCCACCCGTAGTGAGTAAAGATGTCATCGAAAAATTAATGGCCTTTTGCACATCGCTAAAAGAATCGAGCGCACCATCCGGCCCGCCAAAGCAATCAGTATACTGCGTTTTAAGGTTGGCATCTACACTTTGCAAATATTGTGGTGGTATAATACAATCAGAATCAAGTATTATAAAATAGTCTCCCCGCGCCTTTTGCATACCATAATTACGGGAATCTCCGGGGCCGCTATTAGGCTTAAAGTAATACGATATATTTAGCCTGCTATCATACTTTGCCATAACGTCGCCACATGGTACAAATGAACCGTCTTCTATAACCACCACCTCATAATCATGGGCATATACCTGTTTGGTGAGGCTTTCTAAAAGTTCATCAATTTCGTCCGGCCTGTTATAAACGGGTATAATAAGAGAAAAAAACATGTACAGTAATTTTTAACAAAGTTACTCTTTATAAATAAAAAAGCCACCAAAAAATGGTGGCTTAGTTTGTAATAAATTTTACTTTTTACTACGGTAATCTATAATAAGCTATTAATTCTTTTTAATTACTTTAATAGTTTTAACAGCGTCACCGGCAGTAACTTTTACTAAGTAAGTACCCTCTGCAAGCATAGAGGTATCTATTTTAGCATTAGTTGTGTTAGGCTGCTGTACAGTTATCTGCTGTCCTACAAGGTTAAATATTGCTACAGATGTAATTTCTGAAGAATATGTAAGATTAAGAACATTGCTTACCGGGTTAGGGTAATAAGAGAATGAAGCAAGATCGAAACCTTTGCCGCCCAATATTTGCTCTATAGTTATAGCCAGTACTTCTTCACTTGTACAATTACCCACAATTTGAGTAGCATAGTAAGTAGAGCCTTCTACTAGCGGAGTACCTGCCGGCAACGCAATGCCTACAATAGCATCGCTCTCTGTAGCATACCAGATAACAGTGCCTGTAGCAGTAAGCGTTACCTCAATATCTTCTATAGTAGCCTCTTCGCCAGATGCTACAGTAATAGTTTGAGGAGAAACACCTGTTGGTGCAGGAGTATTGTTTATGGTTACAGTAAAAATAGACTGATTTGTACAGTTAGGAGTAGTTGCAGATGTAGCAAAAACATACAGAGTTGTAGTTTCTTCAATCAATGCACCAGCCTCAAGCATTGTACCTGCACCATTACTTTCGGTATAATAAGCACCATTAGTAAGTACCGGTAAAGTATATGTTCCACCACACTGTGTAACATCTTCAGGATCATCAACCAATACAGTTGTTAAGACAACAGTGACCGGAGTTCTTGTTTCGCTTTCGCAACCGTTAGCAGTTTGCGATGCATAATATATTGCACCATTTACCAGCGCAACATCTCCTACTAATGCAATACCACCTGTAGCATTTTCATACCATTTAATATCTGTACCTGTAGCACTAAGCCCTGCAATAACGCCGGCACCACAAAATGTTTGTGTAGCATCGGCTACAGGAGCCTGCGTAGCTGCAACAGTTACTACAGCCGTAGCAGTAACACTACAGCCAGAATCGTTTGCAGCACTAACAGTGTAAGTAGCGCTTTCGGTTAATTTTGCATATACAGTTTCTATATCCTGGCCTGTATAAGCTATAGTTGCAGCCTCATCTGTAAATAAACCTGCAGCCGGTGCCCAGGTTACTACAGTATCAAAACTATAGTTAAAGGTTACATTAAATCTTTTAGGAGATAAAGTACCTGAAGCAGAGGTTAAATTGTTGTAATTAAACAGAGTGGTATTAGCACCAAGATCTGTATAATACGTTTTAGCATTATTTACATTATCTGCACCTAAATGAGAAACACTTATAACAATGTTAGATACACCATCCCAAACATAAGGAGTTGTAAATGTAATAGTGTTTACACCAACAGCATGCGTATAAGTTGCCGGTCCATAAACGGTTGTAAATCCGGTTTCGCTTAAATATGTTGTGTTTGCAAATACTGCATTTTCTGTACTGCCCAATTTTACAGTATAGCTATCATTAGTAGCAGCATCCCCTAAACTTGATATATTGTAAGCTATAGATGTTATGCTACCAGGCTGTAAACCCGCAGCAATAAGCTCTGCAGCAGTGTAAATTGTCTGGCTCTTGTAATTTACCCTCCTGTTAGAGAAAGCCGTAAGTTCTTCTGTATCTGTAGTCTGGGTAGTTGCAGTACCTACTGTAGCTGCACCATTAGCAGATGCTCCATTAACTATAAGTGCTACTATTGCATCAGGGCAAACTGTTGGTGTAGCAGGAGTTACAGTAATTGCAGCTGGTAGTGTATTAACTGCAACCGTAATTTGCTCTACCGCCACACAGCCTGTAACAGCATCAGTCGCAGTAACAGTATAAGTTGTAGTTTCTGTTGGCGATACAACTTGAGACTCACCAGTAAGGTTAGTTCCCGGTGTCCAAACATACGTATAATCATCATTATTGCTTGCAACAGAAAGCGTTGTGCTCTGCCCTTCGCAAATTGAAACGGCTGTAGCGACAACTTCAATTGCAGGAGCGCTTGTTACTGTAACTGTAACCACTTCGCGAGGCGACTGGCAAACACCATTACCGTTAAATGTAAACTGTGGCCTTACAGAATAAGACTCCAAGTTAGATCCTGTAGTTGTACCACATACAGCACTTGCTGATGTAGCATCGGATACATGGAATTTAACCGTTGATACGTACGATGTGTTATCTGTTTTCACAGTCCTGCTTAAAGTAGCAGTTGATGCAGCATTGCCATGGCAAAACTCTACAAGAATATTTGAAGTACCATCCCAGTTAAAAGGTGTTGTAAATGCAAAAGTGTTTATTCCTGTAGTTGGCTGATATGTTGCACTTGTATAAACAGTTGCAAGGCCACTGTTACTAACAAAAGTTGTTAGCTGCGTAGCTGTAGTTGTACCGATTTTAATAGACAGATCAGTATTAGCAATCGAGCTTGTTGAAGTAACATTTAGAGCTATCGAATTTAAATTACCGGCTGTAATACCTGCATTTCTTAATTCCTGAGCTGTTATAAGGTGTTGCGTGTGATTATTGCTCCAGTTAGAATATAGCGGGTTAGAATATGTGTCAGATGTTGTTGCACCTGCACCCACCGCTACATTAGAATTTGCTACAATTTGAGTTGCACTAACATAAAAATCTCTTGTAGCATTTACCGATGGAGATGCTAATGGGCTGCCTGAACCAATAAAGTTACCGTTTACAGGAGCATCATACCAGTATAGTAATCCGTTGTTAGTGGCAGTAGCAGTAAGCTGTGCAGGTCCTTCTCCACATACTGTTGCATCATTAGCAGTAACTATTTCAGGATAGTCACAAAGCGTAGTAAATGTAGCCACCGGTGCCCATACACTTGTACCATTTGTTGTACCACAATTACCTCTTACCCATACATAATATGTAGTTGAAGGCTGTAAACCTGATAAACCTGTAGTTACGCCTGTTGCTGTTGCATTAGCTACAGTCTCTGCTGTAGGCGCAACATTGCTTGTAGAATAATAAATTTGATATCCTTCAGATGGTACTGTACCCGGTGCTGTCCATGAAAGGGTAGCCGCAGTTTTGCCTATTGCCGAAACCTGTACTGCACTTGGCGGTAAACATGATGGCGATACATCCACTGTAATATCATCTACAAATAACCTGTTCCTGTCTGTTATAGAATATACATTAAAACCAATGTAGTAAACCCCTGTAGTTTGAGGCGTAAAATCGATAGTATTTGTAATTGGTGTTGTATTATTTACAATATTGCTATGATTTGCTAATTCTGTAGTCATGCTCGTAGCAACATTAGCAGTACCATAAGACACCCTTAGCCTTTCTACATAAGTAGCACCTCCATTATTACCATACTTATAAGTAAGCCTGTAAGATACTCCGGCCGTTAAATTTAAACCACGGGTATAAAACCATGCGTTTGCAGGGTTATTACTGTTATAAGTATAATTAAGTACTTTACTTGTAAACCCGTTTCCGGCTGGGCTGTATGTTGTCCAGTTATTACCGTTACCCACGTTTTGAGAGGTAGTACAACCTGGCAATGCAGGCGTAGTAGCTGATTCAAAATTTTCAGAATACGGGATGCCTGTAGCTTCACATGGAGTCGTAAATGTTATAGATGGTGTCCATGTGCTAAAATCACCTCCGCAGTTGCTCCTTACCCAAACATAATATTGTGTATTTGCAGTTAAGCCCGATATGGTAGCTGAAGTCCCTGTAGTAACCGGCGTACCCTCTGTTGTAGCGGTAGGTGCCGTGTTAGTGGTAGAATAGTAATACTGATATCCTGAAGACGGAGCGGCTGATGGAGCTGTCCATGCGAATGTTGCAGTAGTTGACGTAGCGTTAGAAAACGTTAAGCCCGCTGGAGCTAAACATGATGGTGGTGCTGTTAAAACAAATCGTGCCTGTGGTTTGAAATCATTAGCAGTATCTGTATCCTCATTGCAAAGTGCATCTTCGTCTGAAACAACAAACCTGCTGCTATCATCTGCCGTGCCGTATACAAAAACCTGTCCGTAAGGATCGTCAAAGTCTGCTTCGCCGTAACAAACATCAACAAGTATGTTACTTGTACCGTCCCATACAAATGGTGTGGTTAATGTAAACATATTATACCCATTAACAGACGTATAATTGCCGCTGTAAACTTCTGTCAGGGCTGCATTATTATGCACAGCAGAATTTGTAGCTGTAGTTTGCGCTAACCTGATTTTATAGTTAGGCAAAGTAACCACAGAGGGTGTCGCTACATTCCAGCCGAATTGGCTAATAGTACCTGTTGCCCCACCGGCAGCAGTAATTTCTGCAGCTGTATATACAACTTGGTAATGCATATATGCATAATAGCTGTTTACCGGTCCAAGCCCGCTACCGGAGTCTGCCACAGATACTTCTGTGCCAGATCCTAACGTGACTGTTTGTGCAAATGCATTTGTACCCGCAAGTACAAAAAGCATCATAAAGCCGGCTATCCATTGCTGAGGTTGGCGCCATTGCTTTTGCAAAATTTCTAAAGTAGATTTTTTCATAAAATAATGTGTTATTAATCTACTAAAACTATAGAAAATAGCGTTGTGCTTGACAAAATGTTTTAAAATTACTATTTGATCATATATTTTGTTAAAATACAATAATCTAATAAGACCTAATGTGAAAAAAATAGGTTTTAAGTATTAAATTTATGTTAACATAAACTCAACGATTGTTAGAAAAATAAAGGTTTTATCTACTTTAAATAAAAAAAGCCCCTGACAAGGGGCTAAATGTTATATTTATGCAATGACTTGCATTAATTGGGGTAAAAATTAGTCAAGACTATCTATTTTAACCATTTCGTTAGAATCTTTGTTATAATCTACACCTTGTATATCAAAACCAAACAAGTTGTAAAAATCTTTACGGTAACCTTCAAGATCGCCTATTTCGGCAAGGTTTTCCGTCGTAGCCTGTGTCCATAATGCTGCAACTTTTTCCTGAATATCATCACGCATCTCCCAGTCGTCTATTCGAATCCTGCCTTTGTCATCTACAGGTACTTCGCTTCCCGCATAAAGCCTTTCGGCATAAAGGCGCTGAATTTGCTCAATAGTCCCTTCATGTACTCCTTCTTCTTTCATTATTTTATACAATAAAGAAATATAAAGAGGTATAACCGGTATGGCAGAGCTTGCCTGTGTAACTAATGCTTTATTTACAGATACGTATGCTTTACCATCAATATCTTTAAGGCTGTCTGTAATTTCAAATGCAGTAGCTTCAAGGTGGTCTTTAGCACGCCCTATGGTTCCTTTTCTGTAAACAGCTTCTGTAAGCGACGGCCCTATATACGAATAAGCAACAGTGGTTGCGCCCGGAGCCAAAAGGTTTTCTGCTTTAAGTGCATCAATCCACATAGCCCAGTCTTCTCCGCCCATAACGGCAACAGTATTTTCTATATCACCTTCCACTGCTGGTTGTATGGAAATATCTGATACTTTACCGGTATGAAAATCTACTGTTTTATTTGTAAACACACCTCCTATAGGCTTTAGAACAGAACGGTGCAATACACCTGTTTCAGGATGCTGGCGCACCGGAGATGCAAGGCTGTAAATAACAAGGTCTACCTGTCCAAGATCAGCTTTTATAAGGTCTAAAGTTTTTTGCTTTATTTCTTTAGAAAATGCATCACCATTTATGCTTTTTGCATAAAGGCCAGCCTTGTGGGCTTCTTCCTCAAAAGCTGCAGAATTATACCAGCCCGGTGAAGCTGTTTTACCTTCTACAGGTGGTTTTTCAAAGAATACTCCTATAGTTGCTGCGTTGCTGCCAAAGGCACTTGTAACCCTCGATGCAAGGCCAAATCCTGTTGAAGCGCCTATTACAAGCACTTTTTTTGCGCCGTCTATAGCACCTTTAGATTTTACATATTCAATTTGGTTTTTAATGCTTTGCGCTGCACCTTCGGGGTGGGCAGTAAGGCATATAAATCCTCTCATTCTGGGTTCTATGATCATAATTTAAGGTATATCTTTATTGGTAAATATTTTTTTGCGGAACAAATATAGCCCGATTTTTTAGTTAAGCAATGCCCGTGCATGATTAAGCGCAGAGTCGCTTACATCTTTGCCCGAAAGCATTTCGGCAATTTCCCTTACGCGCTCATCATGAGTAAGCAGTTTAAGTTCAGATACTGTGTTATCTCCCTGTGTGGTTTTAAATACTTTATACTGCCTGTCGCCTTTTGCAGCTATTTGTGGCAGGTGGGTAATGGCCATAACCTGCATTTGCTGGCTCATGGTTTTCATGATGTCACCCATTTTATTGGCAATTTCTCCCGAAACCCCTGTATCTATCTCATCAAAAATAATACTTGGCAGCTTACTGTAATTAGCAAGCACTGCCTTTACAGCCAGCATAATACGCGACATCTCGCCACCGGAAGCCACTTTTTTCATCAACCCAAAATCTGTTCCTTTATTACCGGAAAATAACAGGCTCATATGGTCTTTGCCATTATTAAAATAGCTTTCAGTCACTGCAACTTCAAACTTAAATCGTGCATTGGGCATGCCAAGCTGACTAAGTATGGCAGTAATTTTTTCGGTTAAAACAGGTATGGCTTTTTGCCTGGCTTCGTGTAACTTAGCAGCAGTACTATCGATAACGGCTTTGGCTTTTTCAGCCTCTTCTTCCTGTTGTTTAATAGCATCGTCTATACCTTCTACAAGCACAACTTTGCTTTCAAGCTCTTCCTGAATTGCCAACAAATCAGCTACTGTTGCTGCCTGGTGCTTTTTTTGCAATGCATAAATAAGCTGTAATTTCTGGTTTACACGCTCCAGTTCTGCAGGATCGTCAGCCAGTTTCTCATAACCTTCGGCAAGGCTGCCTGTAATATCGTCAAGCTCTATAATAAGGCTCGAAACCCTTTCGTAGTATCCTGCATATTCAGCCGAAAGGCCACTTATTTTTTGCAATGAATTTTTTATGTCTTTCAGGTTTTGCAGTGCTCCTAACTGCTCTTCATTGGCTATGGCTAATGCCTTAGCTACAGATTCTTTAATGAATTCTACATTGCTAAGCATTTCCAGTGCCTCTTCCAGTTCCTCCTGCTCTCCTGCTTTCAGGTTGGCAGTAACCAGTTCCTGTAACAAAAATGCATTGTAGTCCTGCTCTTTAGAGAGTGATGCCTTCTGCTCCTGTAATTTTTTTAGCTGAGATAGAACCTGTTTGTAAAGGGTATGCTGTTTTTTATAAGTAACAAGCAAGTTATTGTTACCTGCAACGGCATCCAGTATCTGCATTTGGTACAGTTCGTCGCTTAGCTCGCGGGTTTGCTGCTGCGAGTGGATATCTATAAGAAATTCTCCCAGTTGTTGCAGTTCCTGTAAGTTTATAGGGGTATCGTTTACAAAGGCGCGCGATTTGCCTGATGGCAATATTTCACGGCGAATGATAGTCGTATTTTCATAATCCATATCATTCAGGGCAAAGAATTCATTAAGCTGGTAATCGCCAATATTAAAGTGGGCTTCTACCACACACTTTTGTTCTTTGTCTTTGAGCGATGTAAGGTCGGCGCGATTGCCCAGCACAAGGCCAAGCGCTCCTAAAAGGATAGATTTACCGGCACCGGTTTCTCCTGTAATAGTAGAGAAACTGCCGGAAAAATCGATATGAAGTTGCTCTATAAGAGCAAAATTTTTAATATGTAATGTTTGCAGCATAAGGATTTAAAGTGCAATAGCAGCACAAATATAGTGTTTTAAGAAGTATTGCAAAGCCACGATACAGACTAATTTTCATAAAATTTACCCAATAAAAAACCCTCTTAAATCAGAGGGTTGATATATTTACATGAGGCAATATTTGCTAATAAACAATTACTTTATATTACTCCATTTAGAGCCATTAAGTGGCGATATTTTGTTAAGGGTATTTACAAGATCTGTTACCTGAACCAATGGCCCACCCGAGAACATACCTACAATTTCATCAGATTTTGCATCAAAAAACACACGCGTTAAAAATGCATTAGGGCGCACTTTATATAATTCTCCAAGGGTTTTAATTGCCCCTATAGCCTTTTCCTTTGCACCTTTCTGGTTCTCTGACATAAGGTCAAGCGCACCTAAATGATACTCATAAAGTGCCGTCCTGAAAGGGGTAAAAGTATTAGATAATATATCGTTAGCTAAATAATACCTGCTCTGGTTACCATCCTGTGGGCTCCAGCCTTTACCGCCTCCCTGTGCAACACTGGCAATACCCTGCGCCGCCTCATAGTATGGCGTGCCACCTTCTTTTTTAAAGGTATCTGCATCAAGCCCTATGATCATATTGGCGTAAAACGCCACGATGGATACAAGGTTAGAATCAAATGTTGTAGGATTGTAAATAAGGTTTTCGCCCTCTATATATCTAAAAGTAACATCTTTATCGTTATAATTAAATATGGGTGATACATAACCTGAATTAAACACCGGCCTTGACGATAAAACCTGCAGCGTTGCTGTAAAATTATTATCGTTAAAAGCAGATATATTAAAAATTAACGTAGATTCTATACGCTCTCCTTTACTAATATTGCGCTGCGTAAAACGTGTGTTGTTCACAAAATCAGACAAAGACTTTTCCAGTGTCTTAAATATTTGCGGGTTAACATCTGTAATACGGTCGAAATTTACATTTACTGTACAATTAAGTTCCTGCGCATTTGCAGTAAGGGTAAAAAACACCAGCAGTGCCGCTATATATTTATACATTGTATCGGTTTTTAATCTTATTTATAATATCCTGTGCTACCTCTTCCTTCGTTTTCAGTTCCATAGGTTCTTCATTAAAATCACTGTCTATAAAGGTAACCTTATTTGTGGCTTTACCAAAACCCGCACCCTCATCGTTAAGCGAGTTCAGCACGATCAAATCTAAGTTTTTTTTCCTGATCTTAGCTTTAGCATTCTCAATTTCATTCTCAGTTTCAAGGGCAAATCCTATCAAAAACTGATCCTTTTTTATTTCGCCCAGAGATGCCAGTATATCTTTTGTTTTCTCCAATTCTAATACTAACGTGCTTTCACTCTTTTTTATTTTCTGTGGTGCAACATCTTTTGGCCTGTAATCTGCAACGGCAGCGGCGGCAACGGCAACATCAACAGCATCAAAATATTCGTGGCAGGCAGTATACATATCCTGAGATGACGTAACGTGCAACACTTTTACACGTTCATGGTGAACCTTTAAATGCGTTGGCCCACTTACAAGAATCACATCTGCACCTTCATTAGCGGCGGCAAATGCTATATCATAGCCCATTTTACCCGATGAATGGTTGCCTATAAAACGCACAGGATCTATAGGTTCATAGGTAGGGCCGGCTGTAACAAGTATTTTTTTTCCAAGCAGTGGTAATTTACCTTCAATATCATGTTCTATAAAGGTAATGATATTTTCGGGTTCTGCCATACGGCCTTCGCCGGAAAGCCCACTGGCAAGTTCGCCGCTTTCGGCAGGGATAATAATATTCCCAAACGACTGCAACTGCGCAAAACTATGTTTTGTGGAGGGGTGAATGTACATATCAAGATCCATTGCCGGGGCAATATAAACAGGGCATTTAGCCGAAAGATATGTAGCAATAAGGAGGTTGTCACTATTACCCGATACCATTTTAGATAACGTATTGGCCGTAGCCGGGGCAATAATAAAAAGATCGGCCCAAAGGCCAAGCTCTACATGGTTGTTCCAAACCGCATTTTCATCTTCTTCATGGTAAAAAGAAGAATACACCGGGTTTTTAGATAATGTAGATAGTGTGAGCGGGGTAATAAAATCTTTAGAAGCAGGCGTCATGACTACTTTTACATGTGCGCCTGCTTTTATAAATAACCTTACTAACGACGCTGTTTTGTATGCGGCAATGCCCCCGGAAATACCGAGTAATACTTTTTTACCGCTTAAAACAGACATCAGTAATTATTGTTTGTTAGGATCCCTGTAAGAAACTTTACCGTCTAACCATTCCTGTACTGCAAGTGCATGTGGTTTAGGTAGTTTTTCGTAAAATTTAGAAACCTCTATTTGTTCCTTGTTTTCAAAAATTTCCTCAAGGCTGTCGTTGTACGTAGCAAACTCTTCAAGCTTCTCGATAAGTTCCTTTTTAATTTCGGTATTTATCTGGTTAGCCCTCTTAGCCATAATGGTAATTGCCTCGTATATGTTACCTGTAGGCTCTTCTATTGTAACCTTGTTGTAGGTAATAGTGTTTACGGGAGCAGTTGCTTTCTTTAAATCCAT
>Ga0247815_10001220_pt1 | contig 19841 bp, 16 predicted proteins | sample UWRJL194509B1_FD_181014 | JGI IMG/M metagenome (GOLD analysis project Ga0247815, IMG submission 181014) | Plant litter microbial communities from Arlington Agricultural Research Station in Wisconsin, United States - UWRJ-L194-509B-1 | ecosystem: Environmental > Terrestrial > Plant litter >...
CTACATCGGCCGACGTTTTTTCGCAGCAATGGAATCCTGCAAAATACGCCTTTTCACTTCGTGGGCAGGGCCTTTCGGCAAGTTATACGCCTTACTTAACCAGTATTGCGAATGATATTTCGCTTGGCCAGGTAACTTATTTTAATAAAATAAACGAAAGAAGTGCTTTTGGTGCAAGTCTGCGTTATTTTGGGCTTGGCGACGTGGAACTTAGGCAAACTGGGGATATAGATGAGCAGGTAATTACAAGGAGCCCAAGTGAGCTTGCGGTAGACCTTTCGTACTCTCTAAAACTTGATGACCGTTTCTCAATGTCGGTAGCAGGGCGCTTTATTAGCTCGAATTTAAAAATTCCTGAAGCAGTTGCCGGTAGTAGTGCTGATGCAAGTGCTGCAATATCGTATGCTTTTGATATATCCGGCTTTTACCAAAGCGAAGAAGAAGCTTATGATAGCTTTGATGGGCGTTGGAGGGCAGGTTTCAATTTCCAGAACCTGGGGCCGAAAATCAGTTATGATGATGATCCTAATTTAAGTTCTAATTTCCTACCGTCTAACATGAGGCTTGGTGGTGGTTTCGACTTTATTTTTGATGAATATAACACCATTGCGGTAAACGTAGAACTTGCAAAACTATTAGTGCCTACTCCTTACGCAGTAGTGCAGGCAGTTGATGCTGATGGCGATGGCGAAATAAGCAGTGCAGAACAAATGCTGGCTACTACTGCAAATGCAGAGAACAGGCAAAAATATAACGATATCAACTGGGTGTCGGGTATCTTTAAATCTTTTGGTGATGCTCCGGGAGGTTTAAAAGAAGAGCTTCAGGAAGTTACTTATTCTCTTGGTGCAGAGTATACGTATAATAAAGCTTTTGCTTTCCGTTTAGGGTATTTTAATGAAAACAAATTAAAGGGTGCTCGCCAGTTCTTCTCAATGGGTGCGGGCTTTAAATATTCAGTAATAAATGTAGATGTGTCTTACTTATTCTCAGCTTCAAAAGTAAGGAACCCGTTAGAAAACACATTGCGTTTTTCACTTACCTTTAACTTCGGAGACGAGTATGACGAATATTAGTAGATGGAAAACATCACGATAACTTCTACCTTTACGGTTTACCCATCCATGGCAGATTTGCCGGCAGATGTAAAGGCTTTAATGCAACAGGCAGTTGCTGTGCGTAAAAATGCGTATGCGCCTTACTCTAAATTTCAGGTTGGTGCAGCAATATTGCTTAGCAATGGCAAAGTGGCATTAGGCTCTAACCAGGAAAATGCAGCGTATCCTTCCGGCCTATGTGCAGAGAGGGTAGCGATATTTCATGCCGGGGCAGTATACCCTGATGCTAAAATTATCAGGATGGCTATTACGGCAGCATCTTCGCAAAGAGTAGTAGATGCGCCTATACCACCCTGTGGCGCCTGCAGGCAGTCTATTGCAGAGTATGAGCTTAAACAGGATATCCCTATCGAGATTTGGTTTATGGGAGAAACAGGAGAGGTTTATCGTTCAGAATCATTAAAAAATTTACTGCCAATGGTTTTTGGAGGTAAAGATTTATAATAAAACTACAGTAAAGAGGCTATTATGGCCTCTTTACTTTTTTATAACCATTTCGTGATTTTAAAAAATTGAAAATACTTGCCCTAAATTTTTTAGTTATTAAAGGGAAATAGTATTTTTGCATTTCGCAAATTAGTGTGAGCAAACTTTTTGCGTATCTCTTTTACAATTTTTAAATATCAAGAGCAACATTATAGTAAGCAATGAAAGAAATAACAAAAGAAGTATACCTGAAGTGGTATGAAGATATGTCGTTTTGGAGAAAGTTTGAAGACAAACTGGCGGCTTTGTACATTCAGCAAAAAGTTAGGGGTTTCCTACACTTATATAATGGTCAGGAGGCAGTGCTTGCCGGAGCATTACACGCTATGGACCTGTCTAAAGATAAAATGATTACTGCATACCGTAACCACCCGCAGCCTATAGGTATGGGTGTAGATCCGCGCCGTGTTATGGCAGAGCTTCTTGGTAAGGCTACCGGTACTTCTAAAGGCCTTGGTGGTTCTATGCACATCTTTTCTAAAGAAAAAGGTTTTTATGGAGGCCACGGTATTGTGGGTGGACAAATTCCACTTGGTGCCGGACTTGCATTTGCCGATAAATATTTTGAAACAGGTGGTGTAACCCTTACCTATTTTGGTGACGGTGCTGCACGCCAGGGATCACTTCATGAAGCATTTAACATGGCTATGCTATGGAAACTTCCTGTAGTGTTTATTGTAGAGAACAATGGTTACGCAATGGGTACATCTGTAGAGCGTACTGCTAACCATACCGATATATGGAAACTGGGCTTAGGGTATGAAATGCCATGTGGCCCTGTAGACGGAATGAACCCGGTAAAAGTTGCCGAAGCCATGAACGAGGCTATTGAAAGAGCACGCAGGGGCGACGGGCCAACTTTCCTTGAAATGAAAACGTACCGTTACCGTGGCCACTCTATGAGTGATGCGCAACATTACCGTACTAAAGACGAGGTGGAGGAATACCGTAAAATTGACCCGATCCTTCAGGTTCTTGAAGTTATTAAAGATAACAAATATGCAACAGACGAAGAAATTGAAGCTATAGACGGCAGGGTTAAAGATCTTGTTGCCGAGTGCGAACAATTTGCTGAAGAGTCTCCATACCCGGATCTTAGCGTTATGTATGACGTTGTTTACGATCAGGAAAATTATCCATTTTTACCACATAAATTATAATATACACCATGGCAAAAATTATTACCATGCCGCGCCTTAGCGATACCATGACTGAGGGTACTGTGGCTACGTGGCTTAAAAAAGTGGGCGATGTTATTAAAGAAGGAGATATCCTTGCTGAAATAGAAACAGATAAAGCTACAATGGAGTTTGAGGCATTTGATGCCGGAACTTTATTATATATAGGAATTAACGAGGGAGATACTGCCCCGGTTGATTCGGTTTTAGCGATCATTGGTAAAGAAGGCGAAGATTATAAATCGCTTCTTGAAGGTGGTGCCGGTGCAAAAACAGAGGAAGCTCCAAAAGAAGAACCTAAAGCTGAAAGTAAACCTGAAGCTAAGGAAGAAAAAACAGAAGCTAAACCTGCTGAAGAAAAAACGGAAGATAAAAAAGCTGCTTCATCTAAATTGCCGGAGGGAGTTGTGGTTGTAACCATGCCGCGCCTAAGCGATACCATGACCGATGGTACTGTTGCTACATGGCTTAAAAAAGTGGGCGATACTGTTAAAGAAGGTGATATTCTTGCCGAAATTGAAACAGATAAAGCTACTATGGAGTTTGAATCTTTTAACGCAGGTACGCTTTTAGCTATTGGTGTTAAAGAAGGTGAAACTGCTCCTGTAGACAGCCTGCTTGCTATTATAGGCCCTGCTGGAACAGATGTGTCTGGTATTGACGCAACTACTGGTAAAGGTGGCGCAGCCCCTGCTACCGATAGCAAAAGCGAAGATAAGCCTGCCGCGGATAAACCGGCAGAAGATAAAAAAGAAGAAACTAAAGAAGCGCCAGAAGCTGAAGAAGAGGCTCCAGCTACCGATGGTGGAAGGGTGTTTGTTTCTCCGCTTGCACGCAAAATAGCCCAGGATAAAGGTGTAAACCTTACCCAGGTAAAAGGTACGGGCGAAAATGGCCGTATTGTTAAAAAAGATATCGAAGAGTTTAAACCGGCTGCTGCTGCACCGGCACAACAGGCTCCCGCCGTTGCTGCCCCTGCTAAAGAAGCCGCTGCTGCAAAACCTGCATACGTTCCGTCTGGAGAGGTTGCTACAGAAGAGGTTAAAAATAACCAGATGCGTAAAGTTATTGCACGCCGCCTTGCGGAGTCTAAATTTACCGCTCCGGAATACAGCCTTACTATAGAGCTTGATATGGATAGCGCTATTGCAAGCCGCAATGTAATTAATGCCGTACCGGATACTAAAGTATCATTTAACGATATGGTGGTTAAAGCATGTGCAATGGCTCTTCGCAAACACCCGCAGGTTAATACCCAGTGGAAAGATGATGTTACTATTTACAACAAACACATAAGTGTAGGTGTAGCTGTAGCTGTAGAGGATGGCCTTCTTGTACCGGTACTTAAATTTACCGATAACATGAGCCTTACTCAAATAGGTGCATCTGTACGTGACCTTGCCGGTAAAGCTAAAAACAAAAAACTGTCTCCTGCCGAAATGGAAGGTAGTACGTTTACTGTTTCTAACCTTGGTATGTTTGGTATCAGTGAGTTTACATCTATCATCAACCAGCCTAACTCGGCTATCCTTTCAGTAGGGGCTATAGTTCAGCAGCCGGTTGTTAAGAACGGACAGATAGTTGTAGGTAACGTTATGAAAGTAACACTTACCTGCGATCACCGTACTATAGATGGCGCTACAGGGGCACAGTTCCTGCAAACGCTTAAACAGTTTATAGAAAACCCGGTTACTATGCTGGCATAAGCCACACGGCTAACAATTTATAAAAATACCCGTCCTGAGTAAAATCAGGACGGGTATTTTGTTTTTGGCCTAAGTCCCACTTCTATTATGCGGACTGTGTTTTTAATTAAAGACAAAATAGTTTTTTAATGCGAAATGGTTTTTGCTGAATCTAAATTATTAATGAAAGGGATAGAATGAACCTGTTTAACGACACCGATTTATTTACCAGCAGCCCACCGAATAAAAAGATATTCGACCTGCCAAATACAGATCTCGTTCTTTATGAAGGGTTTTTTGCTAAAGAAGAATCTGATTATTACTATGAGGCTTTGCTGCATCAAACAAAATGGAATGAAGCAGATTTGACAGTTTATGACAAGACACATGTTATTCCGCGGATGGTGTCCTGGTATGAAGATAAAACCAATCCCGGTGTAAAGCAGGATGTGCAGGACTGGACACCGGATCTTTTGACTATAAAATCAAAAGTTGAGATGGAAACGATGTTGAGATTTAATGGCGTACTTCTCAATTTGTATCGCAATGGCAAAGATGGTGTAGGCTGGCACAGCGACCGCACTGAGAGTTTTGGCCCTGACCAGATTATTGCATCAGTCAGTTTTGGCGAAACACGGCCATTCAGGCTTCGGCACAAAACAAGAAAAGATATGCCAATGGTAGAAATTCCGCTTACGCATGGTACGCTTTTGCTTATGGCAGGTACTACACAAACACATTGGGAACATCATATTCCTAAAACTGCAAAGGACATATTGCCCAGAATAAATCTTACCTTTAGGCAGGTTAAAAGAAAATTGTTATAAATGTTAGATCTTTTTAGTACCGATATTCCACAGGATAATAATTTACTGCCATTTGGCGGCACGGTAAATTATTACGGCGCGGTTATGTCTTTGACAGAGGCCAATCATTATTTACAAGTATTGCTAAATACTATAGAATGGAAAAATGACGAAGCAGTGATTTTTGGAAAACACATAATTACAAAACGCAAGGTGGCCTGGTATGGCGAACAGCCTTTTAATTATACTTATAGCAATACTACCAAACAGGCACTACCGTGGACCGATGAACTGTTGAAATTAAAAACAATTATTGAAGAACAATCGGGCGAAACTTTTAACTCTTGTTTGTTAAATTTATATCATGACGGCAGCGAAAGCATGGCATGGCATAGTGATGCAGAAAAAGATTTAAAAAAAAATGCCGCCATAGCATCTGTAAGTTTTGGTGCAGAACGCAGGTTTGCATTTAAAAATAAGCACACAAAAGAAGTAGTTTCGGTTATTTTACAGCACGGTAGTTTGCTGATAATGAAAGATGAAACCCAAATAAACTGGCTGCACAGGCTACCGCCGGTAAAGGGTGTAAATAGCCCTCGTGTTAATTTAACTTTTAGGACTATAGTTGTTAAATAACATAAAAGCGATACGTTAAATTACTGCAAAGTAATTATTAATAATGTTGTGTGTTGTTTTTTTCTTATTTTAGCGAAAGGAAACACAAAACTTTATGAACCAAACTCTTTTTCTGTTACTTATTTTGGGATGTCTTAGTGGCAATGCCCAAAAAAAAGTTACGGCTACTACTTATAAGGTAGAAGAGAAATCAGTTGCAGCCACGTTAAAATTTTTATCGTCGGATGCCTTAAAGGGTCGCCTTGCCGGGAGCAAAGGCCTTGAAACGGCTGCACAATATCTTGAAGATATTTTTGTAAAGAACGGTGTTAAACCTTATTTTGCCTCTTACAAAGACACACTTACCAATTTTGATAAAACTACTTATAATATAGTGGGTTATCTTGAGGGTACAGATCCTAAACTTAAAAGCGAATTTGTAGTTTTTGGCGCTCATTATGACCATATAGGTATTGAGAAAAATCCAACAACGAATGATAGTATTTATAACGGTGCTAACGATGATGCATCAGGCGTTACTACAGTTGCCGAATTAGTTAATTACTTTGGTAAAACAAAAAAAAATAAGCGCAGTATTTTGTTCTGCTTTTTTTCGGCAGAAGAAGCCGGGCTTTTAGGTTCGCAAAGCCTTGCTGCCAAGCTTAAGAAACAAAATTTCAATTTATATGCCATGCTCAATTTTGAGATGGTGGGCGTTGCCATGAAAAGGGATATACTTGCATATTTAACCGGTTATGGCGCAAGTACTATGGGCGAAAAGATTAATGAGTATGCCGGTAAAAAACTGGTAGGATATCTTGATGTGGAAATGAAATATCAGCTTTTTAGGAGGTCTGATAATTTTTCGTTTTATAACGAGTTCCAAAAACCTTCGCAAACCATTTGCACCTTTGATTTTGAAAATTTTGCTTACTACCATCAGGTTAAAGATGAGTTTGAAGGTATGGATATTAAGCACATGACGGCCTTTATACAGGAAATGATACCCGTAACAGATAAAATGATTAATGCAAAAGCCGGAGATATTGTAATGAAAAGTAAATGAAGAATGTAATTATTACCGGTACCAGCAGGGGTATAGGGTATCAGCTGGCACTGCTTTTTGCAAATGCGGGCCATAATGTACTGGCTATATCAAGAAAGATACCAAAAGAGTTTATAGAGAACCGGAATATAGCATGCCTGGGTATGGATCTGGCCGATGTTACAGTTACAGATAAAGTAAAAGATTTTATAGACAGCACATGGCAACATGTTGATATTGTTATACATAATGCCGGTGCCTTGCTGCTTAAACCATTTGAAGAAATTACTGCAGATGAGTTTGAATATATATATAAGGTTAATGTTTTTGGTGTTGCTGCGCTCAACAGGGTTGTTTTGCCGTTCATGAATAAAGGCAGCCACGTAGTTACTATAAGTAGTATGGGTGGTGTGCAGGGTACTATGAAGTTTAGCGGGCTTGCGGCATACAGCAGTAGTAAGGGAGCGGTAATAACGCTTTCTGAACTTTTGGCCGAAGAGTATAAAGAGAGGGGGATAGCATTTAATGTCCTTGCACTTGGCGCTGTTAATACAGAGATGTTGCAGGAGGCTTTTCCGGGTTATCAAGCGCCGTTATCAGCACAGCAAATGGCCGACTATATTTATAATTTTGCCCTTACAGGCAATACCTATTTTAACGGCAGGGTAGTACAGGTATCGTCTACCACGCCTTAAATTTTTGCAGGAGTGAAAGATGTATTAGCGCGCTATATGCCGGAACATGCCGTAGAGCCGTTGTTTGAACTGATAAAAATGTATGGTGTTCACCTTAAAATTGTGAACGAACGCGTTACCAGGCATGGCGATTATCATAAAGATGCATCGGGTTACCATCGTATTACGGTAAATGCAAGCCTTAATAAGTACCGTTTTTTAATAACACTGGTACATGAGATTGCCCACCTTGCGGCTTTTGAGAAATATGGACGGAATATTAAGCCGCATGGCGATGAATGGAAAATTACCTTTCAGAAGCTTATGGTGCCCATGATACGGCCGGATGTGTTTCCTAACCACCTTTTGCCTTTGCTGGCAAGGCACTTTAGAAACCCGAAGGCAAGCAGCGATACAGATGCTTCTTTATCGCTGGCTTTAAAAGAATTTGACGAGAAGTCTGATAAAAATTACATATTCGAGGTTCCTTATGGTGCAGTTTTTCGCATTCATAACGGGCGGGTTTTTAAAAAAGGCGCACAGCGAATTAAGCGTTTTGAATGCCGGGAAATAAGTACCGGTAAAATTTATTTGTTTAACCCAAATGCCGAGGTAGAGCTGCTGCCTTCATAAATTTAAGAACAAATGTATATGGAACATTAAAAAAAAGATAATATTTTAACAAAACGGCAGCGTAAGTATCGCCTTACCTATTATGTTAAATTTAAGACAATTTGAATGTCGTAACTCTAAACCTGTTATATTTATTGGAAATTAGCTATTATGAAACAAACTTTACAAACCAAATCATTACTCTCGGTCCTGATGTTCTTAGTGTTCTCGCTAAGCGCAATGGCTCAGTTAAACCTCACGGTTACGCCTACAGATGCCCTGTGTGCCGGCCAGGGGTTGTTAACATTTAGTGTTACAGGCAATGACCCTGCCGCTACAATAACATACGTTATATATGGCGGTGCAAATACAAGTGCGCCTCAGGTAGGTACTGTAACACAAACTCCTACATCTACGCCGCCTTACGAGTTACGTAGCCTTAATGCAGGTACTTATACCGTAGTTGCCACCCAACTAATAGGTGGTGTTCCAACAGTATCTGCGCCTCAAACAGTGGTAATAAGGACTACAACCGAATCGGCAGAATATGCACCGGATATACAGGGAACACGTTGTGGTACAGATGGTAAGGTAACTATTAATACTGTTAGGGGTGTGCCGGTAAGGTACGATCTTTACAATGGTACTACGCCATCCGGATCACCTATAGCAACAGTAAATGCTCCTGCTGCGGGTTTGTTCGAAAACTTAGCCGTTGGTACTTATACTGTAGTGGTAACAGATGCATGTGGCTTTACCGCAAATATTACAGTGCCTATTATACAGGAAACTACTAATGTTATCATGGATCCTGTTACATGGCCGGTACAGGCACCTTTAGTGCTTGGTGAAGACTGGAGCCTTGTAGATTGTAACCATATTGCACCACAGCACAGAATTTCTACAGTGGGGCTTCAAAATATTTTTTACCCTGTTGTTATAACTTATGTAGTTACAAGCCCTGATGGTGTTGTTCAGGCGCCTGTTACACAGCGTATAGAAGATGGTAGTAATAACCAGTCTTTCCGTTCTGCCCCTATTTTGTTTTACCCGTGTCAGCAGTATACCTACACAATGACATTAGTAGATGCCTGTGGTAATACGTTTAGCAGCCCTATAAATGTTTTAAACCAGTGTTTTGAGGTAAATTGGGAAGTTAATTACGGCCATTGTGATGAGTCTATAATATTTACTGCTAAAAACTGGGCGCCGCCATTTGTGGTTAACTTTACAAGTCCTTCTGTAGGAACATTTAACCCTGCAGATCATAACGACCCTCTTGAGCACCCTAACTTTGCAGGCCCTCAGGCAGTATATAACAATCACGTACCAGACGGTACATATAGTGCTACGGTAAGTAACTGTGGCAGAACTGTAACTTTTCCTGCTATCATTGTGGATAAGCCAGACCAGGAACTTATTATGAATGGTACCATTCTTTGTGAGGATCCTACCGGTACTATAAGTGGTGCTTTTACTAAAACGCAGACTGATTTTGTACACGTAACTCTTGTTGCTCCTTTTCCTCCGGGATATACCGGGCCAACAAATTTAGATTCGGGTATCAACCCTATGTTGCCATCTGAATTTAGTTTTTCAGGGTTTCCTGAAGGTACTTACACAATAAGGGGTGAAAGTGAATGCGGGGAGATATTAGATGTTGTTGTTACCCTTGTAAGACAAATTGCGCACCCGGTAGTTGCGTTTACCTCTCGTGCAGGTTGCGAAGAAGGTTTTGGTTCTATTTGGATTCGTACAGTGCCTCCACCACCGGCAGGTCAGGTACTTGTTGGTTTAACAATTCAAAGTGGTCCGGCAGCATGGGAAGCTGCTAATCCTGGTGCAAGGCCGGTAGATGTAACTGCACAGGCTTTAGCTACAGATGGTATGCTTTATCTTAATGGACTACCTGAAGGAGATTATGTATTTAACGTTGATGATGGGTGTGATCCTATTCCACAATATACTATGACCGTTACAGGTTATCATAACACTGTAAGGCAGGCTACTATAGATGGTGGCTGTGTTACATTTACTGTTACTGTAGATGTACGTGATAATAGTTTTTCTCCAAGTTATTGGCTACAAAAGAAAGACGGTGCTAACTGGGTTAACCCTAATGGCAATGGTGGTGTTTATACACCGGGAACTACGCCTACAACGGCTAACTCATTCAGGTTAACAAGCCCTACTTTAAGTAATGGTGTCTATACACCGGGTGTTACAGCAACAAGTGGTACAGGAGAATTTAGGGTAATCCAGGTTTCTTCTATATTTGGCAATGGTGTTAATACCGGAGCACGTTGTTTAACAGAACTTGCTGTTTTCAGGTCGGGTCTTGCACCGGAAATTACGGGTGTGCTTTCTTTCCCATGTTCAGGAAACAGTGGCGAGGTAATGATCAATGCTTTAACATCGGGCGATCCGTCATTTGTTAGGTATAGTGTAGATGGTGGTACACCACAAGTGTCTAACGTATTTACAGGCCTTCTTCCGGGTGTACCTTATACATTTACCGTTACAGATCGTTGTAATACAGTAAACCAGGTTGCACAAATTCAGGAAGCACCACCTTTAGTGGTTACAAGAACCGGAGATTGTGATGGACAGCCGGTAACACTTTCTTTACCGGAATTTAATTTCCTTACTTACGAGTGGTATAATACAGCTGCTCCTACAGTAATATTAAGTACTAACGGTACACTTACATTCCCTACATTCGATTCTGCTGCAAATGCAGGAACTTATGAAGTGCGTGTAGTGAACCCTGCAAACGCAACGTCTTGTCTTAACCAGACAATAGCTTATACAATTGCACCAAATGTATTACCAAACGCTGGTGCAGATAATACTACAATGCCTGCAATATGTACAGGTAGTGTAGCTACTGTAGACCTTGCTACTTATTTAGTAGCTCCGTTTGATGCGAGTGGTACTTATACATTGGTATCTGGTACAGGTGGTACATTAACAGGTTCTGTTTTTGATATCAGCACGATAACTACAGGTGGTACTTTTGAATTTAATTATACCATTACCAATTCTTGTGGTAATAACGATTCAGCATTATTAAGGGTAACCCTTATAGAAAGCCCAGTTGCTCCTACAGTTGCTCCTATAGCTGTACAATGTGAAGGTTCTACAATTACACTTACAGCTGTAAGCACTACACCGGGTGTAACTTATGAATGGACTACGCCAAGAGGTACCTTTACAGGTGCTACACTTAGCTACACAAATGCAGTAATTGCAGATAGTGGCACTTACAGTGTGGTTGCTAAAAATGGTATATGTGAGTCTGCCCCTACAGCTGTTACGGTTACGGTAACTGCTGCTCCTATTGCAGGTGGAGATAACAATACCCCTATATGTAACGATGTTACAGGTTCTGTACTTGATCTTGCCGATTATTTAGTTGCACCTTATGATGCAGGCGGTGTTTGGACTCTTTCTGCTACGAACACGCCTCCTGCAGGTTCATTTAATGCTACGCTTAATACATTTGACACTGCAAACTTATTTGGTACTTACGACTTTGTATATACAGTAACTGCTTGTGGTACTACTAATGATGCAGTAATATCTTTTGTTCTAAATGCTATACCTAATGCTCCTGTGGCTACTGTAGCTGCAGCTGTAGTATGTGAAAACAGCTCAATACAGCTTAATACTCCTGCAGTAGCTGGCGCTACATACTCTTGGACTAAAGGTGGTTCTGTAGTTTCTACAGCACAAAACCCTGCAATACCTGCAACACTTGCTGCTGCCGGAGATTATGTTCTTACAATATCTGTTAACGGATGTACTGCAGATTCTGCTCCGGTAAATGTAGTGGTAACACCTTTACCACAGTTTAGCCTTGCAGGTAATACAGTAATATGCCCTACACAGTTTACAACGCTTTCTGTAGTACCTACTAACTTTGCTTTAACAGATGCTGCTATATCTTACCAATGGACTCTTAACGGAGCTTCGGTATCTAATGCTCCAACTGCAAGGGTAGATGCATTAGGTGATTATATTGTAACTGTAACAAATGCAAATGGCGGATGTCCTACTTCGCATACAATTACGGTTACTGCAGATCCGGATCCGTTTAGTATCGTTCTTGAAGGAGACTGTGTTAATGAACGTTTCATTATGAGCATCACTAACATAGATGAAATAGGAACTACACAGTCTATAGTATGGTCTGGTCCTGGTATATCAGAAACAGCAGGTAATAACCCTACAATAGATCTTACAGCAAAAACAATAGGTACTTACTCAGTAACTGTTACAAATGCAGATGGTTGTTTTAAAACACAAACTATTGATGTAACAAGTACAAGCTGTATGATACCAAGGGGTATATCTCCTGAAGAAGTTGATGGTAAAAATGACTTCTTTGATTTAACTAACCTTGGTGTACAAAACCTACAGATATTTAACCGTTACGGACTTCAGGTGTACGAGAAAAATAACTACACTAAAGAGTGGTACGGTCAATCAGACAAAGGTGATCTTCCTACAGGTACTTACTTTTATGTTGCTAAAATGGCAGACAAGCAGGTTACCGGATGGGTTTACATCCAAAGGAATTCTAATTAATACTTTAAGAAGCTTAGGGAAACCTAAGCTTCTTTTTTATAATATAAAGGCAATGTTTTTGTTGCCGGATGCAAAAAGAGCTTAGTGTTAACTAAGCTCTTTTTTGTTGTAATAATGTAGAATGAGTAATTACTAAATTTAAATACAACTCCACTACTAACTATTGACAATATTTAGTTTGCTGATGGGTATGCTTGTCCTGTATTTCGCTTTGGCATTTTTCGTATTATCTCTCTGCTATCGGCTGGCGGGGATGCCGCTGCAATTGCCCACGCGACCTCCTTAGGCATTTGCAACCGTAAAAGTTACGAGACTTCTACTTTGTAAGTGGTTGGTTATTTTAAATTAAGTGCGCATAAAAAAAGCTTAGGGACTACCTAAGCTTTTTTATCATTATCATGGGCGTGCTGTTCCTGCTCATCGGCAAGGAGAGCTTCCCGTACTTTTTTAAATAAGTCTGACGAATAAACAAATTCAACTATCGATTTGTTTCGCGTCTCCAGGATCTCCTCGTTATTGCCTTCCCATTCTTTAAGTCCGTTTTTAAGAAAGACGATCTTTTCGCCTATCTGTAAAACAGAGTTCATATCGTGGGTATTAATTACGGTTGTAATATTATATTCTTTAGTAATTTCCTGAACCAGTTTATCTATAACGATACTGGTTTCCGGGTCAAGTCCGGAGTTAGGCTCATCACAAAAAAGGTATTTTGGGTTATTTACTATAGCTCTTGCAATAGCCACCCTTTTTTGCATACCACCCGATATTTCATTAGGAAATTTTTTATTGGCATCCTTAAGATTTACCCTGTCCAGCGTTTCGTTTACCCTGTCCATAATCTCTTTACTGCGTTTGTTAGTAAACATGCGCAACGGGAATGCCACATTTTGTTCTACCGTCATAGAGTCGAACAATGCGCTGCCCTGAAACACCATGCCAATTTCGGTTCTTAAGGCTCTCTTCTCATCTTTGTCAAGATCTGAGTATATCCTTCCGTCAAAAGAAATGGTGCCCGCATCGGGTGTGTGAATACCCAACAGTGTTTTTAGCATCACAGTTTTACCAGATCCGCTTCGGCCAATGATAAGGTTCGTTTTACCCGACTCGAAAGTGGTTGAAATACCTTTAAGAACTTTTGAGTCGCCGAATGATTTTTCTATGTCTTTTACTTCTATCATTAGCTTAATAGTAACTGGGTTAAAAGATAATCTATCAGTATGATTACCACGCAGGTCCATACAAACGATGTTGTACTTGCCTTACCAACTTCGAGCGCACCACCTTTCATGTAAAAACCATGAAAAGATGGTATGGTTGCAAGCACAAACCCAAATATGAATGTTTTAATAAAGGCGTATAATATATGGAATGGATGAAAATCTGTCTGGATACCTCTGATAAATTCGTCGCTGCCCACAAAACCGCCGTAAACGGCCGCAAGCCAGCCACCCATAATACCTAAGCATATAGATATTGCAATAACGAACGGGTATAGGATAAGTGCTATAATTTTAGGAAATACCAGGTAGTTAAGCGAATTAACCCCCATAACCTCAAGCGCATCAATTTGTTCTGTTACCCGCATGGTTCCTATACTCGATGTAATATAAGACCCTGCACGCCCTGCCATGATTATAGAAATAAAGGTAGGGGAGAACTCCAGTATTACAGATTGCCTTGTAGCAAATGCAATAAGCGATTTAGGGATAAGCGGGTTTGTAAGGTTAAGGGCAGTTTGTATGGCCACAACCCCACCAATAAAGAAGGAGATAAAAGCTACAATTGCCATAGAGCCTATAATAAGGTCGTCTACTTCTTTAAATATCAACGGCCTCATAACCACCCATTTGGTGGGTTTGTTAAAAACCTCCTTAAGCATAAGAAAGTAGCGCCCTATCTGGTCTAATATTTTAATCATTTATCAAAGGAAAATATTGGCTAATGTACCTATTTGTATCCGGTTATTGTTATTACTTAATAGTTTTTTAATACTTATCGTATTTAAACAGTTTCTCTTTCATCTTTTTCCAGCGGTAACTGCGTATAAATTTTGCCTGCTCGTTAGTTACTAATAAAGGCCTGCCGTTGCTCTTTGCCTGTAAAAATCCTTTTATGTAATCTATAAAAAGCAAGGGTTTCTTTTTACGCATGGCAAGCTTGGCACCTGCAATGGTTGTAATAAGGAGCCCGTAGCCAAGCGTATAAAAAGCCTCCCCCTGTTTGTAACGTGCCGCTTTATTATAATTTGCCCCGGTAGGTTTAAGGTGTTTTACAACCAGGCTCTCTATAGTAATAACTTTCCATCCGTAATATTTGCATAGTAATTCGTCTACAGTATCCCATCCCATTTGAGGGCGCAGTTTTTCTATTTGTAAAAAACAGGCCTTACGGTATGCTTTAAATGCCCCGCGAATATGGTCTTTATCGGTTAGGCTCTCAATAACCCAGTTGCCGTCTTTTTCAATGTAGGCAAATCCGCCTGCCATTCCCACTTTATCATCTGCCTTAAAAGTGTTAAGCACCATGTCAAAGTAATTGGGAGGAAGTATCAGGTCGGCATCAAGCTTTACTATAATATCATAGTCTTCATCTACAGTGTCATAACCGGCATTAAATGCCTGTATTACCTTGCTGCCGGGCATGTGTACCGCGTCCGACTGTTTATTTACGAGGCTTATCCAAGGGTAACGCTCTATATATTGTTGTACTATGGCCGCAGTACCATCGGTACTATTATCGTTTACAATTACTGCTTTTGTGGGCAATACGGTTTGTTCGGCAAGCGACTGTAACGTTATGCCCATAAAGGCTTCTTCGTTGTGCGCAGGTATTATAGTGTAGTATTTCATTTTTTGTGTAGAACAGAATGCAAATATCTTTATTTTTGCGCTAACGGAAAAGCGAAACCTTGGATAAGAAAATTTTTGTTATAATTGTTACCTATAACGGTGCCCGCTGGATAGACAAAAATATACCATCGCTGCTCGATTCTGCCTATCCGGTACATATTATTGTAATAGATAATAAAAGTACCGATAACACGCTCGAACTTCTTTACAGGTATTCTGAGTTGGATATTATTAAATCGGAAACTAATTTGGGTTTTGGCAAAGCCAATAACATTGGGATGCAACGTGCTTTAGATCTTGGTGCCGATTACATGTTTTTGCTCAATCAGGATGCATGGGTTTTTAATGATACGATGAGCAGCCTTGTAAGTAAGATGCAAAGATATCCTAATCTTGGCCTTTTAAGCCCATTGCATTATTCGGCTAACGTAACTGATCTTGATCAAAGCTTTGCAACCTATTATAGCCGAAAAACTCAGGACTTAGATAATTCTACTGCTATAGTACCCTTTGTAAATGCCGCTGCATGGATACTAAGCAGGCAGTGTGTTGAAAAGGTTGGTTTTTTCGAACCGCTCTTTGGGCATTACGGCGAAGACCGCAATTATTGTGACCGTGTAAGCTATCATAAATTTTTAATTGGCATTGATGCCGATGCTAAAATTGTACACGACCGCATTATTACCCGCAATTTTAATAAGGACATTACCCAGTCGAAATTTAAAATACTGGCTGCGCTTTTAAATCCTAACCACGGTTTATTTAAGGCGTATTTATCAGGGCTAAAAGAAGTACTGGGATTGCCTAAATATTTCAGTAAATTTTACGGATGGAGTAAAGCTTTTAATTTACTATTGAAACTTTCGGTATACTACATAAAGCAACTTTTTAATGCCGGACAAATAAGCGCTGCCCGAAAAAATTCCCTGTAATGGAAAAGCAAAAAGTTGCCCCAATGAAACAGGTGGTATGGTTTGCCATTTTTAATTATATGGGTACTGCCATAGGCATAGTTTCTTCACTGCTTATTTATCCTAAAGATCTCGAATTTCAGGGAATAGCGCGTTATATAGATGGTATATCGGGATTGCTATACCCCATAATGGTTTTTGGCGCAAGCCAGTCGCTTATAAAGTTTTATCCGGCACTAAACGAGCGTATGCAAAAGCAGTTGTTTAATTATAGCCTTGTTTCTGTAAGCGTAGTAAGCCTGATAGTACTTGCCGGGTTGGGCATCTATATAAATTTTGCCAAAGATGAATATAATCAGTATTTGTATTATGCTTATCCCATTGCTGTATCACTTGCCTTTGTAGAAGTCTTTAAAAAGCAATTACAGGACCTCCAAAAAATTGCCGTGCCTACGCTGTTCGAAAAGATCCTGCCTAAAATAGCCCTGCCGATTGCATTTCTATTGGTCATATACAATATTGCCGACAGAAATTCAGCATTATGGGTTATGCTTGCAGGTTACCTGCTTATACTGTTGCTTACCACTTTTTACCTGTTCTCACATTACAAACCCGGATTCAACTACCGTTTTAAAACGCTCTTTGGCGAAATATCCCGTAAAGAGTATTTTCGCTACAGTATGTATTCGCTTGCAGGTAGTTTAGGGTCGGTGCTTGCTTTTAGGATTGATAATATTATCATCCCGAACATGATATCGTTAAGTGCCAATGGAGTTTTTGGTATTGGTGCTATTTTAGCCAGCACATTACAAATACCCGCGGTAGGTATGTTTGCGTTGTACTCGCCTGTAATAAGCAATCATTTAAGGAATGGCAATTTTAAGGAGCTGGAAATAAAATATAAAGAAATTGCCCGCTTATTATTTTTTATCGGCGCAATATTATACAGTTGTATTTTTTTAGGCGTCGAAGACCTTTTCCATTTGATGCCCGACTATAATAAACTTAAAGATACTATCCCGATCATAGAGATACTCGGGTTTAGTGTTCTTATTAATATGGCAACGGGCTTTAATGGCGAGATTATTACATACAGCAAATATTTTCGTTTCAATCTTATAGCCGTACTTATACTAATAGTGCTTAACGTGAGCCTGAATGTTTGGTTTATTAATGCCGGCTACGGTATAGTAGGGGTGGCATATGCTTCATTTATTGCCATGACGTTGTTTAATATATCTAAGCTGCTATTCATATACAAAAAGTTCAGGCTGTTGCCTTTTGATAAAAGTTTTGCTAAAATGGGCCTGCTTTTTTTCATTTCAGGCTTGGTAGTTTACTTTTTACCTAATACGGAGTCGCACCTAATTAACCTTGTTTATAAAACCGGATTATCGCTAATAATAAATTGTATAGCAATATACAAGTTACGATTAGTATACCAGGTCAATATATGGGTAGATAAAGTCTTAGGCTATATATCACGAAAGTAAAATAATTTGACACTTGCCATAAACAAAAAACTCCAATGAAATTATTTCAATGGAGTTTTTGTTATTTGCCATTAGGTAAATTATATCTTATAAACAATAGCATTAATGTTCATACCGGCACCTACAGATGCAAAAAGTACCACATCGCCTTTGTTAAGTTCCTGATCGGGCAACTGGCCCTTAAGCATCAGGTCATATAGAGTAGGTATAGTCGCCACACTGCTATTACCCAATTTATGGATGCTCATAGGCATAACGCGCTCCGGCATAGGGATGCCATGCAGCTTGTAGAAACGGTGCACAATTGCCTCGTCCATCTTTTCGTTAGCCTGGTGAATTAATATCTTTTTAAGGTCGCCTATAGCCACACCACTTTTTTCCAGGCATTCTTTCATGGCCTGTGGTACATGGTTAAGGGCAAATTCATATATTTTACGGCCGTACATTTTTATGTAGCGTATATTCTGGTCGTGTTCTTTGTTGTAAGATCCGCCAAAATATAAAAAGTTAGCCTCATCATACGTGTACGATGCCGTTACATGAGCAAGCACACCACGGTCGCCATCAGGGGTGCCTTCTATAACGCTGGCTCCCGCGCCATCACTGTATATCATACTGTCCCTGTCATGGTGGTCTACCACGCGCGACAAGGTTTCAGCACCTATAACAAGGCAGCGTTTTGCCATGCCCGATTTAATATACGCCTGCGCCTGTATAACGCCTTCTACCCAGCCCGGGCATCCAAAAAGGATGTCGTATGCCACACACGATGGGTTTTTTATCCTTAGGCTGTGCTTAACGCGTGCAGCAAGGCTTGGTACCATATCGGCCTGTATGGCATCTGGCTTTACATTACCAAAGTTGTGGGCAAAAATAATATAGTCAAGAGTTTCAGCATCTATCCCGGCATCTTCTATAGCACGTTCAGCAGCAAAAAAAGCAATGTCAGATGTCAACAGATTATCCTCCACATAGCGACGTTCGTCAATTCCGGTTATCTGCCTGAATTTTTCGGCAACAACTTCATTAGAGTAAGCCAGTGCATTACCTGCTTCATCAAGAAACTGGTGCGATTCAAAATCTTTGTTAGTAACAATACGATTTGGGATGTAACTGCCCGAACCGGTTATCTTTATGTTCATTTTTAAAACTGTTGGTTTAACAAGCTAATTTACTTATAAAAAATGTTATAGCAATGCAAAAATTAGTATGCTTGCATATAAATTATAGTTAAATAAGGTTTGGCAAACTTATAGTAAAAATATCACATTTTACGCACCGTAAATCTTTATTTTCATAACCGTAGCAATAGATTGTGCCCTCGTTTTAGCTTTTTCACAATTAGGCCCTGTAAACAACAAATCGGTAACAGTATTAAAGTGATTAAGCCAGGTTTCAAAATGCGTATTCGTAAGCTTTTCCTTACTGTTTAGGTCAAGGTGAATTTGCATAACGTTTTTGCGATAGCCTCCGGTGTAAAAAAGGCTTTGCTCCCAGAAATCTACAATGTGTGGCATGTGCTCAGCAAGGTTAATTTGGGCAACAGCAGTAAACATATAATTTATGGCCGGGTCTTGCAGCAACTCATCGTAAAAAGCTTTTAGCAGTATTTCAAGGTCCTGCCTGTTTTCTATGTCTTTCATAAATATTTATTTAACCACGAATTACGCAAATTTCACTAATTCAAATTTAAGTACTATTATTATGACAACAGAGTGCTGTAGGAGATAAAAAAAACTCCCGCTATTGCGGGAGTTAAATATTAATTTTCCATGTAAG
>Ga0247815_10001221_pt1 | contig 19837 bp, 11 predicted proteins | sample UWRJL194509B1_FD_181014 | JGI IMG/M metagenome (GOLD analysis project Ga0247815, IMG submission 181014) | Plant litter microbial communities from Arlington Agricultural Research Station in Wisconsin, United States - UWRJ-L194-509B-1 | ecosystem: Environmental > Terrestrial > Plant litter >...
CAAAAGCGGTCTGCCAGTCGTTGATTCCCTGGATCAGGTAAGGAACCCATTTTTTAGGGGTGCTGGGATCAATATAAATCACAATTGACTTTTGGGGCTCTACCAAATGTCCTTTGTGATATTCTTCCAGATCCTCCGGTTTTGGCTCCAATCTCCAGCGCTGGATATTACCTATGGTTTTTACTCCACGGGGATTGAGGTCAAAATCTGTGTATTCTTCAGCCAGATAACCTATCCTGTCGTCATACTCCCTTACTTTCATCGGAACTTTCGGCAGGAGCAGCATCGAACTGTTCATCTCGAAAGTGTAGACCGCCATACCGGCCAGCGGACTGTCCTGTTTTTGATAGGTCTTGACAGTCTTCAATTCAATATTGGTCGGGAAGGCCGTGACGCTTGCTATGTAAGAACGATCGGGCAATGGCGTGGTGAGACCTGAAAGGCCTTTCTTGGCATTACTAAACCCGAAAATAACATTATCACCATTGATGTAATCGGTGATTTCAATGACACTCGTCTTGTTGGTTTGATGAACCGCCTTTACCGCAAAGGACGAAATGATCGGCTGCATGGTACTTTTTAAAAGCGAGCGCGACAAGCCGTTTGCAGAGGTATCACTCGAACGGTCCTTATAAGAAGTAACTGAAAGGAAAAGCTTATTGGCTGGGCCTTTGGTAAAATTGAAAACACTCTCCCCGATCATGTCACCTGCATAAGAGACCGTTCGCGATTCTGCTTTTCGGAAGTCTGCTGCCGACCTTGAGATCCGGTTTACCGTAAGCAATTCCCTGCCCAGCAGTGAATCCGGGATTTCCAGGAGATACTTATCAGCAACTTTATGGACTTTAAAAAACCCAACGGAGGTTTTTGCCGTTGCGGGAATAATTTCCTCATATGGTTTTAAAGCGTCTGGTGCGGGTGTTGCGGGCTTAGGTGCAACTGTTGTGCCTGCCGCAGGAACTGCAACAGAGGCCTTAGCTTTAGATTTATCTTTTTTCTGTGCCTTTGCAGGCAATTGATCAAGAATAATCAGGCAGAATAATAGTGAGGCAATAGAAATTACCTTCCTGTTCTTCAATTTCATTGGTTTAAGTTTAGGGTAAAAAAGGGCATGACACATTTGTGTCTGCATCATGCCCGGATTAAAGTATTTAGAGCGCTGCTTATCTAATAACCTGCCGTTTGGATCAAATTGGTTCCCGATAATAGGTCATCCTGAGCAATCGGCCAATACTGGCGAAACGTATTCCAACTGAAGCCAGTTCCTTTTGCAATGATCTCGTTGTTCATCACCGCGTCCAGATTTCCTGTTCGTCTCAAATCAAACAGGCGGTGCCCGTTTTCAGTAAAGAATTCAACACGACGTTCATTCAGGATAGCTTTGATCAGGTCAGGCTGGTTTTCAGCTGTTGTCGGAGATAGCCCTGCCCTTGTCCTGATGATATTGATGTCTTCCTTTGCTCCGCTGAAATTGTTCTGCATGGCACGTGCCTCTGCACGGATCAGGTATTGCTCGGCCAGTCTCATGATCACAATATATTCCGCACCCGCTACTGAAGACTTGTATTTGTTCGGAAAGTATTTGGTTTCGGCAGGAACTGCACCGTTGGCCGGCTTAATGGAAGATCTGACCCAAAAAGTTCTCCTCCGGTCGTCTACCAGTGTAGCCGTATTCTTTTCAAAGGCATCTAGCAGTGACTGAGTCAAACTCGCGCCTACATAACTTTCGAAAGTTCTTGCTGCCGCAGGTGGTACAGCAACCGGTAGGACCGCCGGCATGTTGTTGGTATATGCTGTGAAATCTCTTTCAAAATTGACTCCTATTGGCTGTAAGGCAAAAATGGTTTCCTGGCTTGCCGCGAGGAAGACTTTGTCGATATCTGCCGGAAGCAACAGTTTGTAAACAGCTCCGGCTCCGATGACCTCTGTAGACATCGCTTCCGCGTTGACCCAATCACCAGTATACAAGTAGGCTTTCGCCAGCAATGCTTTCGCAGCAAACTTATTCGGCCTGGCCCGATTGGTAGCAGTTGTTACCCCGGTACCATCCTTATATTCATTGGCCAGCAATGACTCCGCTTCCTTGAGATCTGCGATGATCTGTTTGTACACGTCAGCTTTCGGGCTTCTACCAAGGTCTTTTAGTATCAGGAAATCACTGGTTGTAGTGATGACGGCGTCACCATATAGATTTACGAGATAGAAATGGAGAAATGCCCTGTTGAACAAAGCTTCTCCCAACCACTGGTTTTTGAAAAGCAGTGTATTTGAAGCCCTGACACCTTCAATGGTCAGATTGACGTTTGACAGTTGTTTGTAGCAAAATGACCAAAGCGGACCACCGTCAGCACTTAAAATCGTGCTGCTGTAATAGGCCGTATTGAGGGTAGATAAGCTATTCAGATTTTTGAGTTCATCTGTATATAGACCAACCTTAAAACCAATGCTCTGTGCACCATCAAAAAAAAGACTATTGGTGATGTTGCCAAAAACATTATTATTTGTTGCCGCAGCAGCCCTGTCGGTGACATAAGCACCTTCAGCCGCAATTTTTGTAGCCGGAAGCGGAATCTCAAGCAGCTTTTTGCAGCTGGCAAGCATCATAATACAGCAGCAAAGGCAAAACAGAAGCTTATAGGAAATAGTATTTATGTATTTAGAATTGAATTTCATGGTCGTCAGATTTAGAGTGTAAGGTTTAATCCTGCTGTAAATGTTCTCAGTGGCGCGGTTCCTGCACCGAGATTTTCGGGATCCAGATCCCCGTACTTCGAGATGGTCAGCAGATTGGATCCTTGCAGATAAATACTCAAGGCATTGATGTGAACTTTCCTGAGCAACGTTTGCGGTATGCCGTATGAAATGTTCAGGTTACTAAGTCTGGCGTAGGTTGCCCTGCTATAGGCACCACTGCTGTTCAGGAAGTTGCTGTACATAAACAAACCCCCAAGATTAGCGGTCGCCTTTGCAACATCAGTCACCTGACCTGGCGATTGCCAGCGACGTAATGCAACTTTACTGGGATTGGAACTTGCGAAGCCCGGACCTGTAGTCTGTGAGCCTAAGAAATTTCTGCCCATCCGATTGGTAAACGTAAAGAAGACGTCCATGGAAAGTGACTTGTAGGAAAATGTGTTTCCCAGTCCGCCGTAGTATTTAGGGGTCAGGTCGATGAAAACCGTACGGTCCAGGTTTACATCAAGCGTAGCCGGATCGGTCAGTTGTCTGTAACTCCCTTTAACACCATCACGGTTGATGAAGTTATAAATACCAGTCTCCGGGTCAACACCGGCATAATTGTACACTTTAATACCCTGGATCGGTTTACCAAGTACATAACTGTTGTTCGTTATCGTCTTCTCTATGCCGGGGTAAGCGACCAACCTGTTTTCAGGAAGGGTAATATTGAACCTGCTGCTCCATGTAAATTTGCCGGCAGCGATATTTTTGCTGGACACCTCCAATTCATAACCCCAGTTTTTGATGACAGCCGGAGAATTGATCGGGCGGGCCTGATATCCGGTTGTGCTTGGCAGCAGCTGGTTGACCAGTTGATCTTTAGTGATGCTATTATAATAAGAAGCATCCAAAGTGATTCTTCCTTTTAAGAACTCAAGCAATAAGCCTCCCTCCGCTTTCCTGTTGTACTCCCAGTGCAGGTCCTTATTGGCAATGGCAGTCGGGGTAAGCGCCAGACTTCCCTGGTACTGGTTACCGCCCTTATCGTAAGTAGCGATATAAGAATATGCAGCCACACCATCTCCGCCGGAAGTTCCATAACTGGCTCTTAATTTGGCAAAGGAAACAACCGGAAGCAGACCTTTAAACCAGCTTTCCCTGCTAAATACCCAGGAAGCTCCGGCAGACCCGAAAGAACCAAACTGATGGTCTTCACCAAACTTTGTCGAACCGTCATATCGTCCGTTTAGGTTGAGGATATATTTATTATCCCAGTTGTAACTGATGATTCCGAAGAAACCGATGTATTTATTTGGTACCTGATCATAAGCCGTGGTCACGTTTACCGCTCCTGCGGCCGTCAGCGGATCAGCAAAGGAAGGATTGTATAGCATGGCATCCGAAAGGAAATCATTGCCCGTAGTTCTATTGTAATAGGTGAACTGGTCCTGATAGGTTCCGCCGGTCTGAACATTCAATGTTCCTTTGGGGGCCAGCTTGGTAGTATAGCTGATATTTGGCTCTACCACGATGCTGCGGACACTGTAAATATTGAGCGTACTGGTAGTCCTGAAAGCTGTAGCCGGATTGTAAAACGCGGTAGGCTGTGCCCGCAGTTCTTTGGCAGACAACAGCTTATAGCCCACACTGGCATTTAGAGACAAACCTTTAACCGGTCTATATTTGAAACCAAGGGTAGAACTCAGGTCGTTCGTTACATTGTTATAGAGGATTTTGGTCCCATCGGCAGCATTGAAACTGTTGTCCGCCCAATTAAGACTTCCGTCCGGCAGGAATAGCGGCGGTGCATTTGGGGCTAGAAGGTTCACACTGTTATTTGCAAAATCATAAGGAATTGCATCATCCTTTGTACTTGAATAGTTGCCCGACAGGGTAATGGCCAACTTTTCATTTTTAGTCATATTGTTTAAGTTGAAATGAATGCCACCATCTTTTATCGCGCCATCCCCAATCTGGGTACTGGCCTGGTTCCTGTAATTGGCACCTATTAGAAAGTTCAGGTAGTCGTTTCCACCTGAATAATTGGCGTTTACTTTATTGACAACTGCACGGCGACCGCCAAAGAGTTTGGACCAGTCCGTATATCGGTCCGCAGGCCAGTTGCCGTTAATGTCATTGTCGGCAGCTGCAATGGCTACATTATCATTCACTTTCGCTTCTTTTCTGAGCATGATGTACTCCTCCGTGTTGAGCAATTCAGGTGAACTACCGCGAACGGTCAAGCCGCTATTCGCATTTACACTCAGTTTAGGCTCACCAGCCTTTCCCTTTTTGGTGACAATCAGGATTACTCCATAAGCACCCCTGGAACCATAAATAGAGGTGGCATCTGCATCCTTCAAAATATTGATGCTTTCGATGATGGAAGGGTCAATATAATCCAGAGGATTGCCTCCCCGCAGGTTTTGATTTTGAATCTGGCTTCCTCCGGAAGAATAGAATTTTGGAAGTGCGCCACCCGGAAGGACTACACCGTCAATAACGATGAGCGGCTGGCTCGGGAAGTTACCGCCTGAAAAAGTCTGCTGTCCCCTGATCATCATATTAAAAGGGCTGCCCGGTAAACCACTCATTTGCTGAACGAACATGCCTGGCACCCTGCCCTGAATGATTTCAAGCACATTGCGGCCCGGACTTTTAGCTAGCTCCTCTGCATTGATGGTCACAATGTTTCCCGGATTAATCCGTTTGGTTGTGGTACCATAAGCAGTCACCTGCACCTGGTCGAGGTCGCTGCTGGCTAATTTCATTTTGAATAGTATCGGATTTTTCAATGTCGATACAGCAACTTCCTGGTTCTCGTAACCGATATAGCTGATTTGCAATATGGCTTTGGGATCCTGGATAATTCCCGTAATAAACTGTCCATCCTGGTTGGTCACGAATACCATATTCGTACCTTTTACCCTGACACTTACACCCGGCATAGGTTTGTCATTTTCATCCAGCACTTTCCCGATGTAAATAGTGGGTGCATTCTGCCTTAGATCATAATGAATCTGTATAGGCTTGATGACCACTGTTTTATCAATGATAGAATAGGTAAGTGACAGCTTACTAAGAAACTGGTCCAGTGCCTCATCTACCGTTACATTTTTCAGGCTAATGTTGATGTTTGGCATCGCGCTGATCAGTTCCATGCGGTAAAAAAAGGTATAGCCGGTTTGCTGCTCAATTTTGGAGAATACTTTCTCCAGACTGACATTTTTTTCAGAGAGGTTGATGGTCTGACTAAAAACCGCTGCGTTGAGGTGCAGGCAGCCCAGAATCATTAGTAAAGTGGTTAGCTTCATGATAATGATGGTTTTTTTAAGCCATCCGTTTGCATAGAACGGCCGACAAATAGTAAAAATTTGCATACTTTTGTTTGGTTTGGGTGAATAGGTTAGTCGATTGCAATATAGGGTGATCATTGGCCCAGGCTTTTGCCGGATGGTGGTCGAAACACGATCCGGCTTTTTTATGCTCAGTTAGGCCACATCAGGTCTGCGGCCTTGCCGCAAAATCCATAAACGTGTATAGGTTATTTCACGATAATTTTTTTGCCCTCAATTTTAAAGTTAATACCACTTGCTTCTAATATTTTTAATGCTTGAGAGGCGTTGACATTACGGGAAACCTTCCCCGTATAATGATCTTCCGGAATTTTGTTGCCATAAACGACATCGACATCATACCACCGCCCAATCTGGTTCATCACGGTTTTGATATTCGCGTCTTCAAATTGAAAAAGGTCATCTTTCCAGGCAATGACTTCCGCTGTGTTGATGTTTGTGCTGACCTGAATGGCTTTGTTATTTTCCAGGCCGGGCTTAGTTATGGATTGCTGACCCGGCTTGAGCACTGCCACCTGCGAACCACTGCTGATCCTGATACTACCTTCCAGTAGTGTACTGCTGGTATGCTCTTCGTCGGCATAAGCGTTGATGTTAAAATGCGTACCCAACACTTCTACTGTCTGTCCATCACTCATCACCTTAAATGGCTTAGCGGGGTTTTTTGCAACCTCAAAATATGCTTCCCCGGAAAGCTCCACTTTACGTTCATCACCAGCAAATTCGGTCGGATATTTTAGAGTAGTGGCCGAATTCAGCCAGATCTTTGTTCCATCAGCCAAAATCACCCGGTATTTTCCGCCTCGTGGAATTGAAATGGTATTGTAAACCAATGTCTGCTCCGTATTGGCTTGGTCAGCACGATAGCTAAGCAGCCCGTCCTCATTTTTACTGATCGCTACGCCAGCCTGATTGCCCAGTTGTCCGTTACCTGCGCTATCCAGTACCAAAGTAGAACCATCAGCAAGCGTTAAGGTCGCTTTATTTCCACCAGGCGCTATGTCATTTGGCAAATGAACAGCCAACTCGTGCGATCTGGAGCTTTCATTGCTGTAAAAATAAAATCCAAGACCAAAGCCGATGACGAGGACTGCCGCAGCCCAGCTTATATAACGCGGTAAGCGTCTGCTGGCTTTCAATGGTACAACCAGCGCTTCTTTGTTCAGCTGACTAAAAACCGCGTGGTGCATATCTGTTTTTAATGCCTGGAGGCGTTGTTCAGAAAATTCGCCGTCCGGCCCCGATACATTTTCATACCAGTGCTCAACCGTCATCCTTTCTTCCTGACTGGCCTCGCCCGACAGGTACTTATCTATAAGTATTTGTATTTCGTTGACTTTCAAAACTTGCCTTTTACTACTTATAGCCTTTGGAACGGGAAAGTACCAGATGATTTTAAAATATTTTTAAAAAGCACCTAGCTAATCAAGGAATAGATCCCTGAAATGATCAAACCGATCTGCAACAAAGAGGGATCATAATGATTTAAACGAATTTTTAATCGGCCGGATGCATTTTGCAATTGATTTTTGACGGTTTGTTCTGACAAACCAAGACTTTCAGCAATTTCCCTGATGCTAAGATTGGTTTCTTTCCGTAAACTATAGATTTCCCGCATGCGGGAAGGCATTTTATTGACTTCATCGTCAATAATGCTTTGTAGTTCTTTATTCAGCAATAGCTGATGAGAAGAGGGGTCAGATGATTCTTCCTGCTGGGGATGGGCGACTGCATAACGCAAACGCACGTTATCTTTTTTGTATTGGATCAGAATCTTGTTACGCAATACTGCATACAGATACGGCAGGAGTTGATCCTGAACCATCAGCTTGTCAAGGTTCTCCCACATCACAATAAAAACCTCCTGAACGAGATCCTTGGCCAGATCTTCGGACTGCAGTTTTCTGTATGCATGACGAAACAGCAGTTCCCAATAATGATCAAAAGCAATTTCCAGCGCTTTTGCTTTATTGGTCTGCGCCGTAGCAAGAATATGGCTATCCGAAGAATGCTGCATGTTTTATGAAATCCCTGACGAATTTAGTGATTTTTACAGCAAATCAGTTAAAACACAGCCAGATTACTAAAAATAGCGGGGAATTATTACCCAAACAACAAAAGCTATTTACTTCTGACGGAAGGCATGGGCAATTGCGTCCCATTTTTTACAGGAATTCCAAAAACAGGCATCCCATTTTTATCCCAGGCAAATTTTTGTGCCCTCGGGGACCTGAATCCTCCGCAACCCTGGCCTGGTTTATCATTGGCATGGTACAAAATCCAATCTTCTTTACCATCTGGCGATTTAAAAAACGAATTGTGGCCCGGAGCGTAAACCCCATTTGCTTCTGAACGCTGAAAAACAGGTTCTGCTGATTTTGTCCAGGAAGCCGGATCTAATAAATTTGTATTTGCAGAAGCGGTCAGCATACCCAAAGCATAAAAGTCTGTCCAGCACCCGCTGGCCGAATACACCACAAAAATCTTGTTCTTATGCACCAGGAACTGCGGGCCTTCATTCACATCCACATGTTTGAGGTTAGGCTCGTTCAGGTCCCCAATGGTTTCCCATTTAAACCTGGGACTGGAAATTTTTACACGCGGACCATCAACCGTCCATGGATTCTTGAGTTTGGCAATATAGATTTCCTGTTTACCGTTGGCATCCCCTTCCCAGCCGGACCAAATCATGTACAACTTACCTTTGTGTTCAATCACATCCCCGTCAATCGCCCATTTATTGGTCTCATCTGTAATCTGTCCCTTGAAGACGAATTCGCCTTCAGTTGGATCAGCTGATGCATTTTCCAGCACATACATACGGTGGTTGATGTTGTCACCGCCATCTGCTGCAAAATAGGCATACCATTTGCCTTGTAAAAACATCACTTCCGGAGCCCAGATATTTTTGGAATAAGGCCCTGTTTTAGGTGGCGTCCAGACGACTTTACGCTTCGCGTCTTTGATACCGTCAATGGTCTTGCTTTTGTACAAGACGATATTTCTACCTGTAGTATGGGTATAATAATAGTAACCGTCTTTATAAAAGCTGTAAGGGTCTGCCCCTGCAGGAAGCAGGGGGTTTGTAAAAGTTTGCGATTTGGCAGCCAGCGTCAGCACGGCCATCAGGACAAGTGTCAGGAATTTTGATTTCATGTGTGGTTCAATTCAAAGCACCTAAGTTAGGCAAAATACAGATTACTGGTACTCTGAACTGTTAAACTTGGCATCCAGCCAGGTGATGTGGTTGTTCAGGAAAGTTTTCAGGTACAGCAGTTCGCCGGCATAGGTCCCATTGACCTGTAGCTCCAAATAAGATTTTTTATTGAGGATGTCCCATTTGGTAAAATTCCGGACCTGCGATACGGCCAGTTTAGTGGCTATCGGGTCCATAGCAGCAGTCAGTGCCATCACTTTGGGTTTTACCTCATTCCAGCGCGCCCTGATCCTTTGTCTGAAAGTTGGATCCATCATTAAACGCTTAAACCAGATCTTAGGTTCAAAAGCAGCGTTGGACATTAGTCCGTTGACCTGATCGCCCAGCCTGTTGTCATTATTGGCCGCTTTATCAAAATCCCATACTGGCCCGACGTAAATTTTATCATCGTTACGTTTTTTGAACATATAGGTACTCCTGAATGCATCCGGATTGCCAATGACTTCATTGACAATGTAAAAATCGACATAGGAATTGACATCAAAGTACTTTCTATATCCATTTACCGGATCTGTAAAGTTATCTGCGTAAAGGGCATCTTCAAATTTCTGGAAATGGCTCTTTATGTAATCTTTCTGCTGACTGGTGATTTTATCTTCATCCGGGTATTTGATCACGAAAGGCATTTTTTTGACTGTCTTGAACCAGACCGGTTCGCCTTCCGCAAATAAATCCTGCTCAATCAGGTAGCCGCCGGCCAGATTAGGTAAAGTTGTAGTCCCGTCAGGTTGTTCTTCAATATCCACCAGACCTTTCCCTTCTTTGATCTGTTCGGTCAATTGGTAGCTACCCAGATAAGCATTATTGAGATAGACCTCCACATACCTTGAATTTGGCGTAAAAGCCCGGCCCATATTCCTGCTCAATATAAATGCAAGTTCGTTGCGCATCAGCGTCTTATCTGCATAGTTGGCCAGCAAAACCCAGTTTTTATTCTCCGCCATCCCCAATAGTGCCGCCTTCTTGTCAAGCTTGATTCGGTAAGGCTTCTTTGGCATATCCCAGGTCGAATTTCCGCGGCCTTTGATCTCCGTTTTACCTTCATAGGAAACGTCCTTAAAGTTGGTGACGATCTTAACAGAGCCGGTCACATAAATTTCCTTACTGGTGATGGGTGTTCCATTGGTATTGATGTATAGTGCGGCGATGCCATTATCGGTAAACTTCACAAAATAAGTTTTTTTACTTCCGTCTTCGGCGACTACGTCATAAGGGACAATTTTAGTAAAGTTATTTACTGTAGTACTGCTCAGCTGCGCAACCTCGGCCACATTTACTTTGGTTCCTTCATAGGTAAATTCAGGTGTCAGCTGACTGATGTCTGTACCCGCAAAAGCCCTTGCAAAAATGCTGTCGCCGATAATCTCTGCGTTCACATCATTGACCAACACCGGGTTTTTACTGGCTTTGAAGCTGAAAGTCTTAATCTGCTTGTCGCTTTTGAGCACAACCGGCTCGGGCTCTTTTTCTTGTTCTTTGTCCTTTTTACAGGAAGCGAACGCAGAGAAAACCAGTAGGACGCAGACGAACCGACACATGCCTGAAGCATGCTTTGCAACGTTGTTTAACATAAGTGTAGATATTTGGCAATACAATATAGTTAATAATTTCTTAACATAGAAACAGCTGTAAACGCATCGAGGCCCGAAACTATCTCGGATGAGATGATTTCGGGCCTCGAAATGAAAACCAATTGTATTTGCTTTTTATGGCATAACAGCGCCGTGGGTATACAGCTTGTCGGTCACTTCTTTCAGTTTCTGTACGGGTACTTTAATTACCTTTCTGTCGTAAGTCATTAAACCATTGGTCTCGTTTTCCACATCGGTCGTCTGCGTATACACTGCGGCAGACAAGCCTTTCAGGATCAGTCCATCCATTTTCTTCATGAACTCTGCATATTTGGCAAATAATTCATCTGCAGTTTTGAAAGTCTGATATCCCCAGTTATTGGTATCTTTCCAGCTGTGTCCGGTTACAGGCAGACCCAACCCGCCATATTCGCCCAATACCACCGCGCGGTCTACTCCAAATAAATCTGGTCTAGGCATCGCAGGATCAGGATAATGGTGCAAATCTACAATATCACCGGTGATCACATGGTTACCACCACTGGCACTGTTGACCAATCTGGATGGATCTTTTTTCTTTGTCCATTCTGCAATTTCTTTAGTTTTGAACTGTCCCCAAGCTTCGTTGAACGGTGTCCAAACGACAATAGAAGGAAAATTGTGCAGGTCGTCCATGATTTTGTTCCACTCTTTCTTGTAAATGGCCTCAGACTCTGGCGTACGGTCTTTATCCGTTCCGCCCATTTGACCAAGATTTGGCTCCCACTGGTTGCCCAAATCACCACTTGGCATGTCCTGCCAAACCAGTATACCCAGTTTGTCGCACTCATAATACCAACGGGCAGGTTCTACCTTGATGTGCTTGCGGATCATATTGAAGCCCATTTCTTTGGTTTTGATGATGTCAAAAGTCATTGCCTCGTAAGTCGGTGGCGTATATAAACCGTCTGGCCACCAACCCTGATCCAAAGGACCATATTGAAATACGAACTGATTGTTCAACAACATCCGTTGAGTTCCGTCTTTATCTGGCCCCAATGAAGATTTACGCATGGCAAAATAGCTGCTGATTTCGTCTACAATCTTACCGCCACGGATCACCGCTACCTTAAGGTCGTACAAGAAAGGGCTGTCTGGCGACCACAGTTTAGGATTGGCAATGGCGAGCAAAGCTTCTTCGGTAGCATCTACTTCCTGTTCAGCTACTTTTGTTTTTCCGTCAAAAGCCGTAACCCTGATCTTGTCGCCAGCCACCGCTGCCTGAACATCAGCAGAAAGGACTAACGTCTTGCTGTCAATATCCGGTGTTTGCCTGGTTGAGGCAATATAGGTTTTTGGCACACTTTCCAACCATACCGTTTGCCAGATTCCACTTACCGGTGTATACCAGATGCCTTCCGGCTTTTTAACTTGTTTACCACGTGGCTGAGGGCCTTCATCTGTCGGATCCCAGACACTGATGGTCAATTCCTGTTTACCGCCTTTTTTTACAAAAGCAGTAACGTCAAATGAGAATGGATCGAATCCACCTTCGTGCGTACCAACTTTCTGTCCGTTCAACCAAATATCGGTTTTCCAGTCCACCGCCCCGAAATGCAGCAAAATGCTGTTCTTCATAGTAGAAGGGATGGTAAAAGTAGTTTTATACCACAACAGGTTATTTTTATCTAAAGTCTTGCCAACGCCGGACAATGCAGACTCTACTGCAAAGGGAACCAGAATTTTGCCCTGAAAAGCTTTAGGAGCAGTAGTCTCCTCTTTTGAGGTAATCGCATAATCCCAGAGACCGTTTAGGTTTTTCCAGTTGTTGACCCGCGCCAATTGTGGGCGTGGATACTCAGGAAGGACATTTGCAGGGTTTACTTTTTCTGCCCACGGGGTCAGTATCTTACCGCCAGCAGGTTTCCAGTCCGACTGAGCAGTGGCGCATAAGAACAGACAGGACAATGCTGCTGTTAACAAATAGCTTTTGTTCATTTTTGTGTGTTGATTTTAAATTTTAGTTTATAATTGGTGACGATCAAATATTCTGTTTTTTACCGTTGTGCTTAAACCCATTTGTATCAATCTTTCAGCAATTCGTCTCAATCCACCAAATCTGTTCTTTTTTCGATAAGTTTGAACTGCCTAAACATTTGATTGAGGCCAACCGGATTAAACTTGAAGAAACTAAGCCTGTTCATATCACTCCTTTTCTTTGCGGAACTGCTCTGCGCACAGCCCTATTATTTCAAACGCTACCAGGTAGAAGATGGCCTGTCTAACAACGCCGTACTTTGCAGTTTGCAGGACCGCAACGGTTTCATGTGGTTTGGGACCAAGGATGGCCTGAACCGCTTTGACGGCTATTCTTTTAAAGTTTACCGTTATGATGCAGACGATCCCAACTCTATTGGCGGAAGTTTCATCATGTGCCTGGCAGAGGACAAGGACGGTTTACTCTGGGTGGGCACAGAAAATGGAATTTACAGCTACAACCAGGCCACGGAAACTTTCAGACCACTGGAGAAAACCCCACACAAACTGGTTCGATCGCTGATGTTTGACAAAAACCACAATCTATGGTTCATTTCCCGGTTAGGGCTTTGCAGGTACAATACCAGGACAAAAAAAATCACTGAATACCCCCCGGCACAATACTTCTATGTCAGCGCTTTTTGTCAAACGCCTTCAGGCGAACTGTGGTTTGCAACCCCTGATGGTGCGATCGAAAGTTATGACCCCCTGAAGGACAGCTTTACAGCTTATCCTATTTTTGACCATTCTCCCCCTACTACTTCGCACTGGGTGGAAAATATTTATGAAACAGGAGATGGCCACATCTTCATCGGCACCTCTACGCAGGGTGCTAAATACTTTGATACTAAAAACCATACCTATAAAGACGTTTTGCCCTACAGCACCGATAAAAGCAGCATTTACGCGCGCAACTTTATAAAAATCAATGCAGATACGTATTGGATTGCCACAGAGTCCGGTATTTTCATTTACAATCTGAAAACCGGGACGAGCAGCAATCTCAAAAAACAATATAATGATCCATATTCCTTATCCGATAATGCCATCTATGGTTTTTGTCAGGATCGGGAAGGGGGGATTTGGGTGTACACCTATTTCGGTGGTGTCAATTATTACCCCAAACAATATGCGACCTTCGAGAAGTTCTTTCACAAAGTTGGCGAAAGCTCCATCAGCGGAAATGCGGTACGGGAAATTACCCCGGACCAAAGCGGCAATCTCTGGATCGGCACTGAAGATGCCGGGCTAAATAAACTCAATCTCAGTACCGGGAAAATCAGCAATTTCAGGCCCAACGGACTAAAGACCGGAATTTCACACACCAATATCCACGGTCTGCTGGCCGATGGGAACGAGTTGTGGATCGGCACATTTGAACATGGTCTGGATGTGATGGATTTGAACACGGGAAAAGTGGTTCGCCATTATGGCCTGAGCCGTAAACCAAATCAGCTCCGCAGCAATTTCATTTACGCAGTTTACAAAAGCAGGTCAGGGCAACTTATCCTGTCGACCACCAGCGGCTTGTACACTTACAACCGCAAGGCGGATCATTTTGAAAACTTCCCCTATGTGCCCGATTACATGTTTTACACCAGTATCCTGGAAGACCGTGAAGGCACGATTTGGGTAGGCACTGTCCGTGATGGAATTTTTTACTACAACCCCAAAACCGGCAAAAAGGGCTTTTATAAAAACGAATCAGGCAATAAAAACAGTCTGACAGACAACCGGGTAAACCGCTTGCTGGAAGACCATGCACAAAACATCTGGATTGCCACGGAAGCAGGGTTATCAAGGCTAAATCCTTCAAAAAAGCGGTTCACCAATTACTCGATTAAAAATGGTTTTCCAAGCAATGTCATATACGGCCTGCTGGAAGACCGGCAAAACATGCTTTGGATCAGTTCATCAAAAGGACTACTGAAGTTCGACCCTTCAAGCGGTGCACTGAAGACCTACACCAAATCCGACGGCTTGCTAAGCGACCAGTTCAACTACAACTCAGCCTACCAGGATCTGAAGGGCAACATGTATTTTGGGAGTGTAAAGGGCATGATCCGTTTTAATCCGGCCGACTTCAAACCAGATACCTTCAGACCACCTGTTTTTATTACCGGTTTTCAGGTCAACAATAACGAACTCCTGATCGGCGCAAAAGATTCTATCCTTAAAAAATCAATCCTGCTGACTGACAAAATCATCTTGAGCCATACGCAATCGTCTTTTAGTATTGACTTTGCCGCATTAAGTTATACCTCCCCGGTAATGACGGAGTATGCGTACAAAATGGACGGCATCGACAAGGACTGGACCTATCTGAAGCAAAACAGAAAAGCTTATTTCACCGATCTGTCTCCGGGAAAATATACATTTCGTGTCAAAGCTTCCAACAGTTCCGGTGTTTGGAACACCAGGGAAACAACCATACAGATCGAGATCCTGCCGCCATGGTGGGCCAGTGGGTTTGCCTATGCCATTTATCTGATCAGTGCCGGACTCATCGTCTTTTTACTCATGAGACGTGACCATAAAAGAATGGAGCGCAAAAATGCCCGCCGAATGGAGGTCTTTGAAAATGAAAAAGAAAAAGAGATTTACCATGCCAAGATCGAGTTTTTCACAAATATCGCCCATGAAATCAGGACCCCGTTAACGCTGATCAAGGGGCCGATGGAAAAACTGATCAAGCGCAGCGCGGAAGTGCCTGATATGGAAAAGAACTTGAAGGTGATGAACAAGAACACTGACCGTTTGTTGGATCTGACCAATCAGTTACTTGATTTTAGAAAAACAGAAGCCCATGGATTTTCACTAAACTTTGTAAAAACCAATATCTCAGAAACACTGCGGGATATCGCTGTAAACTTCCAACTGAACGCAGAGCAAAAACACATCCGGTACCAGATCAGGCTCCCGGCAAAAAATCAGTTTGCCTACCTGGATCTGGAGGCATTTCATAAAATCATCAGCAACCTGATCGATAACGCCATCAAATATGGAAAGTCTTCAATTATAGTTGAATTGCTACAACAGGAACCTGAAGATGAGCAGCTGATCGTTAAAGTAAGCAGCGACGGCCGGTCAATTCCTGAGGAACTTCATGAGAAAATCTTTCAGCCTTTTTACAGGGCAAAGGAAGCTGAGATCAAGCCTGGGACTGGAATAGGCTTGTCACTTTCCCGATCATTGGCAGAACTGCACAGCGGCTCGCTGACGATTGAGAAAAGCAATAAAGGATTTAATATATTTGTCTTAAAGCTTCCGATCCACCAACTGATCGAATTTAATCTGAACAGCAAATGGAAAAAAACCTGAGCCATACCCTTTTACTAGTCGACGATAATGAGGATATCCTGGATTTTCTATCAGATGACCTGAGCGAGAAATACCAGATATTGACGGCATTGAATGGTCTGGAGGCGCTTGACATCCTCAGCAGCACTGCTGTTCATATGGTGATCAGCGACATTATGATGCCTGAAATGGATGGTTTTGAACTCTGTGGCACCATCAAATCCAGCGTAGAATTTAGCCATATCCCTGTAATCCTGCTGACTGCAAAAAACACCATGCAATCCAAAATAGAGGGTTTGGAGCAAGGTGCAGATGCCTACGTTGAAAAACCCTTTTCACCAGAATTCCTGCAGGCGCAGATAGCCAGCCTACTGAAAAACCGCGACAAGGTCAAGGCTTATTTTGCCAGTTCACCCCTGTTGCACATCAAAAGCATGGCTTATTCAAAAGCCGATGAGCTTTTCCTCGAAAAGTTGCAGCAGATCATCAACAACAACATCAGCAATCCGGATCTGAATGTAGAACACTTAGCAGATAACATGAACATGAGCCGGCCTACACTGTACAGAAAAATCAAGTCCATATCGGACTTGAGTCCGAATGAACTGATCAATCTGGCCCGACTCAAAAAAGCTGCTGAACTGTTGAGCGAAGGTGATTTAAAAATCTACGAGATCGCTGAAATGGTGGGTTATAGTTCACAAACGCAGTTTGGCAGGAACTTCCTGAAGCAATTCGGCATGTCGCCTACGGATTATGTGAATAACCAGCAGACTGAGAAGAAAAAAAACTGAAACCCTTACTGGACGGTCATACGCTTTAACCGGTATTGGCAAATATATGGCCCACCATCCTGATTGAGTTTTAGCTTATTTAGGATCAGGCTATCTCCTTTGGCTTTATAAGCATAATCCTCTTGAAGAATGGGCCCGTCATAAATCGCCGGGTAAATAAACACTGAGTTGTTGAACTGAATAGTCTTTCCTTCTTTCAGAACAAAAGTTCCGTTCGCCGCACCGAAAATATAATCATTGGACGAACCGTAGTTTCGCCTTAAATTATCGCTTTTGTAAGTACTGCCATCGAACTGTATTTCAGACTCAATCACGTTTACGTTATCAATAGAACCGTAAATGATCCTGCCTGTAAATGTTCCGCTAAAATTTGGCACATCGGTAAAGCTTTGATCTTTATTTGCCCAATTGGCATCGATTTTTGTTTTTCCAGCACCGTCTTCACTTTCGGGATCTTTGCTGTCTTTTTTACACCCAAGTGTGAAGCACAAAATAATTGCTGAGTATAAGAGTGTTTTCATCTATCTGGTTTTAATATTGAAGACGACTCCCGGAGGGGAATTGCTACAGCTCAAATGTAAATATCTATAATTAAATTGTATAAATTCAGACAAGGCTAATGAATAACAGGGAGGGCAAAACTTCAAGGCGGCTTGATTTAAGCTTGTTTCTGCGCTGATGCTGCTGAACAGCCGCTATTTGCTGATATAAAAGGTCTGACTAAAAGCCCCGTTTGCCGCCACATCCCAGGCCTCAACCCTGGCCCAGGTTCTTCCATCCAACTTGGTTTTAAACTGAAACAGCTGATCGCCATAGGCCTTAGTCTTAGTCAGGTCGATTTTATCTCTGAAAACCCGTGTACCATCGCCTGAGATCACTTCGATATAATTCATTGGGAATGTCCAAAGGAGTTTCAAAGCAACATTAGCCGTACCATCAGCATTCAACATCAATGTCTCACCAGATATCTTACCGTTGATTTTCAGTTCGGGCATCAGCACCTCGCCTGTCGAACCAAAGAATTTACCCTGCTGCATAATATCCACTATTGGCTGCCAGCTATCGGTAAACTTTGGTGCCTTATCCAGCATCAGGTAGTTGACATTTAAATGCGCGTACATCTCATTTTGCGGGGTGATTGTAAACAAATCTGCTTCTGTAATCACTGTCTTCTTTAATCCCCAGTTGTTCATGTCGTCCAAAAGACCCAGTACCCGGTTATTACCCAAAAAAGGCTGTGAAAGATCGGCTGGCATCGCTTTCCATGCCGCACCCATAAAACGATCTGACTTAAAGAAATCTTCCTCGGCATATACATCAGGAGCATTAACTGATCCCTTTGTACGTGCATGTGCTGTCCAGGCCAATCCTTTTTCGTCTTCCAACAGCTTCAGCATGTCTTTTTTATCACCAATATGATAGACCTTACCAAAACCTGGCTTTTCTTCTACGAAAGGGACATCCTTGTTTCGCGACATAATCCAATACACCGGCTTAGGAAAAATCTGGAGCCAGTGGCCGCCAAAGAATTCGTTAGGCTCTTCACCTGGGAGCAATAGAAAATCATTGTCAGACAAACGCTGACATTGCTCAAATAAGGCTTTCAATTCCTTTAGACGCTGGTCATCCGGTCCCTTAGGATGCGCAGTATAATGAAACTCGGCAAGATGGACGATGTCTATCCCTGTTTTTTTAAACACCTTTATAAAGTCAGGATGTTCAGGAATAGGCTTCCCTGCCAATACTACATTCATGATAAATTCATTGTGGAAATGGCTGGACATGGTCTTGAAGCCAGGCAACTTAACGAAGGTGTCATTGTTGGTAAATTTCCTGACCGCAGTAAAAGCAGCTGAGGGCTCACCATCACTAAGCAGACAGAAGAAATTCATCCGCTGTTTTGATCCTGGAGGGGCATTGAACCAGGGCACAAAACGGTTGTCACCTTTCAGGTCTTGCCTGATGCCAATGCCGTAGCCGTCGATCATTTTACGGTAATTGCTGCCATACCAGGTAAATTTCAGGTTAAATGCCTCATCCAATGGATAAAAATACTGGTGTGGAGCTGGAAACATAGCTAAGGTACCTTGTGGCCCTTTGGCAGTGATGGTTCTGTATTTCACTGCAAGGTTCACAGCAGTATCTGTTTTGACAACACTTTCCTGCTGCAAGGTATCACCAGTATTGGTCCATGAAATGCTTTTCCAGCTATCTGATTTGCTGATGAGTCCGGCATCGTAAACGATTGCAGTAGCATCGACATCAGTAGACATCACCGCTGCGATATTGAAAAGCGGGCTGCCATTGTAAAAAGTAACTTCCAGCACGCCGTCAAAACGATCGGAATGCAGGTTGCCGATAGTTACTATAGTGTGACTTCCAATGCTTTTTACCGCAGCAGAGGTCTTTTTTAGCTCAACAGGATGAGTTTTAAATGGCTTTTGCGGCACCTTATCAAAAAAGATATTCCAGCCATTTTGTGACAACAGGTCGCGCTTTCCGATGCTCAATAAAAAAGCCGGGTCCACATCGGTAGAAATCGTTTTCTGAACCGTCCCTTTGCCCAATGCGATGAGCTGGAACAAGGGTTTGGAAGCCCTCAAATCAAAAACAACTTTGCCTGTGCCGCCATTTCCTGCGGGCCATTTGACTTCCAGTAGACTGGATTGCTGACTGACCACAGCTTCATTCTTTGGATTGAAATTTTTAAGGTCTGCCTTTACCTGTGCCGAAACGGCAGCGGCGAAAAACAAACCCACTATAAATAAGGATATTGATCTCATGATATTGAAGTTATAACAATTATTTGACTACAGGAAATGCGACGATACGAACTTTGGTAAAGCCATAAGGCACAAGGGTTAAGGTCTGCACCTGTGGATCCACCACTCCCTTGTAGATTCC
>Ga0247815_10001222_pt1 | contig 19835 bp, 24 predicted proteins | sample UWRJL194509B1_FD_181014 | JGI IMG/M metagenome (GOLD analysis project Ga0247815, IMG submission 181014) | Plant litter microbial communities from Arlington Agricultural Research Station in Wisconsin, United States - UWRJ-L194-509B-1 | ecosystem: Environmental > Terrestrial > Plant litter >...
AGTCTCGGTGATGCGCACCGCATCTCCCGGTGCGGATTTTGCGCGTCTTTCATGACGGCTGTCGGTTGGCTGTTGGTCAGCTTTCAACTGTCGATCATTTGTGACAGTGATGGATGCTGAGATGTCGGGTTTCGGTCTAAGCTGCTCCGAGGGTCACATGTCCGATGCCATTGTCAAAACTCTTCCGCGGGCCAATTGGTTATGTCTTGATCGACTTTTCGAAGCATCCTCATTTGATCCAAGTCCCCTTGCGGGCAAAGGACACGGGCCAGCAATCTGATGTGGAACGGATGCTCTGCAGGCCCTCATTGGGCTGTGACTGCTTAGCAAGAGCGAGCAGAAGGGGCACATTTGAGCTTCTTGAGCGCTTCTTTTTAGGAGACTTGCAGGACCCTGCTCAGCAGACAGCGACGGACAGATCCCATCGTGCCGACGTTGACAGAGAGTCATCGCGAGGCACACAGAGCGCTCGTGTGGGCATTTCATATCAACCGAAGCTCTGTCTTAGACGGCTGTCTCCCTTTTCCCCTTACAAGCAGACTTGCTGCCTCCTCGCTGGGCAAGAATTCTACCGGCTGTCCTTTCTACGGCAGGATTTCTTGGAGTGCGTTTCTGCCACGAGGTCGCTGTCAATTGCACAGTCCGGCGCAGCGCCTCTGCGGGCCCGCCACGCACGACCGGACACCTTCCGCCCAAGACAACCGTCACAGCCTCGCAATCGCCCATCTACTTACCCACACGACCGAACTCCGATCTTGCCAATTCTCGGCATTGCCTCTAGAGTTCGGCTGCGTGCATCCGAACAGGGAAGAGCAGGCTGCGGAGCACAATCTGCCGTCCCCTGCCAGCTGTGAAGAACGCAACCTTCTTTTGGGCAGCTTTCTAAAAAGCAGGGAGCAAGCTTACTATTTCTATCGTAAAGCCGCTCGCCGCTCAAGCTTTTCATCTTGACTACTTCTCTGCGCCTCAACGCACCTCAATGCTGGCCTTTCTGGCACCTCATCCTGCGACAATGGACAAGATATCTCTTCCGTCGTTCCAAGATGCATTCCCTGACTTCACCGACTTGACTAGACGTGAGTTCCTTCAACCCGATATAATACCAGCCACTGACAAAACGCGGCCACGTAGCCCCACAGCCAAGGCCGCGTCCACCGTCCCAACGACGAACGATTACACCCACAAATCCTCATCAACAACAATCTACGGGTGCAATAGAATTTGCGCTTCGTCCTGCGACTTGGTCACCTCCGCCGACTCCGCGGCCTACGACTGGCGCGGTTCCCGGGTCGTCCTCTAATCGTGCTCGTTTGGTACCGGCGAGTTGGCCGTACCCTCCTCCTTCGTCGAACGGCTCGCACTCCTACTCGTCACACTCTTCGCGTTCTTCGGCGTCGCCACAAGCATCTCCGACAGTTTTACCTCGCCCTTCGCCTCTCGCGGCACCTGGCACCCCATCAACAGAATCGTCCACCTCCCGATCAACTCCCGGCACGGAGATTGAACAATGGCGGACAACAGTTCCACAGCAAAGATCCCAATCTGGCGGTAGCAAGCAGCTCCCGCCTCATCGCCTCGAACGTGCACGACAAAAACTTGTGAAGCGAACCTGCTCTGTTTGCGAACGGGTCTTCGACCGTCCCAGCACCCTCGCAGTGCATATGTCGACACATACTGGGGTTAAACGTGCGTAGCGTGTGGCTTTAGCGTCAACAGCACTGCAAAGCTGACGGCAGTACCCAGCGTTCGAATGCGAGCTCTGCGGCCAGAAGTTCACTTGTGCTTCAAACAAGTACCGGCATCTTCGTCGCGAGGAGTCGTGTGTTCCTGCTCTAGGAACCGGTCTCAGCTTGAACATTCCATCACGGCTTACCTCGTAGAAAAATTATTCTGCGGTTTCCTTCTTCTGCGTCCCTGTCTCCACACACTTTGCTCTCTTTATCTGGTATTGATTTCACGCTTCTTGTTGAACTACAATCTGTAGCATAGATATAATCTCCGTGTCATGTATCCCTGTCTCGCATTCTTCTCCTCTCTGATGATCCAATTGCGATTTAAAGAACACGTCGTGCAGTGCCCATAGCCAATGCACGATGTCAACGTCTCCCATATTTCCACTTCTTGGCATCGGTCCTGCCCTATGCCTTCAGTTCTTCAGGCGTATAAGCCCTCCAGACTCCGTCATAATCCTTCGCGAGAATCTTATGCGGTATTGGTGGATCTGCCGGACGAGTTATGTGCGGGGTGACAATGACTCGCTTCTGAATCGTTTCAGGGGTCACGGGCTCGAGGATAGGTCCCAAAGCGACACTTGCGATAGAATGTATGAAGCGGCTGAGGGCAGAGGAGCGTGTGTCTAATCCTGAGGATGGAGATATTGATGCGGTGCTTGACGACGCGCGCGCTAAGAGGTCGCGTGAGAGAGTGGGAGATGCAGAGAAGATTTGCAATCTTACAGTGCCATCTCACGAGGGAAGATACCAGGCGTGGGTGCCATGACGCCGTAGAATCTGTAAGATAGTTTCTCATTAGGAGAGATACTTTCAGGTACCCAAACGGCCTACGCACCACGCTGAGATAGCCCGGGAGTTTCGGTGTTCGAACTCTCTGTAGGAGCGACTACAACTGTCGTAGGCGGCTGCATCGTAAAATTCCTCGTAAAATCTCTACTCTCTCTATCAGTAACGCTGGAATCGACGGTGTTCATGCACTGAGCTACGGTGTAATGCTCATTGATTCAACTCTCGAATTTATACTGTTCTCAACGAATCTTGTGGAGCGAGGGTCAACCCCAAACCTCACTGTTTGAGTTTCCTGATATTAATGGTGGTCACTAACGCGCGAGTGACGGGCGGGCAAGCCTGAGCAGACGTGGGGCTGACAGGAGATGACGATGGGCGGCAGACTTGATACACGCTTGAACTGCATCTTTCGTAGCCTGGTACATCTGAGAAACGCATCAACCAATGGGGCTGGGCGCTTCTTTGTCTCGTTGTCAGACCGATGTTATCTGTCTTGCGTAACAGCGGATACAGGCAGATCCTAGCGTGCATCAGCTTCGCGGTCAAAGACAAGAGTAGGCGTGACGCTTGACAAACTGAACAAAATTTATTGTTCGGAAACGATTATGATTGGCATAATGCTCAAACACGCATTCCATGTGAGAACCTGCAGTCATCTCCATCTCGGCAACGCCCTGCCAGCAGTAATCCTAGCAATCAGCGCAATTGATGGTGAAAGTAGTTTCAACTCACCTTGTACGAAAAATCGACACAGAGGCTGGCTTCTGCAACGACTTTGTTCATAATGAAATAGAAAAATAATAGAAAGATATTTACCCTGCACCTTCATGGGAGTACCAGCAATTCGCCCCCCGTCGGCAACCTCCTGTAACGCATTGAATAGGACAAAAGTAAGAGAAAAGCGATATTAGACCTACGTGCAGTCCCATAAAACTTGCAGGGCTCGCGATTTTGCGACCAATCGCGGGGCTTGGCGCTCAAGATTGCGTGGCTAGGACACTCGAAAACAGCAAGACCAGTTGAAGTAGAGGCGACGCTAATCCCTCCTTCGCTTAGAGGTATCCCTTCATGTTCAACGAACATGCGCTGAATCGTTCTAAGCAGATGCGGTAGCTCCGAATAGCTTTGTTGGTGCTCTAGGAGATCCTCCGCGATAGGGCCATGACACAGCGCATTGTCCACGTTGCGCACATCAGTCACGTTGAGCGTGTCTCCAGAACCGTCGTTTTCGGTGTACTGGTAGACACACATCCGAAGCTTGGACACCCGGGAAAGAAAGAGCTGATCCGAGACACGCCACCAAGCAGCGTACGCTGCGCCGTGATGCTCCGACTTGATCTCAATCAGATCAGCGTTGGCAATGTGCTTGCCGTGATTGACAATGCGTAGTTCTTGAACAGAGTTCAGTAGTTGCGTATCGCGTGTGATGCCAAGAGCCTACCTTCCGATCTACCGTTGAAAGCGGAGATAGTCGCCATGCACGATGGAGCGTCTGCGATGTTCTGCAAGTTGGACAGCTCATTCGGATTGAGAGAGCATGCGTCGGCATCGAAGCGAACCAGGAGTCGCACGCCCCCCAGAACCTACAGTGAATCAGCCAGTGAGTTGCACAACAGCATAATGGCACACACAAATCTGACAATACGGTAGTGCGAGAGATCTTTGTCATATCCAGGCACCTCCTTAGTTGTTGCACGTTCTACGGCGGACCCAACTTTCCCAATTTTGGCTGGAGAGTCCGGGTCGTAAACATCGATATTCCGGAAGAGAAGTGCCTTTCCACACCGCTCGACGTCGATTCTAAATCTCCAGGATGGTTTCCTCAGCCAGCGAGCAAGCATAATCAGGCAGTTGCGAGATGTGATAATATCAACAGTCCGCAGAACTTCGGGGTGCGTGTGACGGACGACAGCTATGAGTGGGTCCATTGACCAGGAGTAGCTCCTCTCGGACGGAAGTTTTCTGGATTGGTCCGTGGCAATTGGAGTATTTAGCGGCGGCATATTATAGATCGGTGGCAGCCCTGCAGTTGCCGTCAGCCTTGAACCCCGAGACGACGAGCTATCGGACCTGGAACAGCAACAGACTGTGCTGAGCCAGACAGCCATGAGTATGAAGTGATTTCTTCGAACTCTTCTAACTCGGTTGTTTGGTTCGTCAAACGCTCTGGTAGGTAGGCGGTCACATTTGAAAGGCGCCTGCCAAGTCCGTGTATGATGTCGGCATCGACAGGAATAGGGCCCATACCGACATTCTCGGAGCGACGGAGATTCGACATGGTTCGTCGAAATAGAAGGTGATAGAGCAAGACAGAGTGAGCCACACGGCACGCGCCTGAGGTGAGGCGAGACTAGAACTCAAACAGCGGTCGCTATCAACAGGGTTTCCTAGGGCCTGTGCACATGACCACTGACGTCTAGCTGCTATTGTGCTGCACTAGCTCTACGGTCAGGTGCGCAACATTCATCAGGTGCCGGCGTGCCGAACTGAGACCAGACCTCCATTGCAACATTTGGGAGCAGGAGGGGCAGGGCGCAGACCCATCTTCAGTTTTTAAGCATCAGAGAAGAAAAGGTGCATGCTCGCTGTAACTCATCGGTTCTGCGCGATGTTGTCGGGTTCAACGTGCGGAAAGGCTAGAACAGCCGAGCCGGCCGAATCGGGCACGTGCAAACTCTTGCTCCCAATCAACTCCGTTCAAACAGCCTTGTCCTCCAATCTGTAAGGACCAAATTGTACGTTACCGAAACTTCCATATCTGCTTGACGCCACAACATGTACTACTGTATGGTGGCGCAAGATGAACAATGTGTTTTATGCACCAGTCCTCAGACCTCGCTTGAGCTCGTTTACAACCCACACGATCAACACCATTCATCAAGTGGGTCGCCCGCACATGCCTCCTTGTGCTTGGTCAACAACACCCGAGCGCACGGACCGCTTCGAGCTCCCGACGCCTCCAAGGACAAATGGTCTGGGGACAAACGATCTTGGTGGGGGTTGCGACCGAAGGCGTCGCAGTGACTGTTGGTGCTGGTGCTGCAGCGGCGAAGGCCAAAACGGCGAGGACGGAGAGGAGGATGCGCATGTCAGCGTGGGCTCTTTGGAGTCTCTAACTTGAATGCTGCAGCTTTGCTGGACTGCCGACTTTATATCAACTCCTGGCGCATTTTTCCGCTGTTAGTCAGAAGCTTCAGTGGAAATGCTCTAGCCCGATGATTCGCGTGATGTGCCGTGATAATATGGAGTTCACAGCCTAAGAAACATCTTCGCAAGACTGTGTTGGGCACCGGGAGGGTGGTAGTCCCCGGCACGAAGTTCACCACATCATGCAGGTGTTGTGTATAAGCATATCTTGCCTGATCTGAGGCGTGAATATAAAGGGTGAGATCAAAGTGCCCAGAGGAACTTCGACCTTGACCTCTGAAATATTGTGTTCGCTGCTGTTGCTCGCAATCGGCAAGTTATTTGCTCACCACTGAGCCGGAGTCTGCAGGAGGACCTCGGGGGGCTCGCGGATATTTCTCCGGCCACGGTTGACCGGAGGGTGAGGGAGATTCGCAGGCCCCTTGATGAGACTGACAAGGTCGCCACATGCTGCTTGTATACTACACATAACCTTTGATGTTAAGATCAGGGGTCTCAGTTCAGGGGAGCTCAGATAACAATAAGCAATCTCAAAATATCTGGCGTAAAGCAGAACGGAGGGTCGTGCGGTATTCCTCTGATACTCCTAGGCCTACGAATTATCCTACTAATAATGCACGAACACGGGTGCCGCCATGAACCCACGCAATCCGGACCTGTCACATCACAACAAGATCACTCAAACACAATCTCAGGCTCCGAGTCCGATAACGACACATGCTGATGCACCACAGCCACTTCATACACTTGCACACATATAAATACCTGGTAGGTCTGGAGCCAAACTCCCCAGTGCATTCAAAGTCACCAACCACCTCTTGCCTCTCTTATCGCCTTCCGCACAAGCTATGCGCTTCACCGCTGTCATCCTTGCGCTCGTCGCTGTCGCCGTCGCCGTCCCAGCGCCTGCACCGACCCCGGCCCCGCTCGAGATCGAGGCTCGCACCGGCCCGCTCTGCCCGCAGACTATCTGCGTCAAGCGTCGCGAGGAGCGCGAGATTGAGATGGCCAAGCGCGGCTGCCCGTGCGACTGAGTCTGACCCATCGACTGTCGAGGTGAGCTCCAGGTTATTGGCCAAATGGAACTGCACACTGAAAGGCCGTGCGTCATAGGTCTGAGAGACGCGTCTAGTTCCGAGTCACATCAGCACGAGGGAAGGCACTTGATCGGCGGTTCATGCACCTCGTGTCCTCCCTTTACTGCGGATTCAGAATCATTGATGTTTGGAACGATGCCTGCTGTTCTCCGTCCGTGCACGAGCGATTTCAGCGCGTACGCGAACTTGAGCGCACCGAGTGACAGTGAGAAAGAGAATCAAAACCGTTCACAACGGGGGGACCACCAGGGGTTGAGCCCGGGCTTCGAACGTCGAGAAGTCGAACCTGCCATCTGTAAGACGAACATTGGCAGATCGCACCTTTGGTAGATTGCTCTGTGCTCCTGGATACCGCCCTCTCTAGGCTCACACGCCTGAGAGCTAATTATAACCGGTCATGGGACTCGCTCAGTGGTTCAGGCCTGCATAGGGAGTGATGGCGTGGGTAAGAGTGTACGTGCGCTGACAATTCATCGCAGTCCGGCTGAACCGGTGACACATGTCACAGCTTCTAGTCGAGCGACTAAGTCCTGTCCAAGGCAGCATGTCGCCGTGGGGGGCAGTGATAATGGTCAAACGTGGACGCGCAACGGTTGTGAATGCTGACGATAAGTACCGGTACAGTCATGACACTTTCCGAGAGTCTTGATGATCATTTCATTCCAGGCTGTTGCGCGGGAAATTGGTTCGTATTGTGAGCGAGTGCGGACCGCATGTGCGGATGGACAAGCTAACGATGTACAAGAGCGCAGAACGGAAGGGGACAGGGTGAGAAGAGGACTCGGAGCAAAGGAGAGTAGTGTTCCACAACAGAGGGGTGATTAACTGTAGCTGGAATGTAGGAATACAGGACGAATGCTACCTGAGCATTCAACGTGGCACTTTGTACAGGTTTGCGCTCGAGAGAGTGAGCAGGGACGGAGGGGAATAAGTGTGGTGTCGAGATGCACTAGTCACGGTCCAATGGACTCGCGAACGGGTCCTCGTCAGCAAAGAGCTCACTCGCCGACCGCCCAGCCTTGGCTGGCGATTTTGGCGGCGGCGTCACCACAATGGTAGGCATCTCGTGAGCGCGAGCCACGATGATTGTCGAAGTCGTAGAGTCTCTGGTTGCCGCGGCGGGCAGGGGACCGGTCGCCGGATGAATCTCAAGTGAGGGCACGCTCTTGCGCCGGATGCGAGGTGGAGTGGACGGCGCCTTCACTAGCTCTGGCGACGGAACAGTTGGTACTGGAAGTGGGACTGGCGAGAAGAGTGCCGACATGAGAGCAGATTTGGCCGAACGCGGCTTAGTTGGTGGTGGTGCAGTTGGCACAGCTGGTGGCGTGGGCTGAAGTGGAGGCTCGGCCGTCGACTGGTACATGTCTGCAAGTGAAAGTCGCACAACTCTGACCAATGGGCTGTCCTCGTGTGCTGAACCATCGCTCGAGTCTGAGTGTCCCGAGTCGCGAGGCGAACTGCCCGGTGACCATCGCGATGCGAGGACGGCAGGAGGCGGAGTCGTCACACTGGGCCTGCCAGAAGAGACTGAAGCCTGATCGGCCATGCTTGGGCGGTGACAAATGAGTGGCTCGCGCGTCAGATTGTTGTACGACTCGACAGAGTGGATACTCTCGCGAGCATTGAGGACGAGAGCAGACCCGATGAGGACAGGAGCGCCTCGTTCGATGTCGACCCAGTTAGCTGGAAGAGTCTGCCCCGCAAGCGGCTTAGGTGGGACCGTGGTATCTGAGTGAGACTCGTAAGACCGTTCCACGCGAGGCATATCCGAGAAAGTCTTCTCGTTGTTCGTCGCAGTGGACGCATAGTCGACTTTGCGATCGGCTATCCAAGTGAGTGGCCGAGCTGCCCAGGCATCACGGCGTGCACGACGGCGTCTGATGAAACAGTAGCGAACGAGACAGAAGAGTCCAATGAGCCCAATGAGCGCGCCGAGTGTGGCGAGGGTGGCGACAACAGCCGTGCTAGGGCCATTAGACTTCGCGGTGGCTGGCTTGCCTTCGATGTTGGGAATGGGCCCTGAGTCGGATGTCGGAGACGAGGCAGATGGCGCGATACCGCCCGCCCCTGTATCGATGCTGCCGGCCGGTGGCGTGTTCGCGGGAAGTGAGCTGGGTGGGGTAGACACTCCTGATGCTGTCTCGTCATCTTCCGAGTCATCGTCTGAATCATCGTCCGACTCGTGGCCCGAATCGTGGCCTTCATCGCCAGTATTGACAGGCAATGCGACAGGACGTGGTGTTACAGGGCCAGAGGGTGGCCGACCGGTTGTTGGAGAAGGCCGACCTCCCTCGCCTTCATTCTCAGATGAGGAAGGGTTTGCAGGTGGCGGAGGTGAAGGTGGCGCTTGCGGCGGTGGGCTGTTAGCAGGTGGCTGCTCAACAGTGCGGGTAGTCGTTGAACTAGTAGGTGGCGGGCTGGGCGGGTTCGTTGATGCTGGTGTTGAAGTGGGCACAGGAGGCGGGGTAGACGCGGGGAGATCTTCGTCGTCCGTTTCGTTGACAATAATCTGACGAAGGTCTGTGGCCACGCCGCCAACAACACTTCCGATATCTGTGACCGCGTTACCAACGCTGGTCAAAGCACCGTCGAGGTCAAGGTTCACGACGTCGTCTACGGAAAGGGTTCAGTTTATGTCGCAAGCCACCAAAATGAAATGCAGATATGAACTCACCGACAGCCCCGCCGACGTCTTTGACAACATCACCAAGACCGTCGACAATGCCACCGAGCAGGTCTGCCATGTTGTGTATCGAGGCTTTGCGAGCGCTGGGTTGTGTATAGCTCAGCGGTCAACGCTGGCAAGTGGTATCAAGCAGCGCCGCGTAGAAGAACGCGTCCCGTGTCGGGTTGTTGCAAAAAGAGTGTATGGAGGCGCGCGCGGAGGATGTGAGCTAGATATTCTGGAGTGCGCGAGAGCGCGAAAGGAGGAGCAGGAGGAAAAGGTGCGGTGCGCCTCTCGCGAAGCGCCGAACAATCCACGGCCTTTGGATCAAGATGTCGTACCAAGTGGAGCATCCCAGCTCGCTTCTCAGATGTCATCGTCAGTCAAAACGTATCCCAGCCGCTCGTGCTCAGTCGCGTGATCACTCGTCACTGTTCTCGAGATCTGGAGCATTTGCGATTCGAACGGTCAGCCAGTCGGAACTAGTAAGGGTGAGAGGCACGCAGCAACCATGCGGGCGGCAGGGTGAGCACAAATCGAGTAGCCGGTGGGGCCGGCGCCAACCCTGCCGTTGTCAAGTGCAACCACCGCGAGCCCCAGCCCCGTCGCACGAGAATGAAGTGGGCGTGTGGATGTTGTGCTGGTCAAGGGGTGGCGCTGCACGTGATCAAACAGTGGACAATGGCCCGCGGTCAAAAGTGCGCATGCAGTGCCGTTGAAAACCTGAACGGCGCGCAACCGTAGGCTGACGTCGGAAACTCATCAGGGTGAAATTGAAACCTCGATTATGAACGAAGCGACGGCGGTGGCAATACAACGCAAGACCAGGAGACAGAGACAGCTTTCCCGCTTCAAACTCCGATCATTACTTCGACCTGCCTCGCATTCATCAGTTTTGAACGTGAAAAATATCATCTCAGAACCCACTCTCGAGACTACAGGGTCATTATACGTGCAATTTACATCTTTGACCCCTGGATGTCTTCCGACATGCTCGAGTTGTAGAGCCACGGCGTTGTGTACTGTGTCTTGGTGATAGTACCACATCTACGCGTCCGACACGCAGGCTAAATAGCAGTAGTACGGGCTCCAAAGATACATCGCAATGTAGCTAGACATAAAAGCTTGTTGTTGTATACGACGCGACTCAAGCGTTCTCGGCAATGTAAACTTCCATGATTTATCGACAGAGGATATAGGCACGACCATCGCAAAGACAAGAGCTGCAATGATAAAAGTACACACTCGTAGGTTCAGGCCCTAGTTTCCCTAGACCTGTGATGCCAACGAGTTGCTGACTCGCCTCGAGGACAAAGTCTCACGATACTCAGGATAGACATCCGATAGCACGTCATCATGTTGACTCAGAGATCTTGGTTTCGAGGCTGTTGAGTTGGAATCGCGTCGCCCGTCGCTCAATAGCTCGACTTCGTTCGTGAACGCGATGTTGTACGACATACTTCCTCGTCGCGATGATTTGGTGAGCTGACGAGTGCTCGAATGTGAGATGCGCTGACTCCGGTTGGATCTGAAGGACTGTATGTTTTCTTGATTGGGTTGTTGGCCATTACCACGATCGCTGTCGAGTTGAAGACGTAGCTGCAAGCGGCTGCACAGTCAATAGGTTAGTGCCGAACCACGAAGTCTCGTTTACGCACGCATTGAGGGAGGTAAGCAACGCGTTGGCGTAAACTGGCAAGATAAGCGGTATTGCCGCATGAGAGAGCGAACCCAGCGCAGCCTGGCAGGCGAACAAATGGTAAGTTCACGGCTGTCGCCGCGGCTGATGCCAAGGGTAGCCGATATACGTACCGTCCCAGAGGTTACATTGCTGATGAGGACTATGATAAAACATATGACGCCAGGAACGATTGATTCAATCGTCAGGCGGAATATCCGTAAAATTACTGCGTCGTCTTCGTCTTGTCCCGTTCGTTGCCGCCACAAATTTACGAACACTGATGTAAAAGGTCATTGGCTGCAAGTTGCGGGGTTCTCACAGACGATTGATCACGCACATGTGATGGAGATAGCAGTATCAAGAGCTACACTCGTCGAGCATATGGCAAGGACTGTTGGCTCCAGGGGTGAGTTACTGTCCGCTGTCAGATGCTGCACATACTCACTGTAGGCTCGAGCTTTCCTCAACTGGACGGGTTTGGTTTGATCGACAGCCTTCGTACCGTGAATCGTACGCAACGATAGGAGCTCAAAATTAGCGTACCATCATGATTACCATAACGATCTGAGCGAGTACCAGGACCGAGATCGACGCCAACACGAACTTTGAGCGCGACAACTGCGGATAGTGTGAGAACCATCGCAGTATGTTTGACAATTGAACCCTAGACAACCTTGTAGCATCGGAATATCTAAAAGATGGGGTCAAAGTTTTCTTGGAGAAGAGAACAACGAACTCACGAAAAGACGTGAACGGATTCTACGATGATGCCAGTCAATTCTGAGTTATGGTAAAAGACGGACGACTCTCAAGGACCGAGACGCACGGAAACCAATTCAATCCACGGAAACTTGAGATCGATTATCATTATCGCGGTTTCAAGGGTCAAAAGATCAGCTTACGTACCGGGAGGAGCGGCTGTACGAACGGTCAGCAACATTATTAAGCAAGCCAGTGCGCTAAGACGTGCCCAAGTCTGCAATAAAACGCAAACGCTATATAGCCGCCACAATGCAGCTGCAACTTGCAGTATAATCACATTATCAGAGTGTTGCTTATAGGGAAAGAAAACAGACGTCCGTTGTGAACATAAGTACGGCCGCAACATAAGTTACTGCCGGAGGAGGCGGCTGTCCTTCAAGCTGTGTCCCTGTCGCGCAAAGAACACGACCGTTTGCATCACGAGAATGCTATAAATGCCAAATTGCACTACGAGAGAGTTATGGTTCAAATTCGGGGTCGCGCAGGACTAGAATACCATGTGATCGAGTTACACGCACGCAATGTCCCAATCATCAACGGACCAATCTTCTGTGAATCATGCGAGCCCCCTTGTGAGGCAGCAGGTAATCCAGCTACTATAAAATAGGGAAGCTCAGTAGGGAGCGCTGGCCGCTCGGCCATGTCGACGAAGACCCAGCTGGGGAGGCAGAGAGCAAGCCACACGATCGGCTGTGCCGAAATAATTGACATCAGGAGCCAATCTTACTCGGTTCCCCCGTATATTTAACCCAAACGCCGAGGTCCACGACTAAGTGGTCATACGTATATCTGCCAGGCGCATTTCCACCGGTGCAATGACGTCCTTCGGAAGCTCGTACGAGATCCTCCATAGCCTGGGGTTGCGAGGATGTCACACGATGCTAGGTACGCGCTCACTTGCCCGCTTACCTTTTCGACAGCATCGAGATTTACATTAAATTCCGTTTATGGTTGGAGGCTTAACTTTGATTTGATATTTGACAGCGAGGAGACGTCATAACTCGACGGGGGTCAGATCGACAGGCAGCAAGTTTGCTGCTGGGCCGTCGGTGCCAACCGCATCTCTTCGTACTCAATCCAACCATACACCGTAGCCACAGTCTATTGCCGTTTATATCAGGCGAAGATCATCCAGTGTTCGCTCTCTGACTGCTTCGGATACACAGAATGTTGCTGGCCAGCTAACATCCTTCTGATTAGTTCTCTCCCCCGTCCCTGCCAGATTGCAAAACCGGGGTGGCAGCCCAGACGGAGGAATTCTGACAGGAGCCGAGGATTTGAAGTACACTACATTCACTGCCTGCCGTATTTGTATGCAAATTGCCGAGAACTTATGGGTGGCTCGTTGACGCGAAAACAACAAGGAATGTAGCGAACACTCATACTCCTGTAACTACAGTATCAGAGAGGTTTGAGCTCGCTTTGATGATAGGGCTTCATGGTCCTCCTCGTCACGTTGACTCAGAGGTCTTGGTTTGGAGGCTTCTGGATCAGACTCTCGTCGTCCGCTGCTCATGAGCTCAATATCGTTCGTAAAAGCGATGTCGTATGACATGCTACCTCGCCGCGATGTACTGGTGAGCTGGCGAATATTTGAGTGTGGAACCCGTCGGCTCTGGTTGGATCTGCGGGATTGGGTGTTGGCTAGAATCTGTGGTTGGCCGTTGCCGCGATCGCTGTCGAGTTGTCGACGTAACCCCAAGCGGCTGCAAGGATAACAGGTCAGATGCTAATTCAAGAAATAGATCTCACGTACGAATTGAGAGATGTAAGCAGCGCGTTGGCGTAAAGTGGCGAGATGAGTGGAACGACCAAAAGGAAAACCTGACCCAGCGGGCCCTATGAAAAGCGAACAAGCGGTGAGCCTGCAGCTGTTGGAATTGCTGACGCGATTTGCAATGGACATACCGTTCTGTAGTTCGTAGCGCTGATGAGGACTATGAAAAAACATATGAGACACGGAACGATTGATTCGATCATCAGGTGGAGAATCCGTAGAATGACCGCGTCAATTTCGGCTTGTCCAGTTCGTTGTCGCCACAAGTTGACGAAAGCTGGTTGAGATGGTCGTCAGTCACAAGCTGCAGCATCTCACGAGTCGTTAATCATGCACATGTGATTGAGATAACAGTATCAAGAGCCACACTCGTCGAGCATATGGCGAGAACTGTTTTGAGGTGAGTAATCGGTTACTAGCAGTTCGAAATACTCACGGAGTGTCTGTGTTTTTCTAAGATGGAGGGTCTTGGTTTGATCGACGGCCTGCGCACCTTGAGTCGCACGACAGAGATTGAAACTCGACATGAACGCACCATCATAATTGCCACAATGACTTGTGCAAGTACCAAGACCGAGATCAATCCCAACACCAGTTTCGAGTGCGATAGCTGCGGATAATGTGAGAATCATTGTAGTATACCTGGCAGTTGAAACCTCTACGACCTTGTAGCATCGGTGTATCTAAGATATTAAGTCAGAATTTTCTCAGAGATGAGAAACCCGGACTCACGAAAAAGACGTGAACGGACTCTACGACGATGCCGGTCTATTCTAACTTGTTGGTGAAAGGTTGAAAACTTGGGGGATGAGACGCACGAGTGCCACTTCCATCCACGGATGCTGATGGAGAGTGTTATTATTGCCATTCTGGATGCAGAACCGTAAGTGTGCGCACCGGCAGGGATGACTACAGGAACGGTCAGCTGCATTATCCATTGCCAGTTGCTCGCATTCAGACATACCCAAGGTCGCAGTAGGACGCAAACGTTGTATATCCGCCACACCCCAACTACAATTTGCAAACTAGTTGAATCTTCAGATAATCGATCCTAGCGAGAGCAAAACGGAGCGTGCCTTGTAAATAGTACCACGGCGGCAACGTATAGCTTGAAGAGACGACCGTCCTTCCAACCGTGACCTTGTCGCGCAAAGAACACGACTGCTTGTATCAACACAATGCAGAAAATTCCAAATTCCACTGCGGACGACTGTCAGTTCAAGGTCAGACATTGTGACCGCGCGGGACCAGACGACCGCATAGTCACGCCGGTGCCGTACACGCACGCAGAGTCCCAAACAACAGCGGGCCAATCTGCTTTGGATCATACGAGCCTTCCAAGGGCAATGCGGCGGGTGATACAGCTAGCAGGGAGGAGGAAGGGCCTGTGGGGAGCGGTGGCCGCTCGGCCATATCGACGGGGGCCCAGCTGGACGAAGCAGAGAGCAAGCTACAGGATCGGCTGTGCCGAAACAATTGACTTTAGGAGTTAGCTCGTCTCGGCTGTCGTGCAAAGGCCCGGACGCCAAAATCCGCATTTAGGTAATTATACGTAGACGGCCAGTCGCACGTCTATCGGCACGTCGACATCTATCGGAAGATTCACTGGGCTTGTCCATAGACTCGCGGATGGTTGTAGAGGCTTATGATAAGCCGCACGGTAGACTGAGGTACGTTCACCTCCTCGTCACAGTTTTGGCAACATTTACATTGTGATTCAATTGTCAGGGATCGTCTGGTTTCCCCGATGGCTGGCTGTCAGGAGCCACTCGGTTGGGTCGGATCGACAGCCAGGGCTTGCTTGTCGCATGCCTATTGGTCGATTGGTGCCGGCTCATTAGCGTTGACTGCAGCTCCTCGCCGCGTCGACTGTGCGTCTGTAGCGGTCCAAGGGCGTACCTGCACGGCCCGTACCTGCAGGCGCTAGAGGACAGAAAGCCAATTGCAATATGGCTGTAGTATAGTAAGAGAGGTTCCGACCGGCTCATGTACGAAAGCGAAAATCAAAGTTACAGAGTGGCAGTAGGCGCAAGCGACTGTGCGTACACGACACTCGGCCTCTGCTTTCCAAGACCTGTGGGAAACGCATCCCAATTCTCACGTAGCTTGACGGTCTTCGTCGCGTTCGGCGCTTGCGAGAGTTTCACTACGATAGTCTTCGCGCGAGTGTCGTGCGTAGGAGCGCCGACAACGGTGTGGGCGAACGACGCCGGCCAACTAGAGGATGCGTTGCGTGACTCGATGAGCCGGTGGATGGCGCAGACGCCCGCAGCTGTTTGAATTGAAACGCCGTCAGCAGCCTGAATGCGCGTAAGGGACGTTAAAATACGTACCGTCATGGAAGGTCATCCTGGCCGTGACGCCTGAGGATTGGGAACACGACGGGTTCGACAGGCCCTCTCCGTCATAGAAGGTCTTGACAAGCGTGGCGACGGTCAATGCATTAAGCCCATGCGGCAGAGGCTCAAGTCCACGTGCCGTAGAGTAGCGGTGTGATATCTTCGCCTCGTGGCTCTCAGCACCACCTAGTGCTACCCACATCCCGTCGGCTAACCCCACAGCCTGAGTCGAAACGTACCACACGCTGCGCTCCTTCTTCGCAGCGTCGAAATTGATCTCTACAGCAGAGCTGGGTATCTCCAATAGCGGGTTTCCGGTCTTGAGAGTCTTGCTGACGAACACCAACACGCTGGGCCAAGGAACGATCGGTTTTGATCCTATCGGAGTTGGCTGTGGGTCAACATAGGTGGCGCGATATTGTGTATTGATGAGCTGGGAGAAAGCTACACGGATAGGCTGGCTGCTGAAGTTGTTGATGACTAAATCAGATGGTGAGCTTGAATGGCCTCGTCCATACCTGAGAGTAAAGGCGAACCGTTGATCGCCACACCGACCGACGGCCCAGGAGTAAGCGCCATCCCACCATTGGTGCCAAGAGTCGCGGTTGAACCTTTGTTGGACGAGAGACAATATGGTAAGTATGGCGGTTGCGCGAAGGGTGGAGACGTCGCACCAGGTTGGATGTCTACAGCGTTGGTCGCGATCGTTATATTAGCAGAGCCTTCCCTTTCGGAAAGGCCAAAGACACGGTAAACGTCCGTCCAATCGAAACGATTGACTTGAGATATGCTACACGGCCAGGGGAACGTCAGTTGAAGTAAACACTGAGGAGTAACTTACGCACACTGTAGATATAGCGACAACGCCATATTTGTCGTTGACCTTCTTGGCGAGACACAGGAGTACCAGCCGTAGTGAGTAGACGAACTTGCTCAAGCGCGATGTTGACAGTGAGGGTGTGTTGGGCCATGTGAGGCGAGCAGGCAGAGACGGGCAAGAAAGGTAGACACAGTACAAGAGCTTTATAGGCACCAGCCCTGGGTCGAAGGGTGTCAACGACATCGATGAGGGCAGTTACTGGGATTTGGGCCTGTCGCTCACAGGCAGGCTTAGGGTTCTGCGGGTACAGCGCGGACGCATGTGGCCTGAGGCTAGCGAACGTGACCGGCATTCCGGACGTTGAGTGGCTCGCCGCGTCGGTGCTCGCAGATGTCCGTGACATCGGCCCGGTCAAGATACGGAATGACCATTCGTCTTTGCGCCACGGTCAACCATGAGCTGACTATTGGTTGCGCAGGTATACTTGGGGTCAGATTTCGAGTGGGGATATCGTGCGATTGTGCTCAGAAAGGCAGTCGAGGGAGAAGTTCAACTGACGAGTTCGCGAAAAGCCGGCTCTGAATTTCCAAATTATTTGCGTGCGCCTCTCCACGGAGATGTGGCGCTGTTCATGGCGGATGTCGGGCGCGCCCCGCAGACCGACAACGTCCAGCGCGTCTGGCCGCCCACCCCCCGCCGTGCGCTCACACCGGCGGCCAACGACGCGTCCAAAGCAAATTAACCCCGGTGGAAGACTTGTATCGATACATTTGTCGATCTTGCTACACGCATGTTTTTCACGCGACTTCCACTGCCATTGAAACATCGCCGTCGTGGGCGGCTGGTTCCACGCGGGCACGCTTGGATGCCGCGCGCTTTGCTTCTAGCGCCGCGACCTCTTCTTCGAGCTTTGCCTGTAGAATAGTTAGGGGCTTGCCGGAGTAGCAGCGGTTCACGTACTGCTGCCGCGGCGAGTTCGTCTTGCGCCATGCCTGGGACTGGCGGTGTTGGTGGTGGTGGTTCAAGCACTGTAACAGTAGTTCAGCGGTGGGAATAATTACGAAGCTGAACAATAGACGCACGCCGAGCAGCATTGTTGAAGACCTGTGTCATCAGCTCGTGGTTACGCTTGTAGCGCGCCAGAGCGAGGGCGCGGGCGGTAATGTGCGCTGCGCCATCATCGTGGTCGTCGTAATCTGGCTCCGGCAGCAGCACCTGACGTTTCTATATGGATCGCATAAGCATAGCGCCAAAGTGCACGAGGTCATGGACTAACGGCCAGTGCATTGCGTTGTTGTTCGCGCTGGTCAAGCGCTGCCGATTGTGCCGACAATGCCGCAGTTTGCTGGCGCGCAATGGCTGCAGCCGCAGCAGGATCCGCGCGAGGGGTTTGAATGGGTACAACAGGAGGCATGTTGACCGGCTGCAGCGGGTACCGTCGCACCGGCAGGTTCAGGTATTGAACCGGAATGGCTGAGCGGCAGTTAGCTTATGCATTCATTCATTCAAGCCACATACACTGAGTGGGTGCCTGCATCCGAGAGTAATGAACGAGTAGGCAGCTTGGGTGACCACCCCTGGTGAGTCGGTAGGCACGTCGCAAGCGGTTGGGGACATGGTCGACGCCAGGAACGTAGCCCGACTTGGTCTCGATAAGATCCAGCTCTACATCTGTGCCCGTAGGAACTGGGTAGCGCGTGTCCTGGTCCAAATAGCGGATGCCGTCAGCGGGGATGCCAGGTGTTTGTGGCGTCAAGAACACGAAGAAGAGTTGACCATCTGCGCCATTTATTGTGAGCGCGCGTCGCAACACTTTGGAAAGCGCGCACCTTGTGGCTTGTCAATATACGTCCATTGGAACGCAGTCTTCTGCGCGAGTTCTAGACCGCGCCGCAAGAAATCAACAGCTACGGGAATTTCCAGTGTCGCGCGTGGAGGAATCGGCTCCGGATACATCAAACAGTACTCCGGTGTGGCCTGAAACACGTATCAAAACTGTGGAGCAAGCACAAAAATATCGTTGCGCGTACCTGCGCAGCCTGCGGTGGGTTCTGTGCGGCGTACATTTTGCACGAGTAGTAGGAATGAGGACGAGAACGACCAAAGTCCGACCCGGCTGGTTCCGCTGTACTCACGCGTCTCGGACTCTCGGCTACAAGCAATCGCGTCCAAGTTCGACAAAGCACCCGCGCCGCGCCACTGGTATAGTTTTGGCTGGTTGGGATGATTTCTCATGAGTCGAGAATCACAGCAGCTCATAGCTGCAAGCGGCTGGCGCTCCCACGGTCCTCCCCGCATCATTCCATGTGACACTGTTGCTCCTCTGAGGATTCCGACATCCGTACGGCGCTACCCACAACCGCCAGCCGTGGTTGACAAAGAAAGAAGGCGATGGAGCACCCTCAGGCTGCCCATGCTTGCCGGCGGCTCGCAGGCTTCCTGTCGGGAACCGGCGTCGCTTGTCGCGCTGTCACAATGCTTGTTCAGCCCAACGTAAGCGCGTAGCGCGGACGATCATGAGCCCGGGATTCCATCATTCAGATCCAATGATGAAGAAACGTGGGGCCTGACGCAGAAGCTTCGTTTGCTAGCAGAGCAGCCGCTAAGCGAAAGATGGACAGGCTCGCTTTTCTAGCCCGGTTTCGTTCGGGACTCGCGGCTCTCATCTCTTGACTTCCTACACTCATCATCACCACTTCACCGACACAAAACCATGGTCATCGCATTGCACGTTGCACCAAACGTCGCTTCAGACCCTTTTGCACGGCTGCCCATCGAACTGCGACATGCAATCGCCACAGCGCTCCCCGATGCCTCCAGCGCACTCACCCTCCTCCTTCTCTCGCGCTCATGGTACAATGCTCTCATTGACGCCCCGGCAGTCTGGGCACACATCTCTTGGACAGACGCTCGGCCGACCGTGCAACACGTGCATCGCCTTGGGCGCGTACTCCGGCTATCCAAGTCCGCACTACTCCATCTGCGAGTCGCCAACGGGTTCTGTCCCCACCACGCAATGACATCT
>Ga0247815_10001223_pt1 | contig 19822 bp, 18 predicted proteins | sample UWRJL194509B1_FD_181014 | JGI IMG/M metagenome (GOLD analysis project Ga0247815, IMG submission 181014) | Plant litter microbial communities from Arlington Agricultural Research Station in Wisconsin, United States - UWRJ-L194-509B-1 | ecosystem: Environmental > Terrestrial > Plant litter >...
AGACTTGCCATTTGGTTAGGTATTAATAGGTAATATAGCTAATATACATATCGCTGTAATAATTACCAACGCAGCAGTTGAATAATTATTGGCGAAAAAAGTATTTGAATGGCATATTTTTTCACATTATGCCTCTGCATTAGCTTGTTTGTAACAAACGCTAACACATCCACAACTTTAAGGAGTGTTATTGTATGCTATATTCAAAAGCCATTAAAATAAAACAGCTATAAGACAGCTTCCACTCACCTCTGCATACGAGTTAAATTCATGCGGAATGCCACCCGTGTCAAAGTAGAGTCATAGTAGAGTTTCATGAAACAAATGGATACTTGTAAGGCTTAAAAAGTATTCAATAATAGCAATAGTTATTTAAATTGAGCCGCCGGCAAAAAGGAATACTATGGATCTGAAATTAAATAATAAAGTGGCATTGGTACTTGCCGCAAGTAAGGGACTGGGCAAAGCAATAGCGCTGGGTTTATCACAAGAAGGCGCCAAGGTAATTATTGGCTCAAGAAATGCCGTAGAACTACAGCAAACTGCTGAGGAGATTACTGCAAACACCAAAAACCCTGTTACTGCTATCGCAGTTGATGTTTCGGATGCCGGACAGCTGACAGCTTTTATTAAAAAAGCCGCTGCAATTTACGGCCATGTCGACATTCTTTTGAACAACGCCGGCGGACCTCCGTTTGATAAATTCGAAAATTTTGATGACGCTCAATGGCAAAAATCTTTTGACCTTAACCTGCTGAGTTTTGCCCGCGCGGCCCGTGAAGTATTGCCCTATATGAAAAAATCAGGCAGCGGACGTATCATTAATATAATCAGTGGATCGGTTAAATCTGTATTGGACAATTCTGTACTATCTACTACCATGCGGCTGGGTGTTGTTGGAATGGCAAAATTAATGGCTGACGAATTTGGCCCCTATAACATTACCGTGAATAATGTTGGGCCGGGTACTATACTCACCGACCGGATTAAAAAAACCGCGCCTGAAGGTGCAGACATAGAAGAGGTTTTAAAAGAGCGCGCAAAAAACATTCCGCTCCGCCGTATTGGCAAACCAGAAGAACTGGCGGCGCTGGTTACTTTTTTGGCATCAGAACAGGCTAGCTATATTACCGGGACTACCGTACAAGTTGATGGCGGTGCAAGCAGGGCTATATTCTAAAGATATAAAGTGCCAGCTTTGAATTTGATACTAAATGTAGCGCCTTCGTTCAACGCACTTTTTACTTCAATGGTTCCGCCAAGCGCCTCTATTTGTGTTTTAGTAGTGAACAAGCCCATTCCTTTACCTTCAATCGCACGGTCATACCTTCGGTATAGTCCAAATATAGTCGACCCGTGTTTGATCAGGTCTATACCCTTACCGTTATCTGTAAAGAGCAATTCGATATAATCCTCTGTGAAGACTGTTTTAATACTGATCAAGGTAGGAAGTGCTTTCCTCCTAAAGTTGATACTATTGAGCAAAAGATTAAAGAAGATACTGAATACATAGGAATGAATACTAAATATGTGTTTTATAGCACTGAAATCACTGGTAATAGTTATATTATTCCCTGTCAAAGCTTCTCCTAAACTATTCTTTACCTCATTCAGCAAAAGACCGAGATCTATTGTTTCTTTTGTTTCATTATTATGTTCTCTAGCCTGTAAAATTCGGTTTAGGTCTTTTAGTATGTCGTCAAGACTAGTCACTGACGACGACATCCTATCTAAAATCTCAGTGTTTTCTTCAGATTTATTTGGGAATGATAGGCCCAATAGCTGGCACAGACCATAAATATTCGCCACCGGGGCACGTAAATTATGAGAAACAATGTAGGTGAATTGTTCTAGTGTTCTATTTCGCTGAACGATATCTGCGATTATTTTGTCCCGCTCAAATTCAGCTGACTTCTTATTGGTAATGTTTTTAATAACAGAATCTATTCGTATTAGTTCACCATCATCATTTATTAACGGAACCATTTTATTCTCCACCCACCGTATCTGACCGTCCTTTTTAATAATTCTGAACTGATTAACAATTGATTTACCCATTGCCAGTTGTGCATTTCCCAGCTCTACAAGGTATCGGTCGTTTTCATGAATAATAGTGATCCAAAGCTCTTGTTGGTCAAAAAACTCCTGGATTGAGTATCCTGTTAATGCCTTACAGTTGTCGGATATCATAATGAATTCATTTCGTAGAATATCTCTCGAGAACAGAACTTCTCCAATTCTGTTGAACAGCAATTTCAACTCCTTATTTGCAGTTTTAAGTTTAGTTGTATTTTCAGTTTTCTCGGTAATATCTTGCACATAACCAGTAACTTCAACTAATGTACCATTAGCATCACGGTCAACTGTCATCCCTGCACTCAAATACTTCACTTGCTCATTATTAAACAAACGAAAGTGAAATCCTACAATTCCGCTTCTTTTAATAGAGTGCCGCAACATCCGTATAAGAGGCTTCTTATCATTAGGATGCACTTTGTTTAAATAGCGTCTTAACCCATTTTTTTCGGAGTCAGGTTCGAATCCCCACAAGTTGCTCATTTCGTTGGAACTGTTTAATTTGGCTTGTGGAATATTCATGCTCCATGTACCAAACAGGGCCAGTTTCTCCGCCTTGTTATTTCTTTGTTCATTCTTATAAAGTTCTGCAATAAGGCCGATTCGCTTTACAGTTTCATTTTTCGTCTTTAACCACATCAGCAAAATCAAAGTGGATATAAATAACATACTGACAATTAGACTGCCATTCATTATTAGCGAAGCTTTTTGAGAAGCTGATTTTCGAATAAACATGAGGTTATGTTCGCTACCTTCAATAATCTTACTGTAATAGGCAATCTTGCTGATGATATTACGCTTATCCGATATATCGTTTTGATACACATAAAAACGTAGTGAATCCATTACTGGCTGGATTGCCTTGTTATCTGAAGTTAGCTGTCTCAGTAATTTATATTCTTTTAGCCGGGCCGAGATATTTTGACCGAACTTCTTCATTAGTAACGGATTACCGGTGAGAACATAATCTCTAATAAGGACTTCTCCTTCTGCAGCCCTTAATTGCATCTTGGTACAGTGTATAAGTACTTCACTTGTATGCATAATCCAACCGTCAGTTGAATCAGCCCGTTTGATATTGTGGTATGTTATGGAAAGTAAACTGATTAGGGCCAGGATTGACAACTCGATACTATAGATAATTCTCTTGTTAATAGTTAACATAGGCAGGAAGTTAAAATCTAACAGTTAATCACACTTATAACAAATATAACTTTTATATATAGTAATATATTCATTATTTATAGTGATTTGTGTTATTATTAAAATATGCATTATTAAAATTATATATATTAAAATATAAGTAAATGTGATATATAGACTAGTCGTTCAGCCGAATATTGGCACATCTATATTTTCGTTATCGAAAGATCTAAACTATCAGTTCATTCGAATTGTGAACACTGTTCCCTTTTGAGGAATGCTGGTGAAATTGAGAGTCCCTTTGTGCATTAAAATAAATTTATTGGCTATAAAAATACCTAAGCCGGTTCCTTTGATTTCGGATACATTGTCGGCCCTGTAGAAAGCTTGAGAAACCTTATCTTGAGCATTTGGAGGAATACCAATACCGAAATCTGTAATCACTATGCTATAATCAGCTTCTTTAAAAATAAGTTCAAGAATCGGTAAAGGTTTATCAACGGAATATTTAAAGGCATTAGAAACAATATTGGTAATCGACTGCGCAAGTAACAAAGGATCAACCATTACTATACGAGGGATACCCTTCACTATAAATCCCATAGTCCTATCGTCCTTTTGAATTTTTTCAAGATCGTGTATTACACTTTTTACCAGCGAAACAAGATCAACTTTTTCCTTTTTACAGGTGAATGCTTTCGAATCAATCCGACCTAAAGTGAGTACTTTTTCTATCAGCTCACCAAGCCTGTCTATTTCACTGGTAATGGTTTGAATATGTTTTAACAGATAGGGTTCCACAAGTCCGTTTTTACTGATATGAATTTCAGAAAGTTCAATGCTCGAACGCATGATAGCTAAAGGCGTACGGAATTCATGAGAGGCGAGAGACACAAAATTGGATTTTAAACGGTTGAGTTCCCTTTCCTTTTCCATGGCAACTGCTATTTGAATTTCCGCCTTCTTTCGCATCTCACGGTTTTGTACATCGATATTTATATCCTGCAGGGTGCCTTGGGTCCCAATAATCATCCCCGTCTCATTTTTAACCAGCATGGAAAAGACTTTCATCCAGCTAATCTTGTTTGACTTAGTAATATATCTGATCTCGTGTGAGCAATACTGTTTTTTACCAGCTATCATTGGTTCAAATAACATGACGTTTTTTTCAACGTCATCAGGGTGCAGAAAACTATAAAAGGGTTTGGAAATCGATTCTTCAATACCATATTGCATTATACGTGACCAGGAATCATTGAGAAAGGTCCAGTTACCTGCAGCATCTGTTTTAAATACCACATCATGAATAGAAGCTACTAATGTTTTATATTGTAAAAAGTCTAACTCTGTTTGTTTAATATCCATGATATCCTGTTTGCGAGGTCTTTAATTTTAAAAGGCTTTGTAATAAAATCTACAGCACCCAATTCGATTGCTTTGACATAATCCTCCTTATCCGTACGCGCGGTTAAAAAAATAAGAGGGGGAGTATTAGCTACTTTATTCAGTTCTCCTTTTACAAAGTAACCATCTACATCAGGTAAGGTGATATCACAAAGGATCAGGTCTGGCTTCGTTTGTTTAGTTAATTCTATTCCCTCCAGACCATTGCACGCTGTAAGACAATAGTGGTCGTGCATTTCAAGAAGCTCTTTTAAATTGTCTCTTAGTACCTTCTCATCTTCAATTAAAAGTATTAATGCCATAATAATCTATTTTGAAAAATTTTTGGTTATTGCTATTAATTCACTTTTAGAATGAATTTTAAGCTTCTTATAAATGTTTTTAGCATGGTGATTAACCGTGAAAAACGTGACTTTTAATATATGTGCAGCCATTTTGTTTGACATACCGGTAATTAACAAATGAATAAGCTCAATTTCTCTTTTAGTGAGACTTGGATACACTTGTTTTAGTGTATATGGTATTGTTTGTGATTCAAATAGATGATTAACAATTGATGGCGATAATGGAATTCCCCCTTCGAATGCTTTGTGTAATGCATCTTTAATGAATTGCAGGCTACTTGATTTAAGCAGATAACCGTTTGCGCCTTTATTTAGGGCGGCTTTAGAAACTTCAGCCTCTGAGACTGACGAGAGTATAATGATGCTAGTGTAAGGAAACAACTGCTTAATGATGTGCAATAGGTCAAGGCTATTTCCCGAAGGCAACATAACATCAAGCAATATTATATCCGGGCTATGTTCAACGTTTAATTTAACAAGCTCGTTAATATCGCCAACACCAAAAACAATTTCAAAGGTCTCCTCATTACCAAAAAAATCTTTGTAATTACTAAGCAACATCGCATCATCTTCAATCAATCCTAGTTTGATTAGCATGATTTCAAATGTCAGAAGAATGACATATTAATTGAATATTCATTATGGTAGATTAATAGATATGCAAAGATTAAATTTTTATCCGGCGGTAAAAATTACTTAAATAAGTAGGTTATTGAAAAGAAACTGATAAATTGGCTTTATCTATCTTAATTACTATTAATTCATAATTATTTTGAAAACTGTTCCTTGTGCGGGTATGCTTTCAAAATCGAGACTCCCATTGTGCAGCAAGATAAATTTCTTAGCTATAAACACCCCTAGACCGCTACCAGGGATCGCAATCACATTATCAGCTCTGTAGAAAGCCTGAGATATTTTACCTTGTGCATGCGGAGGAATACCTATTCCATAATCCGTGATCTCTATGGTATAACTTCTCTCTAAAAACACTAACTTGACTTTGGGTGCTGGTCTCCCAAAAGAGTACTTGAAAGCATTAGAAATTAAATTTGTAATAGCATGCACTAAAAGCAATGGATCTACAGATACATTTCGAGGAATCCCTTCGATCTGTAGATGTACGGTCCTTTCATCCTTCTGAATGGTTTCAAGCGCCTGAATTGAGCCTTTCAGCAATAGTACCAAATCAGTATCTTCCAATTCACAACTGAATGCGTTAGATTCCATTTTTCCAACGGTGAGCACCTTTTCGATAAGATCCCCTAGTCTATCTATCTCTACATTTATATTTTTTATATGTTTATTAAGATATGACAGCTCAAGTTCATTTTTTTCAATATAAATTTCCGAGAGCTCAACGCTTGTTCTCATCACAGCTAATGGAGTACGGAACTCATGGGAAGCAAGGGAAACAAAACTCGACTTCAGTACGTTCAATTCCCTTTCTTTTTCAAGAGTCTGCATTATACGCATTTCCGCCCTTGTCCGAATCAAACGATTTTGCATGTCAATGTTAATATCCTGCAGCGTCCCTTGTACACCTAATATATTCCCAGAATGGTCTTTAATAAGTATAGAAAATACTTTCATCCAGCTGATTTTACCCATCTTGGTCATATACCTGATCTCATGAGAACAAAAATCTTTTTGTCCGAGCATCATTGGCTTGAATAAACGCTCATCTTTTTCAACATCTTCAGGATGAAGAAAGCTAAAAAAAGGCTTAAATAATGACTCTTTAATACTATACCCCATTAATCTGGGCCATGAATCATTAAGAAAAATCCAGTTTCCCTCACAATCTGTTTGGAAAACTACATCATTAATAGCGTCCACAAGCACTTTGTATTGGGAGAAATCTAATTTTTTTTGTTTGATATACATGATACTCGTTTATGCTTAAAATCCATTTCAATCCCTATATAATGAATAAACAATTTTCTGTTTAATATCTTCTTTTAAAGTTAGCGAAAATTTAATAGAATCCAAATCACTCCATACGGTAGAATGTTTGCTTACATCTATAACACACATATTTTCTCAGCGGCAGAAAGGGTAGGAAATATTTAACAAAATATGGCCTTCTTATCCTACTAGCGGGGATTTTGCATTTCTTGCAATTAATAGCATATGCCATTCTGTAAAGGTTGGCTTTTATTTCAATTGAAAAAACCACTCAATTGAGTAGCTTTCTATTCGGCACCACAACTTCTTCATAGTTAAACAGAATCTACCAAACGATAAGTACTACTCCTTTTAGGTGTATAATGCAGTCATAATAAACACAATATTTACAAAAGAAATTTAACACTAAATATTTAACTAAAAAACCAAAATGTACCCTCTTAATAATATGAATAAGCACTTTTTTCTAATATTGACAACTCTAGCTTTCCTATCGTTTAATATGAAAGGACAAACGAAGTTTATTGAACGATGCAAATGGGGAACCAGCGGATTTCATGCCGGCTATAAATCGTTTTGTAAGGTTACATCATCTCGCGTTCTTGGGTGGACAAGAGTTATAGCTTATAACCGGACGCTGCCGGAATTATATGCGATGGCATTAAGTTCAGGGAAAAACCTTGGAGTTTCTAAGATTTTATTCGAAATCAAAGAACCTCAAAAATTAAGTGCAAAATATTGTTTTGAACTTCATACCCCTCCGGATTTAATTCGAGAAATGTTTCCGATTATGGTACAAATTTTAGATAATCAGCATCCAGAATATATTTCATCTTTGATTGAGCGGGATGGAAAAACCGTTTTGTTGATTACTGATAATTTAGGTTATGACATCATTCCCAAATGATAGAACTCAAATGATTAAGAAATACGTAACTTTACTTTTCAAGTAGATTGGTGGCATGACTTTCCATCCAGATCAAGAATATTACCATTGCAGGTCGGGATGAGAAAGGTGTTATTACGGAACAATCGTATAATTTGACACAGCAAAGGCAGGGACGATATTTTAGCGATTTAATATCATTCTGCACCAATCATAAATCTCACGCTGAAAGTAGTGCCTTCATTTACAACACTTTTCAGGTCAATTGTTCCACCCAATGCCTCAACCTGTGTTTTAGTAGTAAAAAGCCCCATTCCTTTGCCTGCAATAGCACGGTCAAACCTACGGTAAAGTCCAAAAACTGTAGCCCTGTGTTGCTGCAGGTCTATTCCTTTGCCATTATCGGAGAAAAGCAATTCGATATAATCTTCAGCAATTACTGTTTTAATGGTAATTAGCGTTTGTATATCCTTTCGCCGGTAATTAATACTATTCAGCACAATGTTATAAAAGATACTGTACAGGTGTGAATGAATACTAAATATATGTCTAACCTGACTAAAATCACTCTTAATCTGTATGTTTTTATTTATCAGCGCCTCTCCTAAACCAACTTTTAGTTCTTCAAGCAGAAGGCTTAAGTCTACCGTTTCTTTTGTTTCGTTGATATTTTCACGTGTCTGCAATATTCTGCTGAGGTCATTTAATATTACATCAAGACTTTTTATAGATGAAGACATTTTTTCTAAAACCTCATTTGACTCAGATTCCGGCGGAGATGTAAGTTCCAGTAACTGGCATAGGCCGTAAATGTTAGCTACTGGTGCACGGAGATTATGAGACACGATGTAAGTGAACAGCTCCAATGTACGGTTTCGCTGAACAATGTCTGCAATAATTTTATCCCTTTCAATTTCTGCCAGTTTCTTATTATTAATGTTTTTGATAACAGAGTCTATCCGGATGAGGTCTCCATCATCGCTCATTAAAGGGATGATTTTATTCTCAATCCATTTCACTACACCATCTTTTCTAATAATGCGGAACTGGTTTATGGTGGGCCTGCCTGCTGCCAGCTGTGTATTTCCCAAGTCTACCATATAACGGTCATTTTCATGCATGATGGTGATCCATAGGTCCGGCTGATCTATGAACTCCTGTGTTGTGTACCCAGTTAATTCCTCGCAATTGTCAGAGACCATAATAAATTTCCCCTTTACAATATCTCTCGAGAAGAGCACCTCCCCTACCCTGTTAAATAACATTTTCATGTCTCTATTCGCATTGAGCAGTTTGGTGTTAATGACTGTCTTTTCTGTAATATCCTGTACATAACCTGTTACTTCAATCAAGGTCTCCTGATCATTACGGACGATAGTCATCCCGGCATTAAAATACTTTAAATCGCCATTGTTGAACAAACGGAACTGAAATGCAATATCTCCACTCTTTTCCATTGAATCCCTAAGCAGGCGAAGAAGCGGTTTCCGATCATTGGGATGCACCTTATTGATAAAGTCCCTTAAAGCGATTTTTTCAGCATCTGGTTCAAAACCCCACATATGTTTCATCTCATGCGAACTGTTTAAAGTGGCCCTGGGCAGATCCATACGCCAGGTGCCATACAGCGCAAGTTTTTCGGCCTTGTTGTTTCGTTCTTCATTTTTTTCCAGCTCTTCAATGAGCTTGCTGCGTTCAATTGCCTGACTTTTGAACTTCAACATCATCAGCACAATAAAGGTAAAGATAAAACCAAAGGTGATAATAAGGCTCACGTTTAACACGAGCAACGCGTTTTCAGACTCTTCCTTACGGATAACCATTAGCCTGGATTGGTGCTTTTCTATCAAACGAAGAAAAAATGTAGATCTGCTTGTACCATATACGCTGCTGGGAATCTGTCCCAGGAGTCTGGTGGCAGCACGTTGTCCACGAATTTTATGCGCCTTAATGATGCGTACTGACAATATACTTCTTTCGTACACATGAAATCCCAGCGAATCCAGAATCGGTTGGATTACTTTATCATCTTTAGTTAAACGCCTGAGATGCTTGTATTCGTCTAATTTCGCTTTTGCACTTTGTGTGAATTTTTCCGTCAGGGCAGGATCGCCTGTCAGCATGAAATCCCTGATCAGAATATCCCCTTCAGCTTCCTCTAATTGAATTCTGGCCGTATGCATCAATATTTCGCTGGTGTGCCTTAGCCACTTATCTTTCGTATCGGCACGTTTGAAATTGTAGTAGGTTGCAAATAACAAAATGGCCAGAATAATGACCGATATTTCTATAGTATAGAGAATCCACTTATTAATAGGGCGCATGGATGAGAGGTTAATAGCGGATAATAATTATATTATTTACACATATAGCAAATATAACTTTTTATGGATATCCACATAATTAAATCCTTATTAACAGAAGAATATTTGATTAACAACATTATGGTGTTAACTAAACATAGCGGTCTCTTTCATTCCTCTTTGATAAAAAGATCTGAGAAACTGTAAAGGTGTATTTATCATGTGCATTTCTTCCGCGCCCAAAAAAGTTTCATCCAGATTGAAATAACCGGGATCAGCATTGTATTCTTCCAATGTTAATAATTTGAAACCCATTTTCCACGAGTCAAAGTTTCTTGACGGCACTTCAGATTGCTGTAGGATGCGCAGATCAGTGTGACGTGGATCTGTCCGGATTAAATTGAAAATGTGGTCAACTTCAAACTTATTACCCTCTAATACCTGCATAAAGCGACCACTCATCTGGGAACTGAGTTCACGGGTTGATGTATTTGTAAAAACCCCTTCAATATAGATTAGCATCCCGGTAATGCCATGATCTGTATTCCACTGGCGGGACTGCGTCAGAATATGTTTTAGTTCCTCTTCGGACATCAGATGCTGAGCCCGGCTCACATAAATAGTATAATCGATCATCTCATCTGCCATATCCCTGAAGCTGTTTAAGTTATAACATTAAAAAGCGAAAAGAGTTTAAGTTATTGTTGGGCAACGAATATAGCGCAATCAACAAGGGGATACGCACGAAATAAAGATGCTTTGCGATCAATAAACGAAATGGTTTCACAAAATCCTGAACTAAACCCGATGTTACTTGTTGAAGCGCTTATAAATTGAAACAGTATGAAAAGTCAAGAGCAAAAAGGTAAAGAAGATATTGAAGATGCGATAAAAGATGTTCATGCAAATGAACACCAGGATCTTGGAAAAGAAAACATTGGCAACGAACCTGAAGAGCAAGGGGAAGGTGATCCTGACAGTCCCTATAAGCTTAAGCATACACTTGATGATAAACGACCTGAGGACAGCAGCATCAAAAAAGGCTGGACTGTAGATTCAAATACATCCAGAGGTGTTGAAGACCAGAAAGACACAGAATCAGAATAATCATTCCTTATACTTCTGTGTTTTGTGGTTCTTAAAAGATCCTCTTTAGCCAGTAGTCGGAGGGTAGGTTTAAGGGTGCGGAAATTAAAAATCCGCACCCTTGTTATTCTATTTCTTCAATACCCATACGGATACTGAACCTGGGTTTACTTTAAATTCAGCCCAGCCTTCATCTCCAATAACAATCTCTTCATCAACATGCTGTAAAGCATCAACAAAGATTTTACCGGCAAATTTAGAACCTACTTCCATATTTTTAAACCCAGCCTCACTGTTGGATAAAATAACTGCGCAGCCAGAATCCTCATGTTCGTCATCGCCTTCTCTTGTCCAGCCAACACAGTTTGGGTGATCAAAATAGTCGCGTTGTAAGCCATACGCGAGTCTTCTCCTTACCCCTAACATTACATCAATGTTCTCCATTTTATGTAACGTAACCTGCTGTTCTTCCCCATCGTTTCCCTTATCCTCATAGTGTGCCCCATATAAATCTGAATAAAAAACACAAGGATAACCATCCGCCCTAAAAAGTATCAAAGCATAGGCCAGCGGTCTGAACCAGGCTTGTACTGTTTGTTCCAATGACTGTAAAGGCTGTGTATCGTGGTTTTCAACAAGGGTAACCGCCAAATCAGGATTAGAGTTTACCAGTGTTCCGTCCAGAATAGTGGAAAGATCATATCCGTTTCCTTCTGTAGAAGCTTTATGAAAGTTGGCCTGCAATGGTGCATCAAATAGGGAAACCCTTCCTTCGGTAACATTGATATAGTCAACCATTGACTGCAGATCATAAGGTGCCCAATATTCGCCAACAGTAAAAAACTCCTGTTTGTATTCATTGCGCATAAAATCTAAAAACTCGTTATAAAACTGAGGATCCATATGTTTTATCGCGTCCAGCCTGAAACCACTAAACCCGGCGGTTTCATAAAACCATTTTCCCCAGCGCTTGAATTCTTCCCTTACTTTAGGGTTCCTGAAATCAATGTCTGCAAACATCAGGTAATCATAATTTCCATTTTCATTGTCCAGTACGTCCTGCCAACCCTCGCCATATTGATTTTGAATACTGAATATAGCGGTCTCGTCGTTTTTAGCATCGTAATCCACACCAGAAAAACACTGAAAGTCCCATACAAACTCAGAATACTTGCCAGCGCGGCCTGGAAAGGTAAACTTTGTATAGGCCTCAATCTCATAGGGCTCACTAATAAACTGGTTCCTGTTTTCCGGATCAACTTTTCTTACGGTAATGGTTTCGGTTTCATCTCCTCCGCCCATATGGTTGAGCACCAAATCAACGTATACCTGCAATCCAGAGGCCTTTCCTACCTCAATTGCACTTATAAATTCCTCTTTTGTACCATATTTAGTAGCAACTGATCCTTTCTGATCAAATTCTCCTAAATCGTAAAGGTCATATGAGTCGTACCCATTGGATTGGTTTCCCTCCGTACCTTTATGTGCAGGTGGTAACCAAACTGTGTCAATTCCTATTTCTTTTAATTTTGGTGCTTCTTCTTTAAAGTGGTTCCAAAGACTTCCGTCAGCGGGATAGTACCACTCAAAGAATTGTAGCATGGTGAAGTTTTCCATTTATAGATATGATTTTATATTCAGCACAAACGTTATCAAATAATTAGCCAACAAAACACAAATATGTAGAATAGGAAAAATTAGGTAAATGATTATCTGTTAGGCTATTTTTTTTACGGCATCGTGATCAAACCGGCCGTATCTTAGTAAGACAGTTCGATAAAACTAAATATACTGACTATTGTTAGATACACTCATATGGAAAAGAAAAACAACTCCTTAACGCTTATAGAAATCTATAAAGGCATGCTGGCTGAACAATTGGCTGCAGAAAAGAAATACCAGAAGTCTTTTACCAAAATCTCCACATCGGCACAAACGGATGAACTTAAAAGCGCCATAGCTCCTGATGCAACTGATATAGAAAACCACATTTCAAGATTATCACGTGCGATGGAATCAGTGAAGCAGAAGTCGCAACCGCAGGTATCTGCTATAGATGAAACACTATTAGAAAGCCTTAAACAATCAATGGGCAAAGGCATTTCACTTGTTAAAGACACAGGCATATTGCATACACTGCTTGGTATTTTCAATTTCAAAGTAGCCCGATATGAATCGTTGCACCGCATGGCGACAGCGATAGGACAAACAGAATATGCATTATTGCTGGAACAATGCAGTAAAGACAACCAAAACACTTTAGCATACCTCAATCAAATAGCGCAAAACATCATTTATCCCGAAATGCAAAAAATGAATGCCGCAGAATAAGCGAATTGCAATTTTAAAGATGTTATATTAAATTGGAAAATATACAGGTACCAGCTAAGCTTCGTCTAAGTCAGAAGAATCATCTAATCCAACTTCATTTAATTTTTTAATCATTTGATCAAGTTGCTCTGCGCTTTCCAGTAATAACGCAAGGATAGCAGAAGATTCTTCTTTACTGTTTTCTTCCTTTAACAGATCGGCCAGCCCCATAATGTTGGCAAGAGGTTTACGGATCATGTGCGACTGGTTCATCGCAATGCGCATAAACAATTTTGCATTTGCATCCAGCGTTTTATTTGCCATAGCCAGGCTTAACTCTAATTCATCCTGATTAGCCAGTTGCAGTGTTTTCTGTTTGTGAATATTTGTAGTGGAACAGAACCACATCTCAATTAGTCCGTCAGAATTGTAATAGGGTTCTGCAGTAAGTAGGAACCACTCGTCCACTTCATCAATCCCCTTCATCCTCAATTCGCCGTGGAACTTATTGCCAGTGATTAAACAACCCATCCACTCTTCGTACAAATCTTTGTCCTGCTTCAATATGTGCAGGTAATCCTGAGGGTCGTCGAAAAAGCCTATACCAAAATAGTCTCTTGCTTTTTTATTAACCGTGATGATCAGGCCCTCTGCATCGGTAGTCCACACGTGGTTTGGTACCGAATTGAAAAGAAATTCAAATCTTCGTTTGTCCTGCTCTGCCCTTCGTTTCTCAAACAAAAGCTCCTTTTCGTATTTTTTTCTGTCTGTTATTTTCTGAATGGTTGCAGTAATCATTGTAATTGACCCTTTATCATCCCTGTACGTTACAGCATTGAACAAGGCATCAACCCTGTCTCCCTTAGTATCAAATTGAAGGTTGATTTCACTAACACTCGATTTCAGATTAAGCATTGGGTCAACCACCATGCTGTAATATAACATGCTGGATTTAGACAAAAGTGATTTGAAATTCTGCTGATAAATTTCTTCCTTTCCCACCCCTAGCCATTTCGCCATTATTGTATTTAATGAAATAATTTGCCCTTCTGGAGTAAACGCAACTACCCCGCAAGGTAGCTTGTCATAGAAAGTACTTTGGTTCACGTGCCTGCTTACCCGAACATTTCTCATCCGTTAGGTTATTAATTTATAAATGATTGAATGGCATTAATTACTCCAGCAGGATCGCTGAGGTGGGGGCAATGCCCACTCGATTTTAACATCACTATTTCATTATTTTGAGTGTGCTGCTGAATATATTCCGCAATCGCCTCTGAGGTTAAAAAATCATTCTGACATTGGATCGTTAAACTTGGGATACTAAGGTGCGCCAGATCTTCCCGGTTGTCTGACAAAAACGTGACCCTGGCAAACCGCTTTGCAATTTCCGGATTGGTGGAGCAAAAACTTTTGGTTAAAGCATCGCCTAGTTCAGGTCTGTCGGGATTACCTATAATTGATGGTGCAAGCATTTGCGACCAGCCCAGATAATTACTATCCATTACTTCCAGTAGATCTTCCAGATCATTCATTTCTATCCCACCATGATAATCGGCATCGTTGATATACCGGGGTGAAGGACCAATAAATATTAATTTAGTAAATATTGAAGGGGCATTTTTAACCGCCAGTAATCCAATCATACTGCTCACAGAGTGACCAATGAAAACTACATCTTTAACTTCCAAATTCGTACAGATATCAATCAGGTCCTGTGCATAACCTTCAAGAGAAGAGTACCGTTCCGGATCATAAGCGCTATGATCTGAATTTCCTGCCCCCACATAATCAAAGAGTATTATTTTATAGTCCTCTTCAAAAGCAGGAACGATGGATTGCCACGTATTTTGATCGCATCCAAAGCCATGTCCAAACATCAGGGTAACTTGCCCGTTACCTATAATCTTGACATTATTCCTTACCGTAACATCTGTTAGTAGTATTTTATTCATATGTTCCGTGTCATAGTGCAGTGGTTAAAACAGCATTTGCTCTGGCATTTAAAAGATACATTGCTGATTGTCATCTTATAATTTCAGAATATTTACTTAAGTAAATGGCTAAACTTTTAAACAGTCACGCCAATTCAGGTAATTATTCTGGCAAAAAATATAATTACCTAACTAAAAACTGGTTAAAGGCACGAATCATGCCATAACAATCTATCCTTAAGCAGAATATAGATAATTACACTAATATGTATAATAACTATTGATTAAGCACAACTGCTTACGCAAAAATCTAACCAAACCAAGTGGCAGATAACGTAATTCTAACATTTGCTACAGAAAGTGTCCACGCGTTTTAACGCAATAAAACCGGTAGTTACCACGTAAACAATTGCAGTGATTATAAGTTAGTGGAAAGACGCAATATCTCATGCCTTACTTCAAACATATATCAACCGTATGAAACCAAATACTACAGACACGCTGCCTGAAAATCTAATCTGCTTTTCTCATCTACGATGGGATTTTGTTTACCAGAGACCACAGCACTTATTGAGCAGATTTTCCCGGGCTTCTACCGTTTGGTTTTTTGAAGAGCCCATATTTGATGCCCAGGATCAAAACTACCTTTCAATACGAAGTGACTCACCTACGCTCAACATTGTGGTACCGCACCTGCTGCAAGGGTTAAATGAACAAGAGATTATACTGACACAGGAAAAACTGCTGAAACAGTTTGTTACAAACATAGACCTTAATGAATGTTTGTTTTGGTATTATACACCGATGGCCTTAAAATTCTCTGCAGACCTTAAACCAAGGTTTGTTGTCTTTGATTGCATGGACGAACTTTCTGCATTTAAGTTCGCACCAAAAGAAATTATTGCCCTGGAAAAGCAACTGATGGAAACTGCGGATATAGTTTTTACAGGGGGTTATTCTTTATATGAGGCAAAAAAACACCGTCATACCAACATCCATCCTTTTCCCAGCGGAATTGAAAAAGAGCACTTCAGCAAGGCAAGGACAACATTACCAGAACCGGCAGACCAGATCGGTATTCAGGGGCCAAAACTTGGCTTTTACGGCGTAATTGATGAGCGTTTTGATATTAACCTGATTATGGAAATGGCAACTGCACGCCCAGACTGGCATTTTATGCTGATTGGCCCTGTGGTTAAAATTGATCAGGGTTCACTTCCACAGAATGCAAATATTCATTATCTGGGCCAGAAGTCTTACCAAGATTTACCAAAATACCTGGCTACCTGGGATGTGGCCATGATTCCATTTCTATTAAACGAGTCTACTCAATTTATCAGCCCAACTAAAACCCCGGAATACCTCTCCGCTGGCGTGCCTGTAGTTTCTACACCTATTAATGATGTGGTTAACCCTTACGGGATTGAAGAATTAGTTCACATCTGTGCGGATAGCAGCAGTTTTATCAAAGCCATTGAAAGCGAACTTCACAAAAGCTGTTCAAAAGCCTGGCTGGAGCGGGTAGACCAATTCCTAAAGGGTGTATCCTGGGATATCACCTATAAAGCTATGCACACCAAAATCTGCGATAAAATGAACACCCAAAAAATATCAATAGCAAGTTAATCTATGTATGACTATGTTGTAGTAGGAGCTGGATTCGCGGGATGCGTACTGGCTGAACGGTTGGCCTCTGTAGCCAACAAAAAAGTGCTGATCCTTGATAAAAGAAATCATATCGGCGGCAATGCCTACGATCACTATGATGAAGCGGGCATATTAGTACATAAATATGGGCCGCATATTTTTCATACCAACAGTAAGGAAGTATATGCCTATCTTTCAAATTTCACAGATTGGAGAAACTACCAGCATAAAGTACTTGCCAGTGTTGACGGACAAATGTTTCCCATACCTATCAACCTCAATACAATCAATTCAATGTATGGCCTCAACCTGAGCTCTGATGAAGTAACAGGATTTTTAAAGGAAAAAGCAGAAAAAATAAGCCAGGTACTCACATCAGAAGATGTAGTCTTAAGCAATGTGGGAAGAGAGCTATATGAAAAGTTTTTCAAAGGATATACAAAAAAACAGTGGGACCTGGATCCCTCAGAACTAAATGCCTCAGTAACAGCACGGATCCCTACCAGGAATAATAAGGACAACAGGTATTTTACTGATACTTACCAGGTAATGCCACTTCACGGATATACCAAAATGTTTGAAAAAATGCTCAATCATCCAAACATTCATATCATGTTAAACACAGATTATCAGGATATACTGACTGAAATCAGCTACAGTAAACTGGTCTTTACAGGCCCAGTTGATGAATATTTTGACTTTTGCTATGGGAAACTTCCATACCGTTCTATTGAGTTTAAATTTGAGACATACGACAAGGAGGTTTTTCAGGAAACCGGAACCATTAATTATCCCAATGACTATGATTTTACCCGGATAACTGAATTTAAATATTTAAGTGGACAAAAACACACCAAAACCTCGGTAGTCTATGAATTTCCTAAGTCGGAAGGTGATCCTTATTATCCGATTCCCAAGCCAGATAACGCTGCCCTGTACCAGAAATACAAAGAACTGGCCGATAGTCTGAAAGACACTTATTTTGTAGGAAGGCTCGCTACTTATAAATATTACAATATGGATCAGGTAGTGGCACAGGCCCTTTCTGTTTTTAAAAAGATTACGCGTGATGAGGAAGCAATACATGGGCTTGCAAAACAAACGTTGGTACAGTAGGAGTTTATTTACAGTCCATTTTGGTCTCTATCATTTGATAAGACCAACACAGGAACTTGGTTCAATTATCTTCTGTGCACGTACAAGGGCTTTAGCGTAGGGTTCACACAGTATCCGTCGATTGGCATTAGAAGGGTCTGCGTCCCATAAACCCGACTTATGCCAGTTACTTAAATCGTCCCAGTCGGGCCGGTCTATAATCGGGTACAAACATATTCCCAAAAGGTTTACACCCGCTTCGATGGCGTCTTTACATGATTTGGCTATTGACGTTACCCAGATGGGCCTGTCTTCCTCCGGGTGACTGGTTTCGGCAATGATAATGGGTTGTTCATATCTTTGCTGAGCTTCAACGAGGAGCGAGCAAAGGCTTCTCCAGCGGGGGTCGGGCTCGTCATTAGCCCAGGGTAAAAACTGTCCGGTCTCTAATATCCACTGGTTGTTATAATAAAAATTAAATCCAATGACGTCTACAAGCTCCTTCCTTCCTCCCAGCTCCGGACACATCACTCCCGTCAGCATATCCATAACCTGATATTGTATATCATGCTGCACTGCGGCCTCATTCACTTCTTCTGGAGTTGGAAATAGCGGAGGAACAATACTGACAAGGGGTTCTGTAACAAGAATAAAAACAGATGGATCAAATTCTTTCAGCGCTTCAATTCCCTTGATATAAGCTTTCACCAAAGCATACTTTACTTCCCAACCCATACGTACGGCATAAGGGGATGTACCTGCAACTTCACCTCCCAGCCATGACATAAAGCCAACTTCATTGATTGGGGTAATGATTACTCTTCCATATGGCCGTTGCTCCCGGTAAAAAGAAATAAACGCTTTGCACAAAGCTACAAAGCGGTTGGTAAATTGGGGGTGCAATGGCGTTAAATCATCAGGATAGCCAAAGTGGCAAATATCCCAGATCTGTTGTATACCTAATTGATCAGCTACATCCAGCATATTTTTCACACTGCTGAAATCATACTGATATGGCGATGTTTCTATTTTGCTCCATCGGATACCTTCCCTTACGGTCTTAATCTCAAATGATAGGATACTTTTATAATCGTCTTCGATATTTTCAAGGTGTCTCGTTTCATTTAATAGATCTACCCGGTTTCCAAAGCAATTCAGCTGATCGGAGCATTCATAGCCGGCCATCCAAAATGAATTGAACAGCTTATTCACATGCCCGTTTAGTCCTGTTCCCGTGTAAGTTATATCATCAAATAGTGACAATGCCTCTGCGTATATTTCTCTCATAAATTAGTATCGTTTACATATCAGCCTGCAGGCTTAAGCTTAAAATTTGGTTTCATTTTGTCAAAACAAAGCGGAGGATTTTGTATTACACTGGAATTCAATAAACATATAAGCTATAACCTATGAAAACTAAATTTTTAATACCTTTCCTACTGACAGGGATATTGTATGCTGGTTGCGGCTCGGGTGAAAACCAGGGAACAACCCGCCGGTCAAGTGCAGATACCTCTTCTTCTCAAGTGGTTACCCCCTCCAGTGATTCCATCATTAAAGATTCTTCCATGAAGGACAGCACCGCTAAAACAGATAATCCCACGCCCGCGAGTAAAACCAATAGCTCCGACAAAAACGGAACCAGCAATCCCTGATGAAGGAAACGCTGTTATACTTTGGTATTAACAA
>Ga0247815_10001224_pt1 | contig 19813 bp, 21 predicted proteins | sample UWRJL194509B1_FD_181014 | JGI IMG/M metagenome (GOLD analysis project Ga0247815, IMG submission 181014) | Plant litter microbial communities from Arlington Agricultural Research Station in Wisconsin, United States - UWRJ-L194-509B-1 | ecosystem: Environmental > Terrestrial > Plant litter >...
AACGGTCGAGACTTGCGGCAGGACTGACGTCTCTGGGGTCGCTTGGAAGAGAATCCTCCTGGAAGTGATATAATAACCACTTTATTGTGCGCTCTAATATTTGAAAGGGCTCTGCTGGTGTTGAGTCAGTTAATTGGACCCGACGATCTGCATGTCGCGGGCTTTGCGGCGCCGTTCGGGCTGGACCGAATCCATCCTTGCCGACTTTGGTTTCGCGGCCTCTAAGCGTTTCGACCTTCCCGCTCTCCCATTCTAGTCTTGTCCTTCTATCTCCCCGTCTTTCATTCGCAGCCTGCGCATCGCTAGGAATACGCAGTAATGGCCACGCTCGTCAGAGAGCGACCTACAAATCCGTTCACCGAAGCTGCAGCGGTGGCAGAACTCGATGGCAATGTCCCGGCACCGTTCCCCACATTGGAACGTACACAAAACCGTCGACAGGACTCTCCTCGAGAGCCATTGGACGAGATGTCAGCTCAAGATGTGGCTGGTGCGGTTCCTGTGACCGAGGCTGCCATCGCCGCGCCGCAACTCGACACCATTCGGCAGCACAACAACGCTCAGCTGGACCTACTCTCCGACACGGCTCAATCTTCAACTATTGTTACCGTGCCTGTGACACAAGAAACTGCAGTAACACCTGCCGATCTCGTGGTATGTATACTTCACTATGATTCTTTCGCTTGCCGTCTTGTGCACCATCCTGGGCTACGGCTGCGTTTCTTCAGCCCAGTTTAGTTGACAGAGCAGCCGAGTGTCATCTTTGGCAGACCGGTCAGCCGGATTTGATCGGTGTGTCTCAGCTCGACAGCGCGGCCCGCGTGCAGCTCGCTGTCTGCATTAGAACCACTCACTCGATCACCACTTTGGTGTTACACATGAGTCCGAGAAGCTGCCCAGCGCGTATCGCAGGTATCTTGCCGTTTGTTTGGCAGACGCTGGTCCTGCCAACCGCAGTGTTAGAAGAGATGCCACCTGCCGCGCTCGACGTATCTTGCCCCGCGCTGCCAATCCGTTTCAGAATCAGCTCTCCTGACGGTTGCTGACTCGTTCTTCTATAGCAGCTCCAGCAGCAGCGTGACATGCTATCGTCGATGGTCCAAGTCAAACACTCCTGTATCCTGTCACTCAACAGCCTGCTGTCCGGTCCGACCGAGGAGTGGCAACCCATCGTCACTACGACACGCAGACATTCAATGCCATCCGCACTGCACAATGATAGCCCCTTGTCTCCGACTGGCCAGACGTCCGATTCGACCGTGTCGGCGCTGCAAACTTTGGTGTCGAACTTGCGGTCGCATGACCCGCTCGATGGCATGGTCCAAATCGCCTCTGCAAACGAGGAGGCGCCTCTTGTGCACGAACTACAACGTCGTGTTGACGGACGACTGCCCACCTTGAGCCCGCATGATGCACAGCTGGCACGATCCCTGGTATCAGTTCTGGCGCACCTGGCACGCCTATCGCAACTCGCGGGTCATCAGGATCCCGCACATGAGTCACCAGTGTCCGCACAAATTGATGGTAGCATCTACGATACGCTGCAGCGTCAGGTATGCGACTTCCAATCGCGCAGATTGGACCAGCCGACTTCCAATGCACCATCGCCACCTACTACTGCGGTCGAGACCACGCTCCTCTGGTCCCGCATTGACAGCGACCTCGACACCGTTCTGCGTCTGAGCCGTGAGCGCCAAGTGCCAGAAAGAGCGTGGTCACCGATGCCACCAGAGTACGAGCACCCGGACGACGACCTGGAGGACTACGATTTCCCGCCCGAGTACAAGTACGACGACACGAAGAGTGCTCGCAACGTCGTAGCACGTCGCTCATCTGTGACGGGGGGTGCAGGCTTGACGGACGAGAAGCGTCGAATGGATCTCGAGAGTGTCGTGCTCGCTATCGATCGGCTCTACCTCGCCGCACCGCAGTTGCACAACCAGCGCGTCGAGTTGAAGAAGGCCAAGATCGACCAAATCGAGCGAGCACAATCGGCTGGGCCGTCGACCTCAACAGTACCCACGCCGAATCGCGTGATGTCAGACAAACGGCGGCAGAAGATGCGCGCGGATGCGGAGCCTGACCCGCGCGAGCTCGACCAGCTGCTCGGGCTGATTGGGCGTGCGTCGTCGCGCAAGATGACCGACCAGGTTGTGGTGATGGACGAAGATATGCAGGCGCGCATGGACCGCGCACGGAAGACGAACGATGCCAACCGCGAAACGTTTGTTGCGCAACTTGTCCAAGCGTCCGGTGCTGGGCGGATGCACGCACAGAGTGCAGTTCTATCACTGCCGCGCGTCAAGGATCCGCACGCGATGTTGTCGCTTCCTGAGTTCATCCGCGAGCCGTTGCCCGCCGTCATTGTCGAGCAGGATCTCAACAACCCGGAGACACTTCTCACGCTGCCAGAGTTTGTGCGCGAGTCGGCGCTACAGGCTCTCAAGACGGAGAAGCAGCAGTTCCCGGAGGCATCATCATCTAGGCTATTAGACCCGGCAGCATCACAGGGAGGCAAATCGACATTCCGCCGTTTGCAACGGACGTTGACCCGCAGTCGGAGTTTATCAGCGCCACCACTTGCCTGGCTCAGTGCTGCTGGCAACAAATCGCCTCATCAGGTTGCTTCACCTTTACCAGAGACGAGTGTGTTCAACTTCCTAGTCTTGTGGCATTCGTGGCTCTGACAGTACTTGCAGAACCTGATGTTCCAGCCCTTGCCGGTCTCACGGTATCCTACATTGCCGAGTATCAGGAGACGTTACAGACACTGTACGCTTTTCTGCGCGTCGAAGGGGTCATCCCTGGCCATAAAGTCGAAGCCAAGGTCATTGCCAGCGGCTCTTCGAACGGCATTGAGCGTCTCCTACTCAAGTGTGGGCCGAATTGGTCACGTCCCCTGCGTCTTCCCGTGCACGTCAAGACCGGCTCGCAAGAGGTTCGCCACCAGGGTGACCACTATGAAATCAACTTGCCCGTCAACACCACCGAACGACCTGCGCCACTCGAGGCCAAAGCACTGCTCGATGTCGAGCAGATACTCGCGCTTGGCCCGACATCGTTCGTGTGCAACTCGTGCTCGCTACCGCTTGTTCAGGCGAGCAAGATCACGCGGTGGAACGACTTGCCGAGCGAGCACTGGGCAGAGCTGCTCGACGCATGGATGTGTCACAACGACCAAAAACTAGCAGATCAGGCGCGAAAGGCGGCACATGGGTTCTGGCCGGTCGAAGGTCAGGCGCTGGTTGGCGGCAGCTACATCCTATTCGATGAGACCGCAGTTGTGCCTACCAACGTCACATCGTCTCCTGCGCCATCGTTGGTGAGTACCATCACTCTGTGCTTCCTTTTCCGCCCCTCGTTCCGCATTGTGGGATCGGACAATCAAGAAGGTCATTGCTGGCATTTCCTACCAGTTGTTGGCGCGGTCTTGTCGGTGTGTTCTTGCCACCGGTGGTCTCTGCAGAAGCCCGCAAGGGTTTCAGCAGAAGGCTCTGGGAAGCTCCATGCAGACTTCGCGTCGGCGGGCAGAAATGCCTATGGCCGATACAAAATGTCCAAGAGCCAAAAACCGGGGTTCTCGGGCGCGTGCGAACAACTCTCGTGTGCGGAGGGTCGTGCCACAAGGGCTACGCGCGCAGCAAACATTCGTTCCTCCCTTCCCTTGTCGATGTCCGAAGTTTGCACCATGCTGATGTTTCATTCTTCACTACGTACAGAGCCACATCGACGACGACTGGAAGATTGTACGCTGCTTGTGTGGCGCGGTCATTGGTCGATGCCAACCATCGAAGAACGCCGCACAACAGTCACCATTCGATGACGAGCCGCCACCAGAACCTCCGACAACCTATCGATTTGCCAAGTACGCGCTGCGGCCCACCGTACCAAGCAATGAGTTAGTCATCTAAGCTTTCGTTCCTGAAGGAACCAAGTTGCTAAACATACATGTAGCATCATCCGCATGCCGCTCTCCGCGTACATTGTGCAAGACATGCACGAGCTCGCGCAGGCACACGCGATATGGCGTTTTATTGTCGTCGACGAAGAAGAAGAGAAACCGCGACTTCTCCTATGGATGCTCAAGCCGCATATGCTGGTTTCGTACGAGTCGGTCAAGCACTACCTCATGCGCCCGAGTGCGACGATCCACGTCGCCAAGATCTTGTTCAAGCTTGTCAAGCCTGCGATTCCCACACCGGACGTGAAGAGGTGTGTTTTCCATTCAGTCCGGATTTTGTTTTGCGACACTAACAAAGAGCTCAGCCTGATCGAGCAGCATCCGCACTTCCAACAGCACGAGCAATTGATGTATCCGTTCCAAGTCTGTCAACAGATTGCGGCATTGCTTCAGGAGAGCAATTCGGTGTATCCAGAGCACACGCAGCAGCTACTTGGGCTTTGCGTTGGGTGGCTGCAGCGCGCATAGGCGCGCTTTCGTGGATTCTGCACGCGTGTATCTCACATTTACTTTCGCATCCTTGGTTTATATCATCTGTAGCATCATGCAGTTGGACCGCTATCTGGCAGTGATGTATAGGGATCTCTCCCTTTCGTCCCTTCAGTCAGACATCTGAGTTTGTGCACTTTGTGCAACTAATGACATACCACCGTGTCCCAGCGGTGCAGCTGCAGCGGCCAAACGAACGACCATTCTGGCCCCTCGTCATTATTGAGTTGCTTCTGGGTCTTTAGATGCTTGAATACTGCTTCGTAGTAACAAAAAATGTTCTAGTGAGGATATTCCGAGATTATGTTTCGAAGCGGACTTGCGATCGAGTTGCGGATCTGTGACGGTATCGCGACATCGTGACCTTCCGCTGCAGGCTCAATAAAAATAGTTCTTCAGAGCCATGTCTATGTACTAAGACCATAACAATGTTTATTTCACATTTATATTTGCGTGAAAACGGGCTCTATGTCGTTCCTCATCGGCCGCTGAGTTGACCAACTCGCACTGGTATCAGCGCTCCCTACTGTCGTCTCTCGGCCACTAAAAACTGTCTCCGACGCTCTAAATAGATTTTGGTACTAATATGATTGACCTGAGCAAGCCTGAACAGGCCCGATAAGAAACCTAATCGAACCTGACGGACCTGATCAGAGCTTGACCTGACCCCCGCAGCCTGATCAAGCCTGAAAAAGACCTCAGCAGTCTGAATAAGCCTAAACAGCACCCTCTGTGATCTGATTAAGCCTGCTCATGCATGGTCAGGGCGCCGGCGACCTGATCAGGACGCTCGGGTGGATTCGACACTTGCGACTTTTGCGACACAATGTCCTTAGCACACGTCTTAGATGTCCAAGACTAGATACGTATTCTTCAAAGATTCGATGTACAGTATTGCAAACAACGAAATACACAAACCATGATACCGAAGTCACATGGTACCGGAAACACCACTCGGCACATCACACCAGCAGGTGGTCCAGGTATCTCCACGACTCCAGCCATCGTTTCCTGGTGTGATGAATACGCGACGTCGGTCACTTTGGAACTTGTGGGGAGGTACCTGCAAGTAAGGGCGATACTCGGCTGGAACCCAGAACAGTAGTTCACCCAACGGTCCGGTCAGCCATCCATCCTCGAGAGTGGCTGCCGCCAGTTGCGCAAGACCATCCTTGCCATTTACTGGGACTAGCATATGAGCAGCGTCCAAATCCCAAACGCTGATGGTTCCGTCGCTGGAACCCGACACGATCGTCACGTCAGATGCAAATCCTACCAAGGCTACGGATCCACGGTGCCCGTACGTCAAGGCAGTTGGCAAGCCCGTCTCAGCATCCCACAAACGAACTGATCTATCATCCGAGCCAGTGGCAATGAACTGACCGTCGGGAGAGTATGTGACCGAGCGCACCGAATCAGTGTGGCCTTCGAGCTGGAAGACCATTTTCCAAGTACGAAGATCCCAGACGCGGCTAACCATATCATCGCCACCGAAAATAACGCGCGTATTATTGGGTGAGAAAGCAATGGAGTGCACGTTCTGGCCACCTGGGAAGGATAGAGTGCGTAATTGCTGGGAGGTGGTAACGTACCAGACAAAAATGCTGCCGCGCGAGGTTGCACCCACGCTGAACAGGCCATCGAGTGAGAAGGCAATTTTTGAAACACTTTCCGAGCAACTCAGTAAACTAACAGGTGGCTCTCGGCCTTTTGAGGACGTCCAAATCCGGACGACGGGCTCGGTGGAACCAGCTGCAAGCCGCTGACCGTTACCAGAAAATGATAATGCGGTTGTCGGCAAACGGTGATTTAGCGGTCTGCCAATGGCGCTTCCCGTTTGCGTAATCCATAGTCTAACAGTGTCATCTCTGGAGGACGAGGCCACCACAGACCCATCAGATGTTATGCTGACAGCGAGTACCGCGCCTGTGTGACCTTGTGAAGACATACGCTGTCTCTCCCCCGTCTGCGGTGTCCAGATGCAGACAGCGGAATCACTGAGTACAGATACTATGTTGGCACCCGTGAGCGACATACCCGACGTTTGGTGGTGTCTGTTATCTTCAGGCTGCGGCTGCAAATCTGCCTGGACACCTCCAGCATCCCATATTCGGATGGTACCATCATCAGAGGCTGAGGCAATGTACAGACTGTTGGGCGAAAAGACGGCAGAGCATATCGCATCTGAATGACCGCCTAGACGGATAGATGACCACTGGGCCTCGTCCCACCGTGTCCACAGGCAGACACTGCGGCCTTCGACGGATACCATTGAAGTCCCGGAGGGTGAGAACTGGTAGGGTGGCTCAGCTTGTAGCCCGCACGTCCGCAGTTCGTTGACTCTATCATCGGACGAGTCAAGCACAGCGATCTTGCCATCTGAAGATACACTGACTGTGCTGATAGGTTTCGTGTAGCCGCGGTGTTCTGAAAGTGATTCCCCGGTTTCGACTCTCCAGATGCGTACCGTGGTATCCCGCGAAGCCGAAGCAACAAGTGAGCTATCCGGTGAGTACGCCACGGATACGACCGCTTCAGTGTGACCAATGAGCCACCGCGGGATCGACTCGCCATTTAGAAGGCTCCAGATGCATACCGCCCCAGTATCCGTTCCCGAAACAAGACTTCTGCCATTTGGAGCAATGGAAATGGACAGTAATTTTGCGTCGTCACTGCGCAACGGTGTTATCGTCTCCTCACCAGTACGCGTATCCCAGATCCGCACCGTGCCGTCATCAGAGCCCGATGCAATAAGAAGGCCATCAAGAGAGTAGGCTAGTGAGGTTACGCGACGTTTATGTCCTGGAAGGGTCATAATCAGCCCTCCGCCATGAGGTTGTACGCGGAACAATTCCACAAAAATAAGTCCGCTGCATCGCGGGAAGAAGTTCTGGTAGACGAGGGAGTCTCTACTCGCAAGAGGAAGCGCGGAGATGTAAATGTGTGCCGCACTGCGCTGGATGGCCTCGTGAGATGACGCAACAAAGAAATTGGCATCGCGAAAAAATCGTGAGAGCTCCTGCGACTGCACCTGGCTTTTGGATGAGCAGTCGTCTGCAATACATGTACATGTGTCGACGCACCGTTGCAGCCGCAAGAAAGAGCATTGCGGAGGCGCGCGGGACCTGCCCTAGAATGCTCATCACCTCAAGCCAAAACATGAACTTTCGGCCGAAGATGTCTTCAATAATTTTATCAAAGTCCGACGGTTCAGGCAAGCTGGCTACGTGATAAACCCATTGGGTGCAGGCGTACTCCAGAGAGAGTGGAATACCATTGCGCTTGGCACGATCGTTGGGCTCGTATGAGGACTTGCTTTGCGAGATGTTGAAGAAGAGATGCGTGCCCATGACGCGGAGACATGCTAGCGCAGGCGTTCTGTGAACATGTGACTCGAGAATGCGTATGTGAGGAGATGCTCGGTGGAAAAGATATTCACCAAAGGAAGCGTGCAATGTGCGCAAGCCAGGCTCGTCGTCATCGTCAGGCACATGGACTACGGCATGAAGACGAGATGAGCTGGCACGTACGTCATCCTTCGCGAGTCCCAATAGGTCCGCAATTGCCGATACTGAGAGTATCATTCTGGCGGAAAGAAGAACCGCCAGTAACTGCAACATCGCTGGCAAATCTTCCATTCCAGTCTCGTCCACTTTGGCAGCATCTTCCACAATAAGAGCGTACATGCGATCCAATGGCACCGCAGCACAGGGGCTCAAGCCGTCTCTGGAGGCGTTGAGAAGTGTTTGGAATCTTTTTGCTGCGCGATCAATGCCAGCGCCGAGGATATACTGCAACGCGGTTGAAGCCACAATGAAAAGACCGTCGCACAGGCGAACGAGTGCTTCTACGTCATAGTTGGTGAACCGTGAATTTAGTCGCGGGGTGCTATAGAGTTTTGTGGTGATGTACAGACGGATGTCTGCCGTAATCTGGTTTTTGTCGACAGTGTGCAGCCGCAGAACCTGGCTAAATTTGGCGTCCGCCACGGGAGTGTCCCGAATGTGAGTCTCTGGCCTGGAGGTGACCAAGAATTTAACTGGAAGGTCTGTTTCTGTGCTCAGAAACGCAATAAGTGCCTCGAGCATCTCAGAAACAATGCGGTGAGTTTCGGTATTGTCCAATGTTCCGTTGGCGATTGACTGTCCCCCACATTCGTCAAGTGCATCGATAACAAACACGAGCGGCACGCGTGACTTTTTGAGAGCCTGTAGAGGTCTAGACAGCAGCGTCTCGATCTGCACTGGAACGTGCTTGTGCACGACGTCCGGGTCACGAGCCAGCTCGTCGGCAAGCGCCTTGCTGAACGTAGTCGATTGTCGCGCCAGGAGCTGGGCGAGCGTCGGAATTATGCAGCGCACGTCGCGCTGCGCCGCCCAACTCGCCGATCGCGAGCAAAAAAAACTCCCACCGAGAACAGTGTCGGAGCCGTGGTTTGTACGCAAGCAGACCGTCCAAGCGATGGTACTCTTGCCTGTTCCCGCCCATCCTGTGAGCCAGAAAATCTTTGGTGCCTTCGGGTCATTGACCCAGTTCTCGATATCGCGTAGAATCCTGACCCGTGTACCGCGCATGCAGCCTGAGCCAAGTTGTGCGTCATAGACAGCTTGTGGAACGTAACGCGGTTTCAAGTCTATCAAAGCGTCAAAGGCTGTTCAAGTAATCACCCAACCGATTTTCTGACCGGCACAGATCTTGATTTGCAAAATATCCTGGGAGTCACTCGTCAGCGGAAATCGCCCAAATGCAACAGTAAAATGCACCGATTCGTTTGGCGTGATGCCGTAGACAACGGAGTTTGAGATCGAGTTGCTGTTGATGATGGTGTGGACCGAGCCGTAGACATTATTTACGGTCGCATTGCTGTTAGCCATTGTGACCCCTGCCCCGCCATGCTGTGACTGTGACACCCCATCGACCATGGGCGGTTTGGAGTTCGTGGAGCGATCCGCTTTTCTTCCTTCACTGAACTCTGATACCATTAGTGAGGCGAGAGCAGATTTCGAGCGAGCACGAGGCAGGATAGGAGGCACAAAGGCATACGTGGCGCGTCGGACCCTGCGGCGTCCATTTCAAGGTTGCTGCTGGGCCGTATTCAGAGTGAGGGCCACACTAAAACCCTGAAATTACCATCTGATGGTGAATGGCAAACTGGAGCAGCCGCGCGCCATCTCAAATGTCAACACTACGATTTAGTGGACGAGCAGAAGTATTTCACTCTCAAGGAGATGAGTGCATTTTGATGCATGCAAGCCATGTTGACCCTGCGCCGACGTCTTCCAGCGCCACACCATAATTTCATGATCAGTTCAATCCGGTCGTGCCCTTGCAGGCTCCATTTAAGTTATTCCAAGGTTAGCAACGCTGTCGCGTGCGCTGCTCCTCTTCGAGATGCCTGCGCATGCGCGCTCTAGCCTTCTCAGCCCCCGGAGTGGATTACCCGCCTCTTATCCCCGGAGCACCAATACCATCCGAGACCTGTCTCTCTAGCTTATTTTAGACCGCAGACACATGTGAATCTCTCTCCTGCCGGCTCCCAGAGGGTTCATACGTTAGGTGCACAGAATTTTCGACCCCCAACGCCGGACCCGGGGGCCGTCGGTAAGTACCGCCAGCCTCCTTGCCCCGAACCAATGATATTCATTTGATCCTACCTACTGTGAGCTTGACGTAGCCGCTCCCTTTCCTTGGCGGCTGCTTTTTTTCTAGCCAATTGGCGCTCCTCAGCTTCCTGCTGCTGGCGCTCAATCTCGACCTCACATTCGATCTGCTGACGTCGACGCTCGTGTTTCTCTTCCTCCTTCCGGCGACGCTCGCGTTCCACTTCCTCTCGGCGGAGCATCTCCTGTTCCTCTTCTTTGCTACTGCTCACGCGAGATGAAGAGGTACCAGAGTGGAGCATTGTATGCATACGGCGTTCGAGCGGCGTATGAGTGCGCGGGGCAACGTCGCTATCTGAGTCAGTCTGATACCGAGACGACGGACGGGTTGTCCGAGTAAGGGCGGGTTGAATGTGCGGCGCACGCTCGTGTGTGGACGATTTGGTGCGCATGGTGGCTGGTGTCACAGGCGGGTCACGAAGCGGGATGGTTGTGGAAGGCTTGGTGAACTGAGAATGTTGTACATCAGCGGTGGTTAGGCGAGAGATTGTGGAGAAATTACATCTAGCGTTCCCGGACGTGCAACGGTCTGCGAGGTAGGAGGTGAAATTAAGAGCGGGACCTCGGTCTCAGCCTTGGGCTGCTGTTCATCTTCATCCTCCGTCGCGCTCCCCTCAGCTGGCTCTTCGCTGCCGGAGGACGGTATCTCTGACGGAACATTGTGCCCGCGACCGCTCGGGATAGGGATAGGCGACGACATGTGTGCTCCAATGGGTGGTGATCTGTGGGCAGCGGAGGCAGCCGAGGTGGCGGTTGGCATGGTCGCCTGGGGTATGAGTGGCGTACCATGTGGAAGGCGACGGTAATGACCCATCTCCAGGATGGTTTGGGCTGTTATAGCACGGGGTAGATGACCTTCCACGGCGTCATTATCGTCCTCCTCTGATTCGTCCTCGTCTTCCTACTCACGATGAGCGCGTTCTTCCTCCTCGAGACGTTGTTGACGAGAGCGTTGATAATCACGCATGGCACGATCCTCGACCTCTTTCCGCTTGGCATTTTCCTCCGTTCTGTGTTGAATGTCACGCTCCTCGTCCTCGTGTAAATATCCCGCAGCCTTTAGGCGACTCGCAAGACCGTCGGCCTTCGCTTTACGGCTAGCATCGTCGTCAGCGCGTCTTCGCTGCTCCTCGTCGCGTCGCATTTGAAGGTCGCGCTCCCGATCTCGCTCTTGGCGGTGGGCATCATCTAGACTCGTCTGTCGAACATCTTGGTCGACAGCGAGCTCCCGCCGGCGCTGATCCACTCTGGCTCGCTCTGGTAAATCGGCGCTGACGCTCGCACGGCGTTTGGTCGCTTCGATCTGACCCATGATGATCTGTTGTTCAGCGCGGAAAGACTCCTCCCACAGGTCCGCAGGGATGTCGTCGGGACGGGTATCTTGTGAGGCCGACGTAGAGCGAGCGGCAATAGCCTCGGCGAGTTGACCGTCCTGAAGGATCCAGATGGGTTGTGTGGCGTGTGAGAATGGTGAAGATTCAGTGCCAAATTATACAGTCAACAAACGATGCGAGATGGTGTACGAATATTAAAGAGCACACCTGAAGAGCCTCGAAGGTCGCCATCCGGTTCTTGAAATACTCTTGTGCGGCTTGCCTAAGAGCTTGGAAATCCTCTACCCGCGGGTTGTCAGCTTGTGAACAATGCTGTAGCACGCCAACGTACCAGGCGGATCCAGCCCTGGATCCCACATGGCGGAGACCTCGCGCTGTGCGATGTTGAGCATCTTGTACTCGTACTCTTCCTTCGCCGCCTGCTTGTTGCGCTCAAACCTGATGTCAGATAGAGTGTGAGCAGGTATTAAACGGAAGCGACAAGCCAAGCGCAAGTGTCCCACGTATTGAGCAAGGAGAATGCGGGCACGGAGCGAGATGAGCAGGTGCCTAGCACGCACAGTACAGATGCGGTCATCGATCGCCTTCTGGTGGCATTGGTCATGCAGCTCGCTGACACAGCACTCTTCACGACAACATGAATCGTGCACGTCGTCAACGGCACATAGATTGTAATCTAAGCGGCGCGGAACACGTGATCAAAGACGCAGAGTGATCGCGGGCAAAAGAGCGGTGTGCGGCCGCCAGGCTCGCATATACACGGTCCACATGAACACTCTGGCGCACACTGCAAAGGCCAAAGCTTCAAGGGGGAAGAAGCGAACACGGCGATAATGTAACTAAGCATATGAACTGATGGGAAGGACGAGACGCAGGGGGCTCGATCGGGAGTAGACGGGTCGAACGAGATAAACACGACGGAACAGCGAAGCCGAACGCACCTTTCGACGTGCTGCTCACGCAACGACTTGATCCATTGCTCTGCATCAGAGGAAACACCACTCATCGTCGCACTGGGGACTGATGCTGCCATCCTGGGGCGTTGACTGGGAGGTGCGTGTGACGCATATGGAGGATCGCGCAGGGTGGTCTGTTGTGCCGATGTTGGAGGCTTCGCTGGACCTGTGGACGTGCTCAAGGTCAGCCGAAGTTCCGCAAGGTTCATATCGTAACGCACCCATCGCTGTATTTGGCGGCGTAGTGCGTCGATCAGTTGTCATGTCGCTTTGCTGCCTCGTACCGGCCGTCAAAGGTCGAACATTGAAACCTTGCTTGAGTAACTCCTGCTCCACCATCGGGAAGAGATCTGGAGTCCCAGGCCCGCTTGGTGCGGCCTCCCCCGATGAGTCCGTGTCGGACGTTGCGTGGTGTGTCGCGGCATGTGGGTGGGAGTGGATATGGCCATACGAGGTCGAAGTGCTGGGCACGCTGTACAGCGCGGCAGCCGATGGGCCTGCGCATTAAATGTTCAAGCGAAGCTCTTGCAATGAATGTGAAGACGCACCGCGGACGCCAGGCGTGGTACTTGACCGTGGCAGAACGCCAGGGTTTGAGTTACCCAAGAAACTCAACGACTCGATCTCTTTCCGCTTAGCGTCTTCCTCCGCTCTGCTTTGACTGTCGCGCTCCTCGTTCTCACGCAAAAGTCGCGCAGCCTTCTGGTGACTCGCAAGACTTTCGGTCTTCGCTGTACGGCTGGCATTGTCGTCAGGGCGTCGTCGCCGCTCCTCGTCGCGTCGCATTTGGTCGCGCTGCCGATCTCGCTCTTGACGGCGGGCACCCTCTAGACTCGTCTGTCGGACATCTTGGTCTGCAGCGAGCTCCCGCCAGCGCTGATCTACTCTGGTTCGCTCTGGTAGATCGGTGCTGACGCTCGCACGGCGTTTGGTCGCTTCGATCTGACCCATGATTATCTGTTGTTCAGCGCGGAAAGACTCCTCCCACAGGTCCGCAGGGATGTCGTTTCTGGACTGAAACTAGAGATTGTCAGAATAATGTGCGCTCGATCGGGTTGAATGGCGCGTCTGCGATAACTAGGAGCACATCGTCAATCCTTACAGTGAACGAGTCGTCACGCAAAGGCGAATTGGATGATGCGCAAGGCGATCGGCAGGGCATAGACGAGTTTGAGCATACGAGTGGGCGCACACGCGAGAGTACGTGACGCGAGCCCGAGAAGGGAATGCGCACACGCGGCAAGGAGGTAGGGCGGGCGGACTGCGACGGGTACGCATCTGGTTGTGGTGGTGGTGATGCACACAGCAGGACCGGCGGGAGAGCTTATGCTGGACAACGTCCTGCACATCGGCGTCCAAATGCTCACCTTTTGCTCAATGTTTGCGTCGGGATCCGGCCCACTACCCCCACTCGGCCGCATACCCCTGGACGGCGAGGCGATTACAGTGCTGGTTGCTTGCGCGCTTCTTGTGTTGGAACGGCCTAGAGCTGCTGACGGGTTACGGACAATAGGCTGCGGCGTGCAGCTGGATACGCCTGATATTGAGCTGGTTGCGTTGTGCTGTGAGATGGTCTGCTGGCTACGCATCATCTGCTGAACCGAGACTGATGCAGGAGATGGTCGTGCTTTCGCCTCGAACTTAGGGTTGATCTGGCGGTATCCGTCCATATTCCCCGTTCATTCGCACGAGCCAGACCAAGTTAAGCGTGATGTAAAGATCTACGATAAAGCGCAAGGCGGCTCCCACAGCGAGCTACGAGGTCAAGAAGCAGTGGTACGAGGCTGAGGGGCAAGAGTGGCGGTGTCCAGGGCTCGCGTGCGCAGGTTCAACTCAGAATGGGGTCCCGGCAGCTTGTTACATAAACTTGTTGGCCGGCCGAATTACTGCCTGCTAGCAGGTGCCCGACACGCAAGATAAACTCCGTCTACACTGCGACCTCGCTCTCCAAGGCTGTCAAGTCAAGGTGTACCGTTTGGGTTGGTGTTCTTGGGAACAGCGAGAACTTCATCACCGTAAAGCATCCAGCCAAAAAAAAAAAGGCTGAACGTTTGAAGTGAGCGTTTGAAGTGGCTAGCTTTTGTTAGGGATCTGCCGGCACACTTTCTTGACCTCATAATTCCCCCCAGTGGCGCACGCATTCTATGGCGCAACCCGCCTTCGGGGGTACCGACAATGGCTCGGTGCTGCCCGTCCAGCCCCTTGTTCAACCGCCGCCTGGTAATGATCAGGTGGTGCTGCCATCTAGTGTGGCGCTTGACACAAATCACGCTGCCGCGCTGCCCGCCAACGAAAATAGGGGGAAGCAGCGACAGAAACAACAACAACAACGGAAGCAGAAATCACAGCAGCCAACAAGACAGGCGAAGGTGATGACCCATTCACGTATCGGGCGCAGTAAGAAGAGGTCCAAGGTCCAGGTGGACGGGAACAAGCTCAAGAACGAGCCCACATTGCCAAAGACGTCTTTACACGACCTCCCGCTCGAGACACTCGATCTCATTCTCGCGTACATGTCGACTGAAGGTCTTGCGACGATGCTATCAGTCAACCGCTATTTCAATCATTATCTCAAGGATCCGGTCCAGTCCAGCCGCATGTGGCGTCGTGCTCGCGAGAGCTTCCTGCCCTGTCCGCTTCCACCACCGCCCACCGACATCTCCGAGAACGATTACGGCCGATGGCTCTTTGGCTGGCTTCCATGCGAGATTTGCGAAAAGCCGACGAATCGCGTTCCGACTTCCATCTCACTGCGTGCCAAGCTCTGTCTCAATGTGAGCATGGCATCGTTATGTCTCGTTTTCAAGTCGCCCTTATTTCATTCGTGTAGCCCGGGTGCGGCAAGAAGTGGGCCGCCAACCTTGTCCTCGCCTCTGGTAATCACATCCTGTTCTATCAGGCGATACCGTTCGTCGAGCAGCAGCTGGACACTGATCAGCGTCTCGAACGCATTCGTCATCTTGGTGAGCTTTGTCCTTTGATATCGCGTTGTTTCTCAGCAGCTGTTTCGTGCCAGCTTTATGGCGCCGCCTCAAAGCAACTCGCAACCCTCGCCTCTTTAGACAGACAGACGTCGATTCAATGCGGGAAAGGTACCTTGCAGACGAGCAAGCCATCGGCTACCTTGAGGCGATGAACGTACGTGCATCATTTGCAGATCGCGTTCAATTCACCCAATCATCTGGACAGAAATGGACCGCCCTAGCGAAGGGCGTTCCCGCTAAAGTCAAGGTGTGCACCTGTTTTGTCCGTGCAAACACAATACTGACTCGTGTGCAGTCGTATGAGCCGGTCATTCTATGGGCGGCTGAATTCGAGCTTCACATGCGTGACACCCGAAAGGCGAACGATAAGCTGTAAGGAACCAATTTTCCTGATACGAGGAGCTGACTGTGTGCCCCAGACTGCGTGAGGAAGCCATCAAACGTGGGTGGGATATCTGCAACATCTACAACGCGGAAGCACTACGCAGAGTCATTCGCGTTGCGAATGCTAGCGGCGAGAGCATCTTGCCTTTTCGTGAGCTGGGCAATCACGTGTGTTCGCTCGTCCACTCACCTACCTATCTGGATCTACAGTTGAACGCGAGACTGTAATCTTCGATGCGGACGCGGAAATCAAGAAGCTCGCCGTTGTCCGCACCAATCGACAGCACGCCAAGCAACAGAAACGCGCACAGAGGGGACTGGTGCGGCTGCACAGAGCCATATTTGAGACTGCCGAGATGAGCGGCGCCATAATCCCCATCCCACCACTTGCTGTCTTCAAGAACTTTTCGTCGGTTAATTCAGTCGTCCAAACCGGACATCCTACCCGCGTCGTCACCAAAGGTGACGAGGAGGCCGAAGACATCAAGTTACGTATCGTCCAGGAGGTCACGCAGTGGCAACACAGTGCTCTTGACATGTTCGCCAAACTGCTTCCACGCGAGGTGTACACGAACGCCGAACCCGCACCTTCGACTGCCAGCCTCAAAGCTGCGTCCCGGCCAACCGCACTATTTCGCTGCATCCACTGCACAAAGGTTGAAGCAGAGCTGCGCGCTGATCTTCCCCCGAGAACGCTCGGCAAGAACGCTGGCGCGTGGCGCGCGATGACTATTGCTCAGGCCTCCCAGCACAAGTGTGGCCGCGGCAGCGTGGCGAAGAGCAACAATAATCCCGACATACGGATGGAGCGCCGTCTCTCCGAGCCAACTCATGGTTTGGAGTACGACGCAGAGGCGGGTCTGGCGGTGACCAAAGCACTGGCGGCAGCGAATGTCGATGTGGCCACAGCGAAAGTGGATCAACTGGAAACGCTGGGTCCCATATTTCGCTGCCGTGCGGGAGAATGTGGACTCACAATGGTGTTCTCGCGCATCGTGAGCACTGATTTGACTTTGCCGATCCCCCGGTTCCTCACATCTGTTGCAGAAATACCACGTTCTACGTCATGCTTGCGGGGTCGAGCTCGAATGCGTCGATGACACCAGTCCTCAGAACCACCCCGCCAAAACCGACGACTTCTTTGATGTAGATGGTAACCCTGTCGGTGCTTGGGATGATGCTTTGAAGAAGGTTTTCAAGTGCCGCCACTGTGGTGCTCAGCCGTTCAATGCGCGCGCCATTCGGCAGCATATGCATGACCGGTAAGTCTATCGCGTTCCACCATTGTCTTGAGTGTTAAGCTGAAAGGCTTCAAGCCACACGATCGACTCTGCCTCATTCGCAAGTGAGGACTTTTCACAGATCGTGAATGCCACGGCAATGGACCTCACTTGATATCGCCGTGGTCGCCTGCTTGATACTCTACTTGTTTGCTTGCTTTACTACTGTGCTGTAAAATGCCCACAGATTTTTTGGGATTTCCTCGTTTTGTGTTCATCCCCTGTTGCCTGGTCGGTGCTCTCATATTAGAATGCGCGATTTCTTTCTAGGTTGAAAGTCACTAACTCCGGGTCGATTGATGCTCGTCATAATTTCTGGCCAAGAGTTCTGCTCATGATCACTGTCGTCTCTCGTATAGATCTCGGTTTAATGTACCATGAATTTGCTGTACAGAGCGTCGTGTTCGTCACCTGCTGCTTTGCGCACATACATGATATGCTTCCGCGACGCTGTGCATGCTGATCTGCGACGACTCGTTGCTCACAAAAGCATTCAAGTATGCTGCATGGCTCTCGTCTTTTAGATGCTGCTAACTCATCGTCATGACAAGACACACAGCTCTCAAATGCTGAATTGGTGAAGTGAGCGCTTGAGATTGCTTGTTCATGGACGGATAGGGATCTGCCGGTAGGTATGCTTCTTAGCCTCTTCGATACTTGATTATCCTGCGGCGCATGCATTCGATGGCTGCCCCGAGCGCCGTCACACAATCTGCCTCTGGCGACTCCGACGGCATTGTAATAGACTCGATGCTACCTTTGCGGTCTCTCATCCAGTTGCCGTATGATGATACCCAGGTGATGCGACCTCTCAGCGGTGCGCTCGCTACGAACAACCTCATGACTGGTCTCCCAGTCACGCAGCGCGCCGACAGGAAGAAAGCGAGACAGAAGCAGCAGAACTCGAGGCGCTCGACAAGACAGGCGAAGGCGGCGGCACCTTCACCAAACAAGAGCAGCAGCAAGGGACACAAGGTCCAGGGGAAGAGCAATACGTCCAAGCAGGATTTCACATTGCCAAAGAGGTCTTTGTGTGACCTCCCGCTCACGACCCTCAGTCGCGTACTACAGTACCTGACGACTGAATGTCTCGCGACGATGCTATCAGTCAACCGCTATTTCAATCATTATCTCAAGGACCCGATCCATTCTGGTCACGTTTGGCGCCATGCTCGCGAGAACTTCTTACCTCGTCCGCTTCCTCCTCCACCCACCGACATCTCCGAGAACGACTACGGCCGTTGGCTCTTTGGCTGGCTTTCGTGCGAGATCTGTGAAAAGCCGACGAATCGCGTTCCGATTTCCATCTCCCTGCGTGCTAAGCTCTGTCTCAATGTAAGCATGACATCGCGTTGTCTCGCACCCTGATTTATTCTGTGCAGCCCGAGTGCAGCAAGAAGTGGACCGCCAGCCTTGTTCTGGCCTCTGGCAACCACATCCTGTTCTATCAAGCGACACCGTTCGTCGAGCAACAACTAGACACTGATCAGCGTCCCGAGCGCATTCGTAATATTGGTGAGGTTTGTTCTTTGAAATTGCGTTGTTTTTCATTGACTGGTTCGTCCAGCTTTGTGGCGTCGCCTGAAGGCTACTCGTAACCCTCGCCTCCTTAGGCAGACTGACATCGAGTCCATGAGAGACAAGTACATCGCAGACGAGAATGCCATCGGCTATCTTGAGGCGATGAATGTGCGTGCATCAATTACAGCCACCGGTCCATTCGACTTACGCTCTGGATAGAAATGGACCGCCTTGGCGAAAAGCGTGCCCTACAAAGTCAAGGTGGGCATGTTGTATCGTCCGCATTACCACGACGCTGACTCGTGTGCAGTCATATGAACCGGTCTTATTCTGGGCAGCCGAATTTGAGCTTCACATGCGCAACGTCCGAAAGGCGAACGACAAGCTGTGAGCGAGGCCAGGTTTCAAAGTGTAATGCTGACATTGTACGCTAGGCTGCGCGAGGAGGGCCACAGACACGGCTGGGACATATGCAATCTTTACAATGCGGAAACACTACGCAGGGTTGTGCGTATTGCGAATACAAACGGCGAGAGCGTCCAGCCTTTCCGTAAGTCGTGCAACCGCATGTGTTGATTGACCCACCCACTGACTGGCCTGATCTGCAGTCGAACGCAGCACAGTTATCTTCGATACGGACACAGAGATCAAGAAACTTGCCGTTTGCTGCATCATCCGCCAGCAGGGAAAAGAGCAACAACGGACGCAGATCGAAATAGTACGGCTGCACAGGACTATCGTCGAAACTGCCGAGAAGAGCGGTGTTGTGACCCCCATCCCACCTCTTGCTGCCTTCCAGGGGTTTTCTTCTGTCAACTCAGTCGTACAAACTGGCAACATCTCGCGGGCTATCACCAACAGCAGCGATGAAGCCAAAGAAATCACGCTACGTATTCAGCAGGAGCTCGAGCAGTGGCAAGACGGTGCTCTCAACATGTTCGCCAAGTTGCTTCCACACGAGGCCCACAAGCACGTCGAACCCGCACATTCGATGGCTAGTATCAAGCCGGCATCTCGGCTAAACTCACTCTTCCGCTGTATCCACTGTACAAAGGTCGAGGAAGAGTTGCGTGCTCGTCGTTCTCCGAGAACGCTCGGCAAGGACGTTGGCGCGTGGCGCGCTATGACTGTCGCTCAGGCCTCTCAGCACGAGTGTGGTGTCGCGCCAAAGAGCAAGGATAATCCCGACCGCCAGATGGAGTACCGCCTCGTCGAGCCTACGTATGGTCTTGCATGCGACGAAG
>Ga0247815_10001225_pt1 | contig 19812 bp, 20 predicted proteins | sample UWRJL194509B1_FD_181014 | JGI IMG/M metagenome (GOLD analysis project Ga0247815, IMG submission 181014) | Plant litter microbial communities from Arlington Agricultural Research Station in Wisconsin, United States - UWRJ-L194-509B-1 | ecosystem: Environmental > Terrestrial > Plant litter >...
ATTTAAAAAGATTGAGAAGATATAAATTAGAATTGTACAATTATCTGTTGGTAATAGCGTTCATTTTAATAATATCATAAAAGAAAAACCCGTTCATACAGGTTTATATTTGGTTAGAAAAGGGATGAGTCTGGATGGATCATCCCTTTCTTTTTTAACCCGATTTTTAAAATCACAGCTGGTTTCTGGTGATCTTCCCTTTAACAATAAATAGTCGCTTAATCGCCTGTCTGTCCAGTACTGTATCGCCTTTAAAATTAGGGTTCGATCCCCGGAGTACAATTTTGCTGTCGTTATGGTGCTCAAACAATAATTTTACTGTAGTTATATTATTAGCGAATTCATCACCTATGATTAAATAGGCTTCGCCCCACTGAATAATATCCTTATTGTTGACTTCCCTCACTGCGATAATTTCGCCGCTCGCATACTTTGGATACATACTGTCACCGTAAACGGGCAGGTATGCATCGCAATCATTAAAAGGCCTGAAGTTGACATAATACTCCGGTTTCTCTCTCAGGATATTAAATTGGCCTGAGGAAATTTGGGCAGGATTGATGTTAATAAACGGAACTCCCTCGCCCGCTTCCGGAATGTACGAAGTTTCCTCAAACACGGCGGCCGCGTTGAACATTTCGCCAATGCCCGTTTCAACCCATTGCGGATTAATATTATGTACCTGGAGTACTTGTTCCAATACTCTTTTGCCAATTGATCTCTTTCCATTTTCTATTGGCGAGAAGTTGTTTACGTGTTCCGATACCGGTGAATAAAACTGTTTCAATGTCATTTTCTTTGTTAATCTTACTTCTTTTAATCTTGGTCCGATTTTTTTTCTTTGATTATCAGTCATTTATCTAATTAAGAAAGTTAATTATTAAATTATAGCTTTTTTAAGGTAAAGAAGTTTTATCTTTACTTTATAATTTATTGCAATATACGAAACAAATATTTTAAATTGTATACGTATTAAATTATTTTTTTTATTCAGTAAAGTTAAATTAGTAAACTAAAATTGTTATGAGAACAACGATTACAAATCTTAATGGGGAACAGCAAAATTGTTTGTACCATTTAAGTAAAGGCCTTAAAAGGGCCGTAAGCCCTCTGATGATTATTTGTTATGGGCACAGATCCGTTTTTACCTACCAAAATTCCGCATTTTCGGAAACAAAGCTGGTAAAAAAAACCTCTTCGGTTTTTGATTTCTTCCTGCTTGTTGATGATGGCGAAATTTTACCTGACAGCACACTGATGGAAATTGCCAGAAGAAATACTTTAGCGGAGCGCACAGGTAATATTTTGATTTTTCGCCAGGAAGAAGTACTAGCCAACCTTCGTCAGGGAAGCCGCTTTTTTGCCGGTATCCTCAGGAAAGGTATTTTGCTTCATGGCAACAATAACCTGCTGCAGCAATTGCCCCATCCGCTGCCTCCGGTATGTTTCACCAGTAGTGAAGAAAAACTTAAAATGCAATATCTGCTGAAACATGCCCAGGGGTGTATGCACAAAATGGATAAGAATTCATTAGAAGGTTACTATGATACCTATATGGATATCCTGCTGCTAAATGAGGCTGCCGTTTATGCCATGAAATACTTTTTTCTCGCTTACTGTGGTGTGGAAATCAGTGGTGATCTGAAAAGATTGCTGGGCCTTTCGGTCAATATCAGTAACGAACTGAACGAAGTCTTTCCGCGCACAACCGTGGACGAAATGATATTGTTCCATGTCATTAACCTCGATTTTATTGATGAAGGCTTTTGTCCCGGGCCAGAGATAATCCGGGCACTCCGTAGACGCGTAGAAAAACTGATTGCGGTCAGCCAACGTCTGGGACAAAGCAAAATCGCACGTTTATTGCTGCGTTAAGAATTATATTGCTTGCCAGATGATAATTTATACCTTTGACTGATCAATTATAAAAACCATATGTACAAAACACTGCAACCCATTCTTAAACAGGAACTAGAGCAAATTGAAAAAGACGGATTGTTCAAACGCGAAAGAATAATCACTACTCCTCAGGGAGCAGATATCAAAGTAAGTACAGGTCAGGAAGTAGTTAACTTTTGTGCCAACAACTACCTGGGCCTTTCATCAGATCCAAGGGTTACTGCGGCAGCAAAAGACGCTATCGACCAGTACGGCTATGGCATGTCTTCTGTGAGGTTTATTTGTGGAACGCAGGACGTGCATAAGGAATTGGAAAAAAAGCTTTCAGAGTTTCTGGGCACTGAAGATACTATTCTTTACGCCGCAGCTTTTGATGCTAACGGTGGGGTATTTGAGCCACTTTTCAATGATCAGGATGCTATAATTTCTGATGAGCTTAACCACGCATCTATTATTGATGGGGTACGCTTGTGCAAAGCGAAAAGGTTCCGTTATAAACACAGTGACATGGCCGACCTTGAAGAACAGCTGAAGGCATCTTCTGGCTGCAGGCACCGTATAATCGTAACGGATGGCGCATTTTCAATGGACGGAACAATCGCCCAGCTTGATAAAATCTGCGATCTCGCCGATAAATATGAAGCACTGGTGATGATTGATGAATCCCACTGCTCAGGGTTTATGGGTAAAACAGGACGGGGTACACATGAACATTGTGGTGTGATGGATAGAATAGATATCATTACAGGCACTCTTGGAAAAGCACTGGGAGGTGCCTCCGGAGGGTTCACCGCGGGTAAAAAAGAAATAATTGATATGCTTCGTCAGCGTTCAAGGCCTTATCTTTTTTCAAATACACTGGCGCCAGCTATTGCCGGTGCGTCTGTAGCTGTATTGGATATGTTGAGCGAAACTACTGAACTCCGCGATAAACTGGAACACAACACACTTTACTTCCGTCAGCAAATGACAGCGGCCGGCTTTGACATTAAAGAAGGTATACACCCAATAGTGCCAGTGATGTTATATGAAGCTAAACTTGCTCAGGAATTTGCTGCCAAAATGCTTGAGGAAGGTATATACGTCATCGGATTTTACTATCCGGTAGTGCCTCAGGGAAAAGCCCGTATACGCGTACAACTTTCTGCTGCGCATGAACAGCATCATTTGGATAAAGCGATAGCCGCATTTATTAAAGTAGGAAAAGAACTGAAAGTTATTTAAACGGTTTGCTTTGATGAGCTGTAAGGCCGTCCCTCTGTTTTAGTGTGGACGGCTTTATATATTAAAGGCGGATATGTAGTATTAAATATATTAATGAAATAGCTGTATATTTGGCATTATGTTGCAAGATAAGATCACACAGTATACGATTGAAATAAATGCATTTTCAACTGAAAATGCAGATGAATTAGAGCAATTTAGAATAAAATTCCTTGGTACAAAGGGGATTATAAAGGATATTTTTGACGAATTTAAAGCCGTTTCCCCAGAAGAGAAGCGATCGCTCGGTAAAGTGTTAAATGAATTTAAGCAACTTGCCGAAGCCAAATACCAGTCTCTTAGAGAGAATGACAGTACAGTACAAACTACTAAAGATGCTGGTCTTGACCTTACCCTTCCGGGGGCAGGTTTTGAAGTTGGCTCCCGCCATCCATTGGCGTTGGTGCGGAGGGAGATTGTAGATATCTTCAGTAGATTGGGTTTTGTGGTAGCTGAAGGACCGGAAATCGAAGATGACTGGCATAATTTCTCTGCGTTAAACTTTCCTGAGGAACATCCTGCAAGGGATATGCAGGATACCTTTTTTATTAAAAAAGGTGGTGAGCATGGCGACATTGCCCTACGGACACATACTTCGTCTGTTCAGGTGAGGATGATGGAAGCAGGCCAACCGCCATTCAGGGCCCTTATGCCAGGACGTGTATATCGCAATGAAGCCATTTCTGCCAGGGCGCATTGTTTCTTTCACCAGGTTGAAGGATTATATGTTGATGAAAACGTATCATTTGCCGACTTAAAACAGACTTTATTCTATTTCGTTCAGGAATTGTATGGTGAAGGTACTAAAGTCCGCTTTCGTCCGTCATATTTTCCTTTTACAGAACCTTCTGCAGAGATGGATATATCATGCACCATTTGTAAAGGCGACGGATGTCCGTTATGTAAATACAGTGGCTGGGTTGAAATCCTCGGTTGTGGAATGGTAGATCCCAATGTATTGGAAAACTGTGGTATTGACAGCAAAAAATATAGTGGCTTTGCTTTCGGAATGGGTATTGAAAGAATTGCCAACCTCAAATTCGAAATTAAGGACTTAAGATTATTCTCTGAAAATGATGCCCGCTTTCTTAAGCAATTTAAAACATCATTGATTTAAACTATGGTCAGGGTTGGCTGGGTTATGTTGCTGGTATCAATCGGATATGGTTGCGGAAAGGCCATCAATAGGGTGCCAGACGTTCCAGTTAACCTTAGCCTGCCTTTAACAGATCCCAGTTTGCTCAATTTGAGCAGCCCGGGCCGGGGGGTAATCATTAACGGTCACGGTGTTTCAGGGTTGGTACTCTACAGATCGATAAGCAGGGGCTATGTTGCCTACGATCGTTGCAGCACAGTAAATCCGGAAAAGCGTTGCGCGGTGGTACTTGACGAAGGGGCATTTACCGTCTCGGACCCATGTTCGGGTGCCAAATTTCTATTGGATGACGGGAGTCCTGCAAAAGCACCCGCCACAGTAGCTTTAAAAGAATACAGAGTGAGCGTAGCGGCCGGAAACAGATTACAAGTAACTAATTGATGGAACCAGAGAAGATTAAAGAAAGCATCATTAGAGCTGCTAAAGAGTTATTCAGGAAATACGGTTATCATAAGACCAGCGTTAACGAAATTGCAAAAAAAGCAAAGATCGCCAAAGCTACTATATATAAGTATTTTGAGAGTAAGGAACAGGTCCTTGATGCTATTCTGATGAACTATCTCGATCTTAACCTGCACGAGATACTAAAAAACAAAGCGCAGTTTAACGACGAGGAAGAACACCTCAAAGCACTGGTAATGAAAACCTGCAGGCTCACTTATACCGTTTGTAATGAATTTATTGGATGGGATTTTGTAAGGGAAAATGCAAACTCTCAGGAGTTCCTCAAACACCTTTCAGACCAGCTGGAGTCGTTGCTCCTGTCCGCATACCTGGAGCTGGACCATTTCAAAAATAACCCCTCCAGAAGGGAAGGACTAGCCTTTTTACTAAAGGCCAGTAAAAGTATTGTTTTCTCTTTCGCCTTTACCTCTGTCAGTGATTCTGACGTCCGCAAAAATTTTGTGAGCTTTCAAAAGGAAATCCTGCCCTTTTTAGTGCGGGCTGCCCTATAACTGAACTTGAATAAAATTCAGGTTAAATTAGTGTAATTTCATCTCATACCCATTTGGTTTTCGGTATATTATCGGTTATATTTACGATGTAACACTGTTTGATATGAGCAAAGAGGTATTGGAAATTTCTATATTGGTAGATGAAAAATTCGATTTCAGCTTTAATCTTTCCCAGGGTTTTCTTGGATTTATTCTTAGGATTTTTGGAAAGTAAAGACTGATTTCTAATTGTAGGACGGGGTATAAAATAGATCCCCGTAAATCCCTGTGTCTAAAAAAATAGGAACTGTTAAATACAAGCTTTAGCTTTGCAGCAGAATGAGTAGAAATAGAAAAGCTGGAACAGTTACTATCCTTCCCAACTTAAGTATCATTGATATTGCTGAAGAGGGCAAAGGAGTAGCAAAGGCAGACGAATTAGTCGTGTTTGTAGATAAAGCCGTGCCAGGTGATATCGTTGATGTAAAAGTTGTAAAAAAGAAAAAGAATTTCGCAGAGGCGGTCATTGAAACGCTGCATACTGCATCAGATTTAAGAACAGATCCTTTTTGCCAGCATTTTGGTACCTGTGGAGGATGTAAATGGCAGCATATGCAATATGATGCCCAATTGCATTTTAAGCAGAAAAACGTTGAGGCAGCATTGCAGCGTTTGGCCAAAGTAGATATTTCTTCTATTGAACCTATTCTGGGTTCAGCAGAGAATAAATATTACCGTAACAAGTTAGAGTATACATTTTCAAATAAACGCTGGTTAAACCAGGAAGACATGGCAGACCGTGATGATCTGGAAATGAACGCACTTGGCTTTCATGTTCCTTTGAGGTTTGACAAAATTCTTGACATCCAGCATTGTTATTTGCAGGCGGAACCTTCAAATACCTTAAGAAATCAGGTGAGGGGTTATGCGCTGAGAACGGGACTAAGTTTCTACGACCTCCGTAACCATGAGGGTAACCTGAGAAATTTAATTATCAGGACTTCCTCAACAGGTGAGGTAATGGTTGTGGTTGTTTTCGCTTATGTAGAGCAGGAGCAAGTTGATGGCTTAATGGAATACCTAAAGGTAAATTTTCCAGAGATCACTTCTCTGTTATATATCATCAACCAGAAAAAGAACGACACCATCTTTGATCAGGATGTAATCACTTATGCAGGCAGGGATCATATTTTCGAAGATATGAACGGCCTGAAATTTAAAATAGGTGCCAAATCTTTTTACCAGACCAATTCATTACAGGCACATGAACTGTATAAAATTACCAAAGATTTCGCCGGGTTTACCGGCGATGAACTGGTGTATGACCTATATACGGGCGCTGGTACAATCGCCAATTTTATTGCACGCAGTGTAAAAAAGGTTATTGGTGTGGAATATGTGCCCACAGCAATTGAAGACGCTAAATTTAATTCGGAGCTGAATGGTATAGACAATACCTTGTTCTTTGCCGGTGACATGAAAGACATCCTCACCTCTGCTTTTATTCAGGAGCATGGGAAACCAGATGTTGTGATTACAGATCCTCCGCGCGCGGGAATGCATGTTGATGTGGTTGAACGACTGCTGGAGATGGAAGCTGAAAAGATTGTTTATGTAAGCTGTAATGCCGCCACACAGGCGAGGGACCTGGCACTGTTGAAGGAGAAGTATGCTGTGAGCCGTATAAGGCCGGTGGATATGTTCCCACATACCCAGCATGTTGAAAATGTTGTTTTATTAGACCTGATCAGGTAATTATTAAGATTAAGCGATGGATATTGAAGAATTAATGCCGCAACAGCCGGATGAAGCCGGAAAAGATAAAAAAGTAAGCCCGCTGGTTAGTCTGGAAAAAGACCTTGAATTGTACAAAGACTCTATTCATGAAATTGCAGTGGAAATTATTGCCGAAGGGATATCCAAATATCCAGTATTTGTAGCCCACCAGCATACTGTATCTATCGGGGAGATGATTTTAAACCGCGAGGAGCTCAATACAAACTGGACAATTCAGGCTTCTATGTTTGAAGAATTTGTAGAGAAGGGTATTATCAAGCCTGAATACAAAGAGCTGTTCCTTAAAAGTTATAAAAAGCCTGAGGAATTTATGTGTGTATTTGTGATTGTGCCCGAAGGTGCAAATTTCATCTATTACCCTTACAGCAAAAGACGTTAAATAAAAATCCCTACTCCCTGGCAAAAGGGGTAGGGATTACTCAAAAACTATCGATCTAGTTTATCCTTGACACTCCTGAGCTTCGTCTGCTGGAGGTATCTTTTACATCTGCCGCACCTTTATAGGCAATGTTTCCGCCACTGCTGGTATGCGCCTGAAGGGCCTTCGCTACATTTATTTTAATATCTGCGCCCGAACTTGTGCTGGCTTTAACATACTGTGTGGTAAGGTTAACCGCGTTTACATTACTGCCGGAACTGGAACTTACTTCCATATTGGTTGCTGTACCCGTCAATGAGGCATCTGCACCACTGCTCGTGCTCAGCTGAAATTCATTGCAAACTATATTCACATTCATATTTGCACCAGATGAAACTGAAGCAGAAAGATGATCTGTTTTAAGTGTGTTGTCTGTTCTTAATGAACTTCCACTGCTGGCAGAAATACTGTTCAGCTTTTTGTAGGTAACATACACTTTAGCGCTTTTATTCTTAAACATTTTGTTCATGCTCCAGCTGTCTTTCCAACCTATCTTTAAGTCGTTACCACTTTTCTCGATTTTGACCTGGTCCATTATGTCTGATTCAGCAACAATTTTTGCAGATTCCGAATTGCCTTGTGCAATATGCAAATCAATCCCTGCACCTACTGAAACCCCTGAAAAATTGCTAACCGAAACGTTCCTTGTTTCCTGTGCTGCTAACGGCGCTGCATAAAAAGCCAATGCAAAAACGCATAAAATTGCCGTTCTTATTGAGTATACTGATTTCATATTTGATGATATTTTTAGATTTCATGGATTAGACGCAGAACAATCAGGAACGTTGCAGTATTTTGAAATTATTTTTATAGATATTTGATTTAGAAGGTTAAAATCCTTCTTTTTGTACGATAACATATATAAAAATGGCCGATTCACGATTACTTATATTAGATAAAAAACAGATTCAGCAAAAAATTAACCGCATGGCTTACCAGATTCTGGAAGACAATTTAAATGAAAAAGAAATTGTATTGGCGGGCATATGGGACCGAGGCTATAAATTAGCCCTCCGCTTGAAAGATATCCTTGTTGAAATATCTGATTTGAAAGTAACCATGTTTAAAATCGAACTGGAAAAAGACTCAAGTAATCTTTCTGCTACCACAGAGCCGGAACCCGCTAAAGTAAAAAATAAGGTAATTATACTTGTTGACGATGTACTCAACAGTGGCAAAACATTGGCCTATGGTTTTGGGGTATTCCTGAATACACCACATAAAAAAATACGTACCGTAGTACTGGTTGACAGAAGCCATAAGATCTTTCCGGTGGCAACAGACTTTGTGGGATTACAAATGGCTACCGTGTTAAAAGAGCATGTAGACGTTATCCTTGATGTTGAAGGGCATGAGGATGGCGTTTATTTAAGCTGATCATGCTCAACATCATATTCGTCTATATCGTCCTGGTTTTTTTGGTTCTGCGTTTTTCTGTTACGCTGTTCAATTTCCTGTCTAACCCAAAACTTGGAAAGTATGGAAAACATTTCACCGACAAAGTTTCTGTCATTATTGAACATACTGCAGATACAGCCGCGCTGGCCGAATTGTTGAAAGCCCTGCAACAGCAGGATTATCAAAATATAGAAATACTCATCGGGCAGGGGGATTCAGAAAATAGCGCCGCTTTAAAGGCCTTCTGTGCAAGTGACCAGCGTTTTCAGCTCCTTGCAAAGGATGTCAGCGGCGCGGATGAGGCTGATGGAAGCTTTCTCCTTTTTCTACAGGAAAATACCAGGGTGCAGCAGGGATTGATCAATAGCCTCATTTACCGGTCGAAAGTCTTCAATCTGGCTTTGCTGAATATCATTCCCACTTTAGCAGTATCGGGACTTGCCAATTACAGTTTGCTTCCGCTAAATAACTTTGTGCTTCTTAACCTCATTCCCATACGCCTGGTTAGGTTATTCCCCGGCCCGGCATTTGTTGCCGGCAGCAGTGAATGTATGTTCTTTAGTGCTGCGGTTTATAAGAAATATAACTGGCGCCAGCGGGGTGACGGACAGGTAAGGGATGGAGCCGACATCGTAAGGGCTGTAAAACAGGAAAACCTCAAGGTCGAAACGTTACTGGGCGACCGCTTAATCTATCATTACGTTCCTGAAAACGGCAAAAGCCTGTTCTATAAAACAGGCAGGCATCTGCTCCGTTCATTTGGCAATAATATTTTTGCTGCATTTGTATATCTGCTCCTGGTAGTGGCAGGACCGCTCGTAATGCTCGCAAACAGTGAATATAACCTGTTGGTGCTGCCCATAGGATTGATTTTTCTGAGCAGGGTAATGATTTCATTTCTGTCAAGGCAAAATCCGGTATGGAATGTGTTACTCCATCCATTGCAAATGGTTATGCTCGCAGCGTGTCTGCTTACTGCAATTTATACACGCTTTATTCAGCTTATCAACAGTAAGAGTTAAGGATATGAAACTCTTTTTGTGTAATTTTGTAAGGTAAATCTGCATTGGATGTCAATTGAAAAGATGAAGGATATGAAATATGATTTGGCGGTTACGATAGATAAAGCTTCGGGCTTTTGCTTCGGGGTAGTATACGCCATAGAAATGGCCGAGGACATCCTGGCTGATGAGGAGTATTTATATTGCCTTGGAGATATTGTGCATAATGACGAAGAAGTACGGCGCCTCACTGACAAAGGGTTGAGAATCATAGATCATGAACAACTTCATCAGTTGCACAATGAGAAAGTCCTGATCCGTGCACATGGCGAAGCGCCTTCTACCTATCAGCTTGCGCTGGAAAATAACCTCATCCTCATCGATGCTTCCTGTCCAGTAGTGTTAAAACTCCAGAACAGGATCAAAAACTCATATGACGATAAAGAACAGATCCTTATTTTTGGTAAACACGGGCACGCCGAGGTAATAGGATTGCAGGGACAAACAGATGGAAATGCCATCGTATTTCAGGACCTCGCGGAACTGGATAACGTGGACCTTCCGGCCAGGTTTACCCTTTATAGCCAGACCACTAAAAGCACTGAAAAGTTTTACCATATCAAGGAGCAGCTGCTGAGTAGGGGATACGAAGTGAAAGCAAACGACACTATATGCAGACAGGTCTCCAACCGCTACGAGGACCTTGAACAGTTTGTAGTAAATTACGACCGCATCATCTTTGTATCAGGAAAAAAATCCTCCAATGGGAAAGTATTGTACGATGTCTGTAAAAAGTACAATGACAATTCCTATTTCATTTCCAGTATTGATGAACTGGACATGAGCTGGTTCAATCCGAAAGACAAGATCGGGATATGTGGTGCCACTTCTACCCCCATGTGGTTAATGGAGCAGGTAAAGGCAACCCTTGAATCCTTTTAAACCGGGTTAAACAACCTGCGGTTTACATCATTAAAAAGTAATTATTGAAAGCGGCTTAATAGCATATTAAAGCTTAGTGTATATTTGTTTCAGATTCCGATCTGTGATTTAATTCAGGACGGTTTCTATCTGTTTTTATGGGAAAAAAGGGTGTTTTATTAGTGAATTTAGGGACTCCTGATAGTCCGGAAGTTAGTGATGTTCGTAAGTATCTTGATGAGTTTTTGATGGACGAACGCGTAATTGATATCAATGCTTTTAGTCGTACTTTACTGGTTAAAGGTGTAATTGTGCCTTTCCGTAGTCCAAAGACCGCGAAACTGTATAAAGAAATATGGGACGAAAACGGTTCTCCGTTATTGTACTACAGCAAAATACAGGTTGCAATGGTACAGGAACGTCTTGGACCGGATTATCATGTAGAACTGGCCATGCGTTACCAAACGCCTTCTATTGATACTGCACTCGCCAATATGAAAGCGGGGCTTGTAGAAAGCATCCAGGTGATCCCTTTGTTTCCTCAGTATGCTTCTGCAAGTTCAGGATCTGTCATACAGAAAGTAATGGAGATTATCAGTAAATGGCCAACTATACCACCTGTATCTTTTGTGAATTCGTTTCATGATAACGAGGTAATGATTGACACCTTTGCTGATCATGCGGAGAAATTCGGAACGGAAAATTACGACCAGCTCTTATTCAGCTTCCACGGATTGCCTGAACGCCAGCTTAAAAAATGCGACCATACTGGCAGCCACTGCCTTAAATCTGCAGACTGCTGTTCTACGCTTACGGATGTCAATAAGTTTTGTTATTCTGCCCAATGCCATGATACCGCGAGGCTGATTGCTGAGCGCCTGAACGTTCCGGCAGATAAATATTCTGTTTGCTTTCAGTCGAGGTTGGGCAAAGAGCCATGGGTACAGCCTTATACTACCGATGTACTCAAAGATCTTGCTGCCAAAGGAAAGAAAAAGCTATTGGTATTCTGTCCCGCTTTTGTGGCCGATTGCCTGGAAACCCTCTATGAGGTAACTGTAGAATACGGCGAAGAGTTTAAGGCACTTGGGGGAGAGGACGTGCAACTGGTACCTAGTCTTAACGATTCACCAAAATGGATTGACGGACTCGTTAAAATGATACTTGAACAACAGCCAGTTCAAATATAGTTCTCCAGATATTTGATGATCTGTGCCGTTGAACCGGTTTTTTCTACTACATAATTTTTTGCAGATATACCTGCATCCTGGTCTTTCTGCAGTTTGATAAATGCTGCGGAAAGATCATCAAACGACTGAATACTCACTGCGGCACCAAGTGCAAGCAAGTCTTTAGCTTCCTGAAATTTATCATATTTTGGCCCGATGATAACGGGAAGCCCAAATGCTGCTGCCTCCAGCGTATTGTGGATACCGGTGCCAAATCCTCCGCCGATATAAGCAACCTTTCCATACTGGTATACAGATGATAAAATGCCAATATTGTCAATTATTAGTACCTGCTCGTCAATCGCAGATGTGGCCGTATTTAACTGCGTATACCTCACCGCGGTGGGCATCAGTCTGGAAATTTCCTGGATATGTGCTGCGTTGGTTTCATGCGGCGCAATAATGAATTTCCATTCCGGAAACTGTTGAAAGAGATCTTTAAGCAGTATTTCATCTGGTAGCCAGGTACTCCCTGCAATAAAAACCGGACTGTTTCCGCAAAAAGCCCCAATAAGCGGTAACTGTTTTGGTGCCAGTGCATTTTCTGCAACGCGGTCAAACCTGGTATCGCCGCTCAATTCTACATTTTCCAGACCCAGCTGCTTCAGTAATTTCACACTTTGCTCGTTCTGGACAAAAAAGGTGGTTACAAATCCTAGTATACGTCTGTAAAATCCGCCATACCATTTAAAAAATGCCTGGTCTGGTCTAAAAATACCTGATATAATAATCAATGGTATCTTCCTGTCATGAAGGCTTTTAAAATAGTGGTACCAAAATTCGTATTTGGTAAAGATTGCCATCTTAGGTTGCACAACCCGTATAAATTCAGCTGCGTTTTTACGGCTATCCAGTGGTAGGTAAAAGACCCCATCAGCAAGTGTATAGTTTTTTCGGATTTCATAGCCAGAGGGGGAGAAGAAAGTCACTATAATCTTCGTGTCCGGATGATTTTTCTTCAATTCCTCAAGAACTGGCCTTCCCTGTTCAAATTCTCCAAGTGAGGCAAAATGAAACCAGACAGGCCTTTCTTTGCCGAATTCCTTATTTGCAATAATTTTTAACAGATTTTTTCTCCCTTTTAAAAACAAATTAGCCTTAACATTAAACGCCGAGGCCACGGTTACAACTATTTTATATAAAAAAATACCAAAATTATAAAGCCAAAGCATTTTGTACGTTTATTTATTATCTTAGCCGAAGATACCGGATTAAATCTTAAATTTTAATCATAATATGTTAACTAAGTAAGACATAGTATAATGGATTCATACAGAGTTGTAGCCACTTAATAATTTAAAATTATATTCATATGAAAATTGCCGTAATCGGAACAGGGTATGTTGGACTTGTAACAGGAACTTGTCTTGCAGAAACAGGTAACACTGTAATCTGCGTAGACATTAATGAGGCTAAAGTATTAAAAATGCAAAATGGGGAGATTCCCATTTATGAGCCTGGTTTGGACGTTTTGTTTTTGAGAAACATTGAGCAAAAACGATTGACCTTTACTACGGATCTTGCTTTAGCAGTAAAAGATGCACAAATTATTTTTATGGCGCTTCCAACGCCTCCGGGTGGTGACGGTGCAGCTGACCTATCGTATATTTTAGGTGCTGCAAAAGACATTTCAAAACTGGTTACTGAATACAAAGTAATCGTTAACAAATCTACTGTACCTGTAGGTACGGCAGACAAAGTACAGGCAGTATTTGCTGCACATACTGACATCGAAATTGATGTGGTATCTAATCCAGAGTTCCTTCGTGAAGGCGTTGCGGTAGAAGATTTCATGAAACCTGACCGTGTGGTTATTGGTACACGCAGTGAACGGGCTAAAAAATTAATGGGTGAATTGTACGGTCCTTATGTTCGTCAGGGAAATCCTATCCTGTTTATGGATGAGAAATCTTCTGAGCTGACTAAGTATGCTGCAAATTCATTCCTGGCAACTAAAATCACTTTCATGAACGAGGTAGCAAATCTTTGCGAACTTGTTGGTGCAGATGTTGACTCTGTCCGTAAAGGAATTGGTTCTGATGAAAGAATTGGTAAACGTTTCCTTTTCCCTGGTATCGGTTACGGAGGCTCATGTTTCCCTAAAGATGTACAGGCTTTGGCTAAATCTGCCGAAGAAAACAAATATGATTTTGCAATCTTAAAAGCTGTAATGGCAATTAACGAAAAACAGAAATCTGTATTGGTTGAAAAGTTGTCAAAATATTATAAAGGTGATTTAAATGGTAAACACTTTGCCCTTTGGGGATTGGCTTTCAAACCTGAAACTGATGATATCCGTGAAGCACCAGCTTTGTATATTATTGACGACCTGGTAAAACTTGGTGCAACGGTTACGGTCTTTGATCCTGAAGGAATGGCAAATGTGAAACATATCATTGGTGATAAGGTAACTTATGCAGAAAACCAGTATGATGCGCTCACAGGTGCAGATGCATTGCTAATCGCAACTGAATGGTCAGTTTTCCGTAATCCTGATTTTGATAAGATGGAAGAGATGCTGGCAAATAAGGTGATCTTTGACGGACGTAACTTGTACGACCTGCAAAAAATGATTGACCTTGGATATTATTATAACAGTATTGGCCGTAAATTGGTAGAGCATGGAGCGTAAAAGAGTATTAATAACCGGAGCGGCAGGCTTCCTTGGTTCCCACCTTTGTGACAGGTTCATAAAGGAGGACTACCATGTTATTGCAATGGATAACCTGATTACAGGTGATCTTCAAAATATTGAGCACTTATTTGCCCTTGAAAATTTTGAATTTGCACATCACGATGTTTCAAAGTTTGTTTATGTGCCGGGCAACCTGGATTACATATTACACTTTGCATCACCTGCTAGCCCTATCGATTATCTTAAAATCCCTATCCAAACTTTAAAAGTTGGATCACTGGGTACACATAACCTGCTTGGGCTGGCAAGAAACAAAAATGCAAGGATGATCATTGCTTCTACTTCTGAAGTATATGGTGACCCTAATGTGAATCCACAACCTGAAGAATACTGGGGAAATGTTAATCCTGTTGGGCCAAGGGGTGTATATGACGAAGCTAAACGTTTCCAGGAAGCCATCACTATGGCTTACCATACCTTCCATGGCCTGGAAACCCGTATCGTGCGTATCTTCAATACTTACGGACCAAGAATGCGATTAAATGACGGACGCGTTTTACCTGCATTTATCGGCCAGGCTTTAAGAGGGGAAGACCTTACCGTATTTGGTGATGGTTCGCAAACCCGCTCTTTCTGTTATGTTGATGATTTGGTTGAAGGTATTTACAGGTTATTGCTGAGCGATTATGCCCAGCCGGTAAATATTGGTAATCCAGATGAGATCACTATCGGTCAGTTTGCTGAAGAAATTATCAAATTAACTGGTACCACGCAGAAAGTGATTTATAAAGAATTGCCTGTAGATGATCCTAAACAGCGCCAGCCTGATATTACAAAGGCACGTGCATTGTTAAATTGGGAGCCTAAGGTAGACCGTGCTGAAGGATTGAAGATTACTTACGAGTATTTCAAAAGCCTTCCTGCAGATGCTTTGGTGAATAAAGAACATAAAGATTTTACTACTTACAACCGTTAATCAGCAATGGGAAAAATATTAGTTACCGGAGGTACCGGGTTTATTGGGTCCCATACCGTAGTTGAGTTAGTCAGCGCAGGTTACGAAGTGCTCCTGGTAGATGATTTCTCTAATTCAAATCCTAAAATTCTTACACAGCTGGAGACCATTACCGGGGTAAAACCCGATTTTACAGAACTTGACCTGTGTGATGAACAGAAGGTGCTGGATTTTGTTGCGGCACATCCTGATATTACAGGTGTCATTCATTTTGCGGCCTTCAAAGCTGTGGGTGAATCGGTGAGGTTCCCTTTAAAATATTACAGGAATAATTTTTATTCCTTAATCAACCTCATCAATGCTTTCAACGGCAAAATTGATTTTGTATTTTCTTCTTCCTGTACGGTTTACGGGCAACCGGATAAACTTCCTGTTACCGAAGACGCGCCCGTTAAAAAGGCCGAATCCCCGTATGGAAATACAAAGCAGATTGCTGAAGAGATCTTAACCGATACCTGTGCGGTAATGCCCGATCTGAAGGTGACTTCGCTCCGTTATTTCAATCCTGTTGGTGCACATGCATCGGCACTGATTGGTGAATTGCCTATCGGAGTACCTCAAAACCTGGTTCCTTTTATTACGCAGTCGGCCATTGGTAAACGTGGCCCGATCACTGTATTCGGAAACGATTACAATACGCCGGACGGCAGTGCGGTTAGAGATTACATCCATGTGGTGGACCTCGCAAAAGCACATGTTGCTGCTATTCAACGTTTGGAAAGTAAAAAGGCTTCAAGCAATTATGAGGTATTTAATTTAGGTACAGGGAAAGGTTCAACAGTTCTTGAGATCATTCAGGCCTTTGAGAGCTCAACCGGAGAAAAACTGAATTACACTATCGGCCCGCGCAGGGAAGGTGATGTTGAACAGGTTTGGGGAGATGTGACCAAATCTGCCAATGACCTTGGATGGAAAGCAGAACTGGATGTGAATGAAATGATGCGTTCTGCCTGGAACTGGGAGAAATATTTGATAGATAATCCATTTTAAATGCTGTTAAAGGATCATAAAGATCTTAAGGCCGCTATAACGGCTATTCCTCCTAAAGAGAAGGATAAATTATTACTACGTTTGATTGCAAAAGATAAGGTGCTCACTGAGCACCTTCATTTTAAATTGCTTGAGGACGAATCTGACCTCGAACTGAGGAAAGAAGCCCTGGTAGAAGAAATTGATGAAACACTGTCTGTACTGACAGGGATGAGAAAATCAACATCTAAAGACGCTCTGGCCGTTCTCCGAAAATTGAACGGAAGGGTAAATCACCATTATAAGGTAACCAAAGATCCTAATACTGAAGTAGAACTTCGTTTGTATTTGTTGAAAGTGATACCTTTGGGGTATAATGAAAGTGTTTTTTCGCCGCTGGCCAAATTCAATGAACGTTTAAAAACCTATTTTTTAAGAACAGTGCTGGCCCTTTACAAGAAGTTGGATAAACTTCATGAAGACCTTCAATACGATTTGAAAGATGATTTTAACGTTTTGTTAAGAAAAATTGAACAGCACCAGCTGGCTAAAGCTGCACGGGAGGTAGGACTTCCGCAAGAATTGTAATGAAATAAACCTGCCTGTAATTAGGCATAACAAAAAAATGATGAAGAAAATATTGATAACCGGTGGGGCAGGATTTATTGGCTCTCATGTAGTAAGGAGATTTGTAAACAAATATCCTGATTATGAAATAGTGAACCTGGATAAATTAACTTACGCCGGTAACCTCGCTAATTTAACTGATATCGAAGCTAACCCAAACTACAGGTTTGTAAAGGCTGATATTACTGATGCTGTGGAAATCAATAGCTTGTTTGAGGCCGAAAACTTTGATGCGGTTATCCACCTCGCTGCTGAATCCCATGTAGACAGGTCAATTACTGACCCAACTGCCTTCGTAATGACCAACGTTATTGGAACAGTGAACCTCCTCAATGCTGCCCGCGAATTCTGGAAAGGCGATTATGCCACTAAAAGATTCTATCATGTATCTACAGATGAAGTATATGGTGCCCTTGGCGATACCGGTATGTTTACTGAAAGTACAGGATATGATCCGCATAGTCCTTACTCAGCATCTAAAGCTTCATCAGACCATTTTGTAAGGGCTTATCATGATACTTACGGAATTGATATCGTGATTTCAAACTGCTCAAATAACTATGGTTCACATCATTTTCCTGAGAAATTGATCCCATTGGCAATCAACAATATAAAAAATAACCTTCCTGTACCGGTTTATGGTAAGGGAGAAAATATCCGCGACTGGTTATGGGTTGAAGATCATGCACGTGCGATTGACGTGATTTTCCACGAAGCAAAAACGGGCGAAACTTATAACATTGGCGGACATAACGAATGGAAAAATATAGACCTCATTCATTTGCTGTGCAAGATCATGGATAAGAAACTCGGACGCGCTGAAGGTGAATCTGCGAATCTGATTACTTTTGTGACTGACCGTGCGGGACATGACCTCAGGTATGCAATTGATTCTACAAAATTACAGGAAAAACTAAACTGGGTTCCTAGTCTTCAGTTTGAAGAAGGCCTGGAGAAAACTGTAGAGTGGTACCTGGATAACGAAGAGTGGCTAACAAATGTTACTTCGGGGAATTATCAGAAGTATTATGATACACAATATAGCGCAAGGTAGTTTTTCTGTTTTAATTGCATTCATCTCTTAACGTTTGCTATTTAACCTGATATACTTCGATGCTTAATCTTCGCTGTACATCTTAAGGAGATTATACTATATCTTAGGGAGATCATACTATAGATCATCTTGCTTCGCTAAAAAAGGTACTGTATTTTCAATGCAGCCAATTGCTGAAACGCAATTGAAGGCATTGAAAACACAGTACCTTTTTTCTTTAGCCTTACACGGGCGCATGGTGAAATGCATTATCCCCTGGGAAAAAGATATCCCGCAATTTCTTTAAATAGCTACTACTCGTAACGCAAGGCCTCTACAGGGTCTAGCTTTGAGGCTTTCCTTGCAGGATAATAGCCTGATATTACGCCAACAAGTACACACAAGGCAAATCCGCCTACGATAAATAACCAGGGGATGATAAATGCCCCGCCCATTGCCAGTGATATGGCATTGCCAAGCAGGATACCGAAGAGGATACCCATGGCGCCTCCCATAAGGCAGATCACTACTGCTTCGATCAGGAATTGTTTCCTGATGACAGAGGGATTTGCACCTATTGCTTTCCGTATACCAATTTCCCGGGTTCTTTCTGTAACAGATACCAGCATAATATTCATCAGGCCTATCGAAGCACCTATCAAAGTGATTACACCGATCGCTACACCGCCGATGGCGATAAACGATAAATTTTCAAACAATGTTTGCGCTACAGCATCGCTTTTAGCGATTTCAAAGTTATTGGGCTGGGTGGTTTTTATTTTACGAATATTCCTGAACTCAGCAGTTGCTTCCCCAATTACGGTTTCCATCTGGCTGTTATTGTTTACCATCACTGTTAAAGTGTAAGAAGGATTGGGATTGGAGTTAATCGCTTTAGCTCTGTACAGTGGGATAAAAACGGCCCGGTCGGTATTTGAACCCATACTGGAGCCTTTGCTGGCAAGTACGCCAACAACTTTTAATTTGTGGCTTCCTACGGTAAGGATCTGGTCAATTGGAGATTCATGTTTAAATAATGAGGTTTTAATTTCGTCGCCGATAATACAAAGATTATTACCCAACTGGGCTTCAGACATACTGAAATTTCTTCCCAGTGCCAGATCAAGTCCCTGTGCTTTCAGTCCGTTTTCATCTATTCCCTGCATCCTGATGTTTGGATTGGTTTTCTCCTTGCCAAACTTGGCTGTAGCCCCGCTTGTAGCTGTTACGCTGATCGTCACTATGGCTGGTGCAACCAGGCGCTCCTTTAGTGCCAATGCGTCCTCGTAGCGGATAGCTTTAAATGGTTTTGGCCCCTGGCCCGGACCACCAATACGGATTCCTGTGCCCCTGTTCCTTATGGTGAAAGAGTTGGCCCCCATATTTGAAAAGGCTTCAGTCATGCTCTTTTTAACCGCATCCAGTGTAGTCAGGATGCCTACCAATGCCGACAGGCCGATTGCTATAATCAGTGCAGTGAGCATTGTACGCAACCTGTTGCTTTTGATCGCCTGTA